>ERZ1643249.3679-NODE-3679-length-13333-cov-9.483205_pt1 | contig 13333 bp, 14 predicted proteins | sample MGYA00579263_ERZ1643249 | MGnify/ENA primary metagenome ERZ1643249 (study PRJEB29033, sample SAMEA4952264) | chicken gut metagenome | biome: Broiler Chicken; feature: Gastrointestinal Tract; material: Caecum | place: Ireland | collected 2018 | study: Broiler...
AATGGCTTGATAGCTCAGTTGGTAGAGCAAGGGACTGAAAATCCCTGTGTCAGTGGTTCGATTCCACTTCAAGCCACCAAAGAGAAGACTAACATAGAGTTAGTCTTTTATTAATTTATAATAAAAGGAATGATATTAAAAGTGGAAAATAAAATCCAACAATTAAAACAACTAGTAAAAAAAAGTAACAATATAGTATTTTTCGGAGGTGCAGGAGTATCGACAGAAAGTGGCATACCAGACTTTAGAAGTAAAGATGGATTATATAATCAAAAATACGATTATCCACCAGAAGAAATACTAAGTCACACATTTTTCATCAAACACACAGAAGAATTTTATAAATTTTATAAAGACAAAATGAATTCATTAAAATACGAACCAAATATAACTCATATAAAATTAGCACAACTTGAAAGTAAAGGAAAACTAAAAGCAATAATTACACAAAACATAGACGGATTACATCAAAAAGCAGGAGCAAAAAATGTTTATGAATTACACGGAAGTGTATTAAGAAATTATTGTATGAAATGTAAAAAATTCTATGATGCAGAATATGTTTTTAATAGTAAAGGCATACCTACATGTACTTGTGGAGGAATAATCAAGCCAGATGTTGTGTTATATGAAGAAGGATTAGATGAAAATACATTAGAAAAATCAATAATTTCTATAATAAACGCTGATTTGCTAATAGTAGCAGGAACATCACTAACAGTATATCCTGCTAGTGGATTAATAAATTATTTTAGAGGCAAGAATTTGGTATTAATCAATAGAGATGCAACACCTTTTGATAATAGAGCAAATTTAGTAATAAATGAAACACTAGGAAAAGTATTTAAAGAAATTGAAGTGTAGGAGAAAATAAAATGTATTACACATATATGTTAAGATGTTCAGACAACTCTATTTATACTGGCATGACAAATAATTTGGAAAAAAGAATAAAAGAACATTTATCTAAAGATAAAAATGGAGCTAAATATACAAAGTCACATAATGCGATAAAATTAGAAATAGCATGGAAAAGTAAAGAAAAATCATTAGCTTGTAAATTGGAATATTATATAAAAACACTTAATAAACAACAAAAAGAAAAGTTGATATATGGTGAAAAATTAGTTACATATTTAAAAGGAAAAGTAGATTGTAGAAGATATAAAAAAATATAGAAAGCTAATTTTTTGTAAAAAACAAGCAATACTTGAAAAAATTATGTAAATATGATACAATTAAATAGATATAGGTATATCCTGTGTCACTTATTTCCTTTTTTCACTAATTAGTGAGAGGAAAGCTCCTCTAACTTTTTAGTTTTACATATTATTCGCTTTATCAACCAAAAAAGAATTATGGAGGATTAAAATGGACAGAAAGAAAGTTGTGTACAATATTTGCAATTTAATCCAGCTGATTGCAACGGTAGGGTTTTTTATTATCTTTCTTATAATAGCGAAAGAAGAATTGACCCTAGGAACGATAATTGGTATGCTTATTATTCAGATATTGTTGGAAACAGTCTGTTTAGTGCTTGAGACTGTAAAAATTGCAATATTAGGTGTAGAAATTATTGATATTGTTCTAATTTTGTTATTCAGTATTGCGATAGCAACTGTATGTTGGAGCATATGGAATTGTATGGAAACAATAACAGATGCTTTGGATACATATGAGCAGATTTTAGGCCTGTATAAAATGGTCCAAAATATGATAATTTGAAACATTTTTTTTGTCCAAAAAGAAAATTATTTCTTTCCTCGAAAGAGGTCTTTTTTTTGTCTGTTTAGCAGAAAAATAAATAACATATTTAAAAGGAAAAGTAGATTGTAGAAGATATAAAAAAATATAGAAAGTTAATTTTCTGTAAAAAACAAGTAACATTTGCAAAAATTATGTAAATATGATATGATTAAATAGATATAGGTGTATCCTGTGTCATGTTTTTCCTTTTTTTCACTAATTAGTGAGAGGGAAGATCCTCTAACTTTTTAGTTTTAACATATTATTCGATATCAACAAAAAAGAATCATAGGAGGATAAAAAAATGAACGAAAAGAAAATGATGACCTATTTGATTTGGTTTTTACAGATTGTGTGTGCAGTAGTATTTTGTTGTAGCTATGTGTTCATGGGCTTGAACACATTAGCAGTTACCATTAGAATAGTCATGTGTGTGTTTGAGATAGCTTTTCTGGTGATAAGTCTTGTTAGAGAGCTTTATTACGATGAGTTGTCTTGGGCAACGATCTTTTGCATTTTGATGTTTGTATTACTTTTAACAAAGCAGTTTTCTGAACTGAAAACTGTAACACAATTTGGGGCAATTTACATGAATCAATTAATTAGCATTAGTGTAATATAAGATTTTCGTTCCAAAAAGAAAATTATTTCTTTCCTCTTTCCTTGAAAGAGGTTCTTTTTTTTTGGCCTGTTTAGCAGAAAAAACAAAAATCAAATAACATATTTTCCAAACACAATTAATAAACATTAATCAATATAATATAAGAAAGGAACAACTATTAAAAATGAAAAAAAAATATTGGTTAATATTATTAATTTTAATAATAATTTCAGTATGTGGATTAATTTTTTTCAAAAAAAGTGTTAAAAATGACAAAGTTGGTAATAATAAAAACAGTCAAGAAATCGTAGATTATATTTTAAATCTTAGTTCTTATGAAACACAAATAACAGTAACAGTCACAAGTAACAAAAACAGTAATAAATATATATTAAAACAAAATTATCAAGCACCTAATATAAGCTCGCAAGAAGTAATTGAACCAAGTAACATAGCAGGAGTTAAAATAGAAAACGATGGAACAAATTTAAAAATAGAAAATAGTAGTTTAAACATAAATAAAATATTAGAAAACTATAGTTATCTTGGTAATAACTGTTTAGATTTATCAACATTTATATCAGATTACAAAGAAAACAATGAATCAAGTTTTGAAGAAAAAGACACAGAAATAATTATGAACACAATAAGCAATACAGAAAATATTTATACTCATGAAAAAACATTACATATAGATAAAAATACCGCAAAACCTACACAAATGGAAATAAAAGATAATAAACAAAATACAACAATTTACATATTATATAATGAGGTAAAGATTAAATAATATGTAAATTGAAGAATATCTTTACTTCGAACTAAGAAAATAAAAATACGAATATACAAACTTGATATATAGTAATTTAAGGAGTGAAGAAAATGATAGTTAAAAGAGGAGATATGTTTTATGCAGATTTAAGTCCAGTTGTAGGCTCAGAACAAGGTGGAGTTAGACCTGTTTTAATAATACAAAATGATTTAGGAAACAAGTATAGTCCAACTGTAATAACTGCAGCGATAACCTCTCAAACTAATAAAACAAAATTACCAACACATATAGAAATTGGAGAAAACACAAGTGGACTTAAGAGTAATTCTGTTGTATTAACAGAACAAATTCGTACAATAGATAAAAGTAGATTAAAGGAAAAAATAGGCCATATTGATGATATTAGCATATTAAATAAATTAAATGATGCTTTAGAAGTTAGCTTTGGCTTAGAATAATAAATACATCTCTTTTTATTTAAAAAATATATTCAGATAGAGTAACTAAAATATAAAATGTAGTATAACAATATAAAAGAAATAAAATTAATTAAAGTACTTGATTTTTTTTATCTAAAACAATATAATGTCGATATAAATAAAAAGAGGTGTGATTGTAAATGAGAAAAGCAATTCAAGAAGAGTTAAAAGCAGAAAATAATTATAAATATAAAATTATTGCAATAGATGATGAAACTGGAATAATAGATTCATTATCTATATTTTTAAAAAGAACAAACTATGATTTTGTTGGAATAACAGATCCTATAGAAGGAATTGAAAGAATAAGAAATGAGCACTTTGATTTATTATTATTAGATTTCATGATGACACCATTACATGGTGATGATGTTGTTGAAGAAATAAGAAAATTCAATAAAGAATTATATATTTTATTGTTAACTGGTCATAAAGATTTAGCTCCACCATTGGAGACAATCAAAAGACTTGATATACAAGGATATTGTGAAAAAAGTGATAAATTTGAACAATTGCTTTTATTAATTGAGTCTGGAATTAAATCAATAGAACAAATGCATGAAATTAAAAGAATTAATGAAATGCTTAAAGAATCAAAAGAACAATTAGAAAGAGCTTATTTAGATACAATTCAATCTCTAAGGTATGCTGTTGAAGCAAAGGATCCATATACAAGAGGCCATTCAGATAGAGTTTCTGAATATGCTGTTTTAATAGGTAGAAAAATGGGATTATCAGAAGATGAAATAAAAACTTTACAAATTGGAGGATTATTTCATGATATTGGAAAAATAGGTGTTCCAGATACTATTTTACAAAAGGAAGCTAAATTAACAGATGATGAATATTCTCAAATAAAAAATCACCCATCAATAGGAGCACATATTCTTGGAGAAGCAGAAGCTTTTAAAGATATAATTCCTATTGTAAAATACCATCATGAAAGATTTGATGGTAGAGGATATCCTTCAAGATTAAGTGGTGAAAAAATTCCACTATTAGCTAGAATTACTGCTGTTGCAGATACTTTTGATGCAATGACAAGTAAAAGAAGTTATAGAAATGCTTTAGATATACAATATGTAAAAGAAGAAATTGAGAGATGTAAGGGTACTCAATTCGATCCAAAAATAGCAGAGGTATTTTTGGAAATATTGAATAATGATTTTGGCAAAATACAAGAAATTCAAAAAAAATATATTAGTAATTAAATAGAAAAAGGACATTTTTGTAAAAATAATCAAAAAATGTCCTTTTTTATATGAACAATTTTTTAAGCAATACCTTTCATACTTAATCCAACTTTTTTCTTTTCTGGGTCAATTTTTATAACTTTAACTTTTATAACATCCCCAACAGAAACAACTTCAGAAGGAGATTTAATATATTTTTCACTCATTTCAGAAAGATGAACTAATCCATCATATTTTACTCCAATATCAACAAATGCACCAAAGTCAATAACATTTCTAACAGTTCCAGTAAGTATCATACCAATTGTTAAATCTTCAAATTTTAAAACATCATTTCTAAGAACTGGTTTTGGCATATCTTCTCTAGGGTCTCTTCCTGGCTTAGAAAGTTCTTCAATAATATCTGTTAAAGTCATTTCACCAATATTTAATTCTTTAGAAAGTTGAGAAACATTTACTGTAGCCAATTTTTCTTTTAAAGAATTTAATTTTTCTCTGTTTTTTAAATCGTTTTTATTAAATCCTAATTTTGATAAAAGCTTTTCTGTTTGTTCATAATTTTCAGGGTGAACAGCAGTGTTTTCTAATGGATTTATTCCGTCTGGAATTCTAATAAATCCAGCACATTGTTCATATGCTACTTTTCCTAATTTAGGAACTTTTAAAAGTTCTTTTCTTTCTTTTAATTTTCCATTTTCATCTCTGTATTTTACTATATTTTTAGCAATTGTATTATTAATACCAGATACATAAGATAGTAGAGAAGGGGTGGCAGTATTTACATCTACACCAACTTTATTAACACTGTCTTCAACAACACCAGTTAAACTTTCTGATAATTTTTTTTGATTAACATCATGTTGATATTGACCAACACCTATTGCTTTTGGGTCAATTTTTACAAGTTCTGCAAGAGGGTCTTGAAGTCTACGAGCAATTGAAATAGCACCTCTAATTGAAACATTTATATCTGGATATTCTTCTGTTGCAAGTTTTGAAGCAGAATATACAGAAGCACCAGCTTCACTAACTATTGCGTAACAAATATCACGTTTTACTTCTTTTATTAAATCTGCAACAAACATTTCAGATTCTCTTGAAGCAGTACCATTTCCAATTGCAATCATATCTACATGGTCTTTATTTATTAAATCAAGTAAAACTTTTTTTGCACTTTCTACGTCATTTTGTGGTTCGGTAGGGTATACTGTTGCAATATCTAAAACTTTTCCTGTTTCATCTATTACGGCAATTTTACAGCCAGTTCTATATGCAGGGTCAAATCCCATAACTGTTTTTCCTTTAATTGGGCTAGCAAGTAGTAATTGTTTTGCATTTTTGCCAAATACTTTTATTGCTTTTTCTTCTGCTTTTTCTGTTAAATCAGAACGAATTTCTCTTTCTATAGAGGCTTCGATTAATCTTGTATATGCATCAGAGATTGTAGAAACAAGCATATCAGTAAATTGAGTTTTTCCTTTTATTATATCTTTTTGCATGTAATATAAAATTTTTTCTTCAGGTTTTACTAAAGAAACTTTTAGAAATTCTTCTTTTTCGCCTCTATTTATTGCTAATATTCTGTGACTTGGAAGTTTACTTACTTGTTCAGAAAAATCATAATACATTTCATAATTTGATTTTTCGTCAGGTTTTGTTGCTTTTGTTACAATTGTTCCTTCATGATAGCATACTTTTTTGATGTATTTTCTGTATTTTGCATTATCTGATATATCTTCAGCAATAATATCTAAGGCTCCTTGAATAGCATCTTCTACAGAAGCTACAACTTTATCTTTATTTTTCATATCTTCATCTGATAATTTGTCAATATTTACATATTCTTTTGCTATTTCATTAATATCTTTTGTTTCTTTTTGTTCATATATAATTTTTGCAAGTGGTTCTAATCCTTTTGCTTTTGCAACAGTTGCTCTTGTTTTTTTCTTTTGCTTGAAAGGTCTATATAAATCTTCAACTTCTGCAAGTGTTTCTGCTGATGCAATGGCAATAGTAAGTTCATCTGTTAATTTGCCTTGTTCATCAATAGATTTTATAACTTCTTGTTTACGAGTTTCAAGATTTCTTAAATAATTTAATCTTTCTCCTAAATTTCTTAAAACCTCATCACTTAATCCTCCAGTAACTTCTTTTCTGTAACGTGCAATAAAAGGTATAGTATTTCCTTCATCAATTAATTTTACTGCATTTTCAACTTGAGTATTTTTTACATTTAATTCTTCTGCAATTTTATTTATAATTTTATCCATACTTTAATATTATCCTTTCTCATATAATAAGTTTAAGATTTTTTACAACAGAAAGATTATATAATTAAATTTTTCAAAAATCAAGAAAATTCTTAATAAATTGGAAATTGTTTGACATAAATCTTAAAACATATTATAATATAAGTGTAGGCAAATTGCTTATGTTGAAACTTTAGCTATCACTAACATCAGGGGGTAAGGCATTATGAAAAAAACTATCGTTTCTTTGGCTTTGGCCATTGCCATGGTCATGACCATGGTTGGCTGCTCTGTTTCGAGCAACGGGAATGGTGGAGTCACTATTAGTCCAAGTTTCGAAATCGGAAATTCCGATTATAATCGGAATGAGTGGACTGTAAAACTTGAAGGAGACGAGTGGAGCCGGTACGGCATTGGTACAGGCTCGACAGTCAATTTCAAGGTGAACAGTTACGGAGTAACTGCCACTTTTGACTTGAGACTTGATTTGTCCAAGACGACCCAGGACAAGGTCGTCGATGACTTAAGTAGTTTCATGAAAAATTACTTGGGTGTGACTGGGGATACTGTTGTATCCTCGATGCAGAGCTGGAGCAACAGCTCTCGCCTGAAGTTCACCTTGAACTTCAGGTTCTAAGTTCTAATAAGTAAAACAAAATAGATAGCTAAAGTTTTTCAGGCCGTTGCTACCGGAATCAATTGTTTCTGGTGGCAACGGCTTATTTATTTTCAAAATCCACTAATTTACAACAAAAAGTAACAATAATGTCTTGATATTTTCACATTCATAGAGTAAAATATAAATTGGTCTAATAAGATAAAAACAAAATTAAAGAAAGGGTGAAACTTTATGGATAAAGACTTAAACAAAATTGCAAGAATACATTCCATGGAAAGCTTCGGAACAGTAGATGGACCAGGAATAAGATTTGTATTATTTTTACAAGGATGTCATTTAAAATGCAAATATTGTCACAACAGAGACACATGGGACATAAAAGGTGGAGAAGAAAAAACTTTAGAAGAAATAATAGAAAAAATAAAAAATTATAAAAATTATATAACAATATCAGGAGGAGGAGTTACTGTAACAGGAGGAGAACCTCTTTTACAAGTAAAATTTTTAATAGAACTATTTAAAGAATTAAAAAAGGAAAATATTCACACATGTATAGATACATCTGGAATGGTAAATATCACTGATGATATTAAAGAATTATTACAATACACAGATTTAGTATTATTAGATATTAAACATATTGATGATGAAAAGTGCAAAAACTTAGTTGGAGTATCAAACAAAAAAGAATTAGAATTTGCAAGATACTTAAGTGATAATAACATAAAAATGTGGATTAGACAAGTTTTAGTTCCAGGTTATACAGATGATGAAAAAGATTTACAAAAATTAAAAGAATTTATAGGAACACTAAAAACAGTTGAAAAAATACAGATTTTAAAATACCATAGTATGGGAAAATATAAATGGGAAAAATTGGGATTAAAATATAGCCTAGAAGGAGTAAGAGATGCTACAGCAGAAGATGAAGAAATAGCAAAAAAAATTTTACAAATTAATTAAATTTTAATAACTAAAATCTTGTTATTTTTCGAAATTTGTAGTAAAATACAGCATATAAAAAGGAGAAAAAATATGCCATCAAAAAAGATAAGTGGTAGAATGAGTAAACAAAGAGAATTAGAATTAAAAAAACGTAAGAAGAGGAAAATTAGATTAATAATTTTTTTACTATTAATTATAATAATTGGAATAACTATGTTTTTAATAAAATCACCATATTTTGCACTAGTAGATGTAGAAATAAAAGGAAATAGTCAATTAACAAATGAAGAAATATATACACAATCAGGACTAGAATTAGGAAAAAGTATATTCTCTAGTTTAGACATAGTAACAAAAGTAAGATTAAAGCAAAATGGATATATAGAAGATGCAAAAGTAAGTAAAAAACTTCCTAATATTATTCAAATAGAAGTTAAAGAAAGACAAAAATCATTCCAAATAAAAACACCAACTAATTATTATATATACATAGATGAACAAGGGTATATAATAGACTGCTTACAAGAAAAAGAGAATTTAATTGTAATAACAGGAATGGAAATAACAGAAGAAAATATTGATCAAAAGAAGAGACTAGAAAATGACGACTTAAACACAAAAATGGAAAATATTTTACATATAAAACAAGAAACTGAACAAATAGGAATATATGAAAAAATAACAGAAATTGATGTTGAAAATGAATATATACTTAAACTAGAAAATGATGGAATTACCATAAATTTGGGAGATTGTACAGACTTAAAAAATAAAATGTATTATGTAAAAACAATTTTAGAAAAAGAAGCAGGAAATACAGGAACAATAAATATTAATGGTAATTTAAATGAAGGATTTTTACCATATTTTACAGCAAATTGAAATAAAACTTAAGAAAGGAATATATTAATGAATAATAAGAACAAAATAAGTCTAGTAATAGGTGGTATGTGTATTTTACTATCATGTGGAATAGCAATACAAGTAAGAACAATAACAGGAATTGGTTCAACAACAGGATCAAATAATACTGAAAATACTTTAAGAGATGCTGTTTTAAGAACAAAGGAAGATTATGATAACTTGTATGAAGATCTTGACAAAGCAGAAAAATTACTTGAGCAAGAAAGAAATAATGCAACAGAAAATAATACAGAACTATCTGAATTACAAGAAGAAATAAAAACCAAAAATACACAATTAGGATTAACAGATGTAACAGGAAAAGGAGTAATTATTGAATTAGATGACAATCATTCTGTATCTGCCAATTCTATTGGATTATTAACAGACCCAAATTCAATGATTGTACACGATTCTGACATTTTATATGTAGTAAATGAACTTAAAAATGCAGGAGCAGAAGCAATTTCTGTTAATGATCAAAGAATAGTTGCAAACACTGTTATAGAGTGTGATGGCTCTGTAATAAAAATAAATGGAGTAAAAGTAGGAGCACCATTTACAATAAAAGCAATAGGGATGCCAGAAACTTTGAAAAATGTATATAGAACACAAGGATATCTTTGGAATTTAAAATATTATTATCTTTTAGAAGTAGATTTTCAAACATCTGAAAATATAACAATTCCAAAATATACAGGAACTTATAAATTTGAGTATGCACAAGCTAATAATTAAGTTTTTATAGGCCAAACATTTAAAAGGTCTAAATATAGGAGTAAGGAATGAAAACTAAAATGCCAAAAATAAAAATGAGCAAAACAAAAATAGTTATGTCAATAACAATTGGAATTGCATGTTTTTCTTTAATGCTAGTAATGTTTATGCAATTTAAAGTAGTAAAACAAACAGACATAACATCAATTGAAACTATGAGGGAAGAAGATTTACGAACTGAACTTGCAGATTGGAAAGAAAAGTATACAGAACTAACAGAAAGATATAATGATGTCATGGCTAAAATTACAGAATATCAATCAGAAAAAGAATCAGATGAAAAAACAGCAGAACTATTACAAAGTGAGTTAAATCAACTAAATTTAGCATTAGGAACAACAGATATTCAAGGTGAAGGAATAACAATAATTTTAGAAGATAAAAAAGACACAGAATTATCAGAAGGAACAATAGTAAGCCAAATTACTGATTATGATTTATTAATTGTAGTAAGGGAATTATTTGCTGCAGGAGCAGAGGCAATATCAATAAATGATAATCGAATCGTAGCAATGACAGATATATTCCTAAGGGAAAGCAATGAAATTTCTATTATGCAAATTGATAGTCAAAGAATTACTTCACCATATGTTATAAAAGCAATAGGAAATCGAGCTTATCTAGAAAGTGCTGCAAATAGTAAAGATGGAAAACTAAAACAGTTACAAAATGCAGGACATGGATTAGAAGTACAAACATCAAGTGCAAATAAACCAATAATTATAAATGCATATACTGGTACAATAGATAGTAAATATATGCAAGATAAAGAAAATTAGGAAAGGATGTTAAAAAATGATAATAATAGCAATAATTTTAGGATGTGTTATAGGAGCAATAATAGGAGTAAATGCACCAATAATTCCATACACATACTCAACATTTTTAGCAATAGCTGTTGTTGCAGCATTAGACTCTGTATTTGGAGGAATAACATCTGTTTTAAAGAAAAATTTTGACTTAACAATTTTTATTACAGGATTTTTCTGTAATAGTATTTTATCAATTGCATTAACATATTTAGGACAAAGATTAAACATTGATATATATTTAGCTGCATTAGTTGTATTTGTAGGAAGAATGTTCACAAATTTAACAATAATCAGGAGATATTATGTAGATTTGTGGAAGAGTAAAATAACCCAAAAAGTAAAACCAGTGAAAAAAGCTGAAGAATAGAATAACAAAAAAATATATTACAAATATATTACGTACATGTCAAAAATATTACAAAAATATTTCAAAAATATTTCGAATTATATTGACTTTTTTTTCAAAATGTAATATATATAACAAAGAAGAAAAATTTATCTATAAACATATAGAAATTCAAACATAAAAATGGAGGAATCATTTTGGCAATAGGTGATATCATAGTTGGTATTGATATTGGTACATCTAAAGTTTGCACAGTTGTGGGAGAAGTAAACAACTTTGGACAAATAGAAACACTATGTAGCACATCTTGTAAATGTAGTGGAATAAAAAAAGGCAAAATAATTAATGAAGAAGAAGTAAGCTTAAGTGTTGCAAAAACTATAAAAGATGCTGAAGAAACAGCAGATTTCAAAATAAATTCAGCATATGTAACAATTCCAGGAAAAGAAGTTACAATAGTTCAAAATAGCATTTTAAAAGAATTAAAAGACAAGTTTGCTGGTATATCATTAAAAGATGTTCAAAGTGCAATTATGCAAGCTAAAGATATAGAAATACCAGAAGGGAAAACAATAATAGATATAGTACCATCAGAAGTAATACTTGATAATGGAAAAATTGTCACAGATCCGGTAGGCAATTTAAGTTCAAACTTTACATTAAAAGCACAAGTTATTTTAGCAAATAAAGATTATGTAAGACAATTAACATCTATTTTCAAAAGAGTTGGAATTGAAATAGATGGAATAGTTCCAACAGCATTAGCAGAAAGAAATTTAATGTTAGATACTAATGAATTATATGATAATGTAATGTTACTTGACATAGGAGCAGGAAATACAGAAATAGGTGTGTTTGAAGGAAATAATTTTTCTTACACAAACACAATACCATTAGGAGGAGATAACATTACACATGATATTTCATTAGTATTGAATATTTCTGAGGAAGAAGCAGAAAAACTAAAAAAACAATATGGATTAGCTTTAAAATCATTTATAGATAATGATAATGAAATAATGTTAAATACATGTAAAGATGAAAGTAGAAACAAAGTTATAAAAAGTTCTGAATTAATTGAAATAATTGAAGCAAGAATAGAAGAAATATTTACATTAATCAATAAAGACATAACAAAAAATAATGTAAAGTCAATTATTAATACAGTAATATTAACAGGTAGAGGAATTTCTACAATAAACAAAAGTGATGTAGCAGGAAAAATAAACTTAAATATACCTGTTAAAATGTCAACAGGAAGACTAATTAGTACAATAAAACCAGAATTTAGAACTAGTTATGCACTTGTTAGATATATTGCTGCAAGACCATTTGCTAAATCCGTATCAAGCAGTATAGATGAACAATCAAATGAAAGTGTATTTAAAACAATAATGAACAGAATAAAAGAGTTCTTTTATTCTTAAAAAATTAATATAGTTAATTTTATGGGGAGGAAAAACTTGATGAAAGAGTATGAAGAAGTAACAATGATGGATGGAGCAGCCACAATAAAAGTAATAGGTGTTGGAGGAGCTGGAAACAATGCTGTAAATAGAATGATTGAGGCTGGAATTAAAGGGGTAGATTTTATTGCAGTAAATACAGATAGACAAGCTCTACAAAAATCAAAAGCAGGTGCAAAAATTCAAATAGGAGAAAAAATTACAAGAGGATTAGGAGCTGGTGCCAATCCAGACATTGGAGCGCAATCAGCTGAAGAAAATAAATCAGAAATAGCAGAAACATTAAGAGGAGCAGATATGGTATTTGTTACAGCCGGAATGGGTGGAGGAACAGGTACAGGAGCAGCTCCAATAGTAGCACAAGCAGCAAAAGAAATGGGAATATTAACAATTGGTGTTGTTACAAAACCATTTACATTTGAAGG
>ERZ1643249.3683-NODE-3683-length-13319-cov-217.986505_pt1 | contig 13319 bp, 11 predicted proteins | sample MGYA00579263_ERZ1643249 | MGnify/ENA primary metagenome ERZ1643249 (study PRJEB29033, sample SAMEA4952264) | chicken gut metagenome | biome: Broiler Chicken; feature: Gastrointestinal Tract; material: Caecum | place: Ireland | collected 2018 | study: Broiler...
AAATGCACAAGACCCGTTGGACTAGGAGCATACCTCGTAACCATTGCCCCTTCAGGTAAAACTCTTTTAGGATATTTATTTTCATAATATTTATAATCGTGTTCTGATTTAACTAAAAAATCTGCATACTCTTCTCTATTCATTCTAGCCCTTCTTTCCTTTTAATATTATCTTATAATTAAAGCTTAAAATCAAGTAAACAAAGAAAAAAGATTCATTTTTATGAATCTTCTTCTGTGACTGTAGGTTCTTCTTCCTCATATTTACAAGAACCATCATCTTTTGTTGCCGAAGGATTAAAGTTGATTGCTGCCGAATCAGTACATCCAGAAATTAACTCATCTGGTTCCTTAGGCACTTCAACTTCTGGTTCTTCTTTATCTTCTTTTTCACTATTTGTACTACTTGAAGATGAACTTGAAGTACTTGATTTACTTGTACTAGATGAAGTACTTCCACCAGCTGTTAAAGTAATTGAATTTACATCCTCTACATTCGCTCCAGCTGGAACACTTTGACTAATTATATAACCATTACCACCTTTAACATTTACCTTTATACCATGACTACTACAATATGACTGAGCATAACTTAAAGTTTCGCCAACAAAGCTTGGAAGTTGAACTAAACTCTTTTTACCAGTAACTTTTGCCCCAATAACTTCTTCCTCATAAGGTGTATTAACATCAAAACTAAATGATTTAATAACCTTTGTCTTCTTAAGTCCTAAATTCTCTTTCATCGCATTAGATACTGCTTTTACACTATCATCATATAAAACAAAATCATAAAGAGATAAATTAGTTCCGCCATAGTCAACTATTCTTGCATCATAACCATTAAGTTTAAGTCTTTGAATACCAAGAGCATCTGTAATACTTCCATCCCCACTCTTAGCCATTATATCCTTAAATACATTATAAAGTGACAAAATTTGACTTGTACTCATATTAGTTGTCATATTTGAACCAATTGTATCAAGTAAATTATTTATCGTATCAATACTTCTAACGTCTTTAATCTTATCAAGCAAAGCTGTTACAACCTCTTGTTGGTGTTCACCTCTTATAAAGTCATTACTTGTATAATTTGTCCACTTAGAAGAACATCTACCAGGATTAGGATGTCTATTACGAGCAAACGCTAAAGCTTGTTCACCATTTAAATTTTGTAAACCTTTTTCAATGTAAACTGTATTGTTACCCCATTCACGATTACTATTTTGCTCACATAAATTATATGGAACATCTACTTGTACTCCACCTAAAGCATCGACAAGCTTAACAACACCTTTAAAATTAATCTTTACATAATAATCAATTTTTACGTCTAAGAAGTTTTGAATTGTATCAATCATACAACTCTCACCCTTCCAAGCTGCATGAGTTATTTTGTTTTTTCTTTGACCTGCAAAACATGCAATTGGAACATAAGAATCACGAGGAATACTAAGCATTGTTGTACTTAAAGTTTCCGGGTTAAACGTAAGAAGCATTAAAGAATCTCCATTAAACGTACTATTTTCAATCCCTTCTTTTTCCGAGTCAACACCCATTAATAAAACTGTAAATGGTTCAGTAATTGGCTTTGTACTATTATTTTCTTTTTTATCCTTAACCTTCTTAGTTTGGGTATAAACAATCTTTGTCTTATCTTTTAAATCTTCGTACCCTTCCATACTTGCATACATCACTGAATAATTTGTCGGTAAAAATGCATAATCGATTTCTCCACTGAGTAAATCATTAATTTCATCTAGTTGATTATCATATTCCTTTACTTCATTCTTTAAATTATTATCTTTAATTATCTCCTGTGGTATCTCATAACCATCTATACTATTTTTATCACTAGTAATTCCTATTACACTGCTTTTATCAATATCGTCAATATCATTAGCACTACTATCTTTCAAAGCAACTATACTAGATGAATAAGTCGTATATCCATCAGTATCACTAATACTAGCTAAAGTACCATATACATTGCTAATAAACCTAGCTACAAAAAAGCCACCAAAAGCAATAACTAACATTAAAATTATTACTATGAAAAATTTAACCTTTTTAGACTTTCTTAAAAATCTAATACCAAATAAAATAAGTATTAAACAAATAAATCCTAATATTATTGAACCAACTAATCTAAGTAAATTTTCAATTGTATCAAGCAAAGCTACAGAATAAATTAAATATCCTGCTCCACCTATCATTAATAAAGTACTTATTAAAAATATAATTAAAAACAATTTTTTATTCTTTGTGTTTCCACTTTCTTTGCGCTTACTCATGCAAATCCTCCTCGCAATATTCTATATAAGTATACCCCATATTTTTAAAATGAGCAACCCATAAAAAATAATTCGTAAAATTAATTTTTCGCCCATAATAATAACATAAAAAGCCTATTTTAGTCAAAATAAGCCACATTATTTTTTTTATTTTTTCTCTAAAATCGACTTCATAATTTTATAAGAATCCTTTAAATCTTTATACCTTGAAACCTCATCATTATAAATAGTTTTAATCGAAACAAAATCAATCTGAATATTATTAACCGCTAAATATTTAAGTACATTTATTTCGTATTCAAACCCACTACCAGAAACCTTGCAAAGATCGGCGAGCATTTTTTGTGGAAAACATCTAAGACCCGTTTGCGTATCATTAATTTTAATTTTATATTTCGCCCTAAAAATAAATGCCGCACACTTATTTGCCAATCGTCTCTTAAAAGGCACAGTTTTATCAAACGTTCTAACCCCTAAAACCACATTTTTATTTTCCAAAAATTTATCAGCTACCGCTTTTATATCCAAAATATCTTGCTGTAAATCATCATCGACCGTAATAACCCCTAAACATCCTAAAGAAGAGATATATTTAAAACCTGTTTTTAAAGCTTCACCCTTACCTAAATTTTTATCGTGCCTAAGTATTTTATAATCTTTAATCCCCTTGAAAATTGCCTTATCATAACTCCCATCATCGACAATCACGACATTTTTAAAACCAGCATCCTTTAAATTGTCTAAAACCTTATATAATTTAAGTGACGGCTCAAAAGTTGGAATTAACACAAATATATTATCATACATAAATAAACTCCTCCTTTTAAATTTACCCATATTATAAACAAAATAATAAATAATTTCAATCTTATTACAAAATAAAAATGTGTTATAAATAGTTGACATAACAAATAAAATATAATAAAATGAATATGTTGTCAGATGGGTCTATAGCCAAGTGGTAAGGCGTGGGACTGCAACTCCCTGATGCGTTGGTTCAAATCCGACTAGGCCCTCCAATTTTGTAAATTAAACCTAAACGTCGAAGTTTAGGTTTTTTTTCATATCAAAAATAACACATTAGAATTCAAAAAAAGAGTTTACTTTTTAAACCCTTTATCTTAAATTAACTCCAAGTTTATCATGAACATTCTTAACTACATTTTCTGTAATCTTATTAACTTCTTCATCACTAAGTGTTCTATCAAAACTTGTAAACGTTAAATTATAAGCAATTGACTTCATTCCATCTGAAACTCCATCACCCTCATAAACATCGAATACAAAAGCATCACTTAAAAGTCTTCCTGCAGATCTCTTAATAACCTCTAAAATATCTTCAGACTTCATATCTTTCGGCGCTAAGAAAGCTAAATCTTTACTCACACTAGGATACTTAGAATATTCTTTATACTTAATATTCTTAACCTTTTGATTCATAATCTTATCAGTGTCAAGTTCAAATACATAAACCTCTTTATCGCAAACATTTGGATGAACCTGGCCCATATATCCAATAACCTCTCTACCGATTAAAACATTCGCACATCTATAAGGATGCATATCTTTCCTTTCTGCCGCTTCGAACTTAAGTCTACTACCTAAACCTAAATAATCAAACACACTCGTTAAAACACCTTTTAACGTATAGAAATTAACCTGAGCCTTAACGCCTTCCCAAGCATTAACCATATAATCACCGTACATTAAACCCGCAATCCTTGGCTTTTCACTATAATCATCATCGGTAAAATAAACAGAAGCCGTTTCGAAAATATTTACACTTTCCGCATTATGAGCATAATTATATTCAAATACTTCAAGTAAAGAAGCAAGTAAAGTTGTCCTTAAAACCTTTCTATCTTCACTCATTGGATTAAGTAAATAAACCTTGTTTTTATCATCATTAAATAAAGAACTTTGTCTATCAGATAAAAGTGAATAAGTTAAAACTTGATTTAATCCTAAACCAATAAGCTTATCTCTCAAAGTCCGATTCATATCTTCAAGCTTACTTCTGCCACCACATCTAATTGAAACTTCAGGCAAAACTCCTTTAATCTTGTCATAACCATAAATTCTTCCAACCTCTTCGATAATATCTTCCCTTATATTAACATCGAGTCTTCTCGTTGGAACTAAAACCGTAAATTCTCCATCCTTAAAACTTACTTTAAATTTAAGTCTCTCTAAAGAATCTATAACATCTTCTTTAGTTAAATTCATTCCTAAAACCTTATTAATCTTATCTAAAGTAACCTTAACAACCTTATCATCTTTACTAGTCTTATCTACTCCTGTAACTCCCTTTAAAACTGAGCCTGAAGCATATTTATTAAGTAGATAAGCAGCTCTTTTAATAGCCGGCAAAATTCTATTTGGATCAATACCTTTTTCAAACCTATTTGATGATTCACTTCTTAAAATTTTCTTTGAAGTAACTCTAACACTAGTCTTATCAAAAATTGCACATTCGATAAATATATTCTTAGTATCATTTGTCACTTCAGTATCAAGGCCACCCATTACTCCAGCTAAAGCAACCGCTTCCTTATCGTTAGCAATTACAATATCACTCTCATCTAAATTTCTTGAAATACCATCTAAAGTAACGAGTTTTTCACCCTTTTTTGCCTCTCTGACAATAACCTTATTACCAAGTTTATCGGCATCGAAGAAATGAAGAGGTGTACCATATTCAAGCATAACATAATTACTAATATCTACGACATTGTTGATTGGTCTAATATCAGAAGCCATTAACCTATTGCGAATAAATTCTGGACTCTCACCAACCTTGACACCACGAACCATTTTACCTAAATAGGCCATGCATTTATCAGTTTTAACATCTATCTTATAAATATCGTTTACATCTTCAGCAATCTCTTCACACTCATTTTCAGGAAGCTTTATATCTTTCCCATAAGCAGCCCCCGTCTCATAAGCAATGCCAATCATACTAAGCATATCTGCCCTGTTAGAAGTAAAATCAAAATCGATAACCTCGTCATCCAAACCTAAATACTTAAGTGGATCTTCTCCAACTGGTGCATCCTCTGGAAGCTCATAAATACCTTCGATATCTTCCTTTCTTAAAAATTTGTGAGGAATACCAAGTTCTGAAAAAGCACAAACCATTCCATTAGATTCGTATCCGGCAAGTTTTGCTTTTTTAATAACCCCACCAGGTAGATTTGCCCCTACTCTCGCAACGATTACCTTAAGACCTTTTCTCATATTAGGCGCACCACAAACAATTTGAACAATTTCGTCACCTAAATCGATTTTACAAATATGAAGCTTCTTAGACTCTGGATGCATCTCGCATTCTACAACATGACCGATAACTAAGTTAGTTGCTGGAACAAACTTAGAAACACTATCGTACTCGTTACCTACAGAAACTAACTTGTCCGCAAGATCTTGTGTACTAATTCCATCGATATCGATATAATCGTTTAAAAACTTTCTACTTACTTTCATTGTAAACCCCACTTTCTACGCGGTTAAATTCTTTTAAAAATCTTAAATCATTCGTATAAAAACTTCTAATATCTGTGATTCCATATTTAAGCATAGCCACTCTTTCAGGCCCAATACCAAATGCAAAACCGGTAAACTTATCAGGATCATATCCGCAGCCTCTTAAAACATTAGGGTGAACCATACCGCCACCTAAAATTTCAATCCAGCCGGTACCTTTACAAATATTACATCCCTTGCCCCCGCAGCTAAAGCAAGAAACATCAATTTCTAAACTAGGCTCAGTAAATGGAAAATAATTAGGTCTAAGTCTAATCTCTCTGTCTTCGCCAAATAATCTTCTAACGAAAACTTCCAAAACCCCTTTTAAATGAGCAAGTGAAATATTCTCACCAACCATTAAACCTTCGATTTGCGTAAATTGGTGAGAATGCGTCGCATCGTCGTCATCTCTTCTGTAAGTCTTACCAGGACAAATAACTCTAATTTCAGTCTTTTCTTTATTGCCTTCCATAACTCTTGCCTGCATCGCACTAGTCTGCGTTCTAAGAAGTCTCTCAGCTGTTATATAGAAACTATCCTGATCATCTCTAGCTGGATGATTCTTTGGTAAATTAAGCTTTTCGAAATTATATAAATCCTCTTCCATTTCAGGACCAGAAGCTACGTCAAATCCCATTGAAATAAATAAATCTTCAACCTCTTCAACTACCTTCATAAGTGGATGCATACCTCCACTTAATGCCGAAACACCAGGTAATGTAACATCGATTTTTTCACTCTCAAGTCTTTCGTTTAAAGCCTTTTCTTTAGCCTTTTTCATAGCCTCTTCTAAAACTTCTGTGATTTCACCTTTAGTCTCGTTTAAAGCCTTTCCAAACTCCTTCTTCTCATCAACTGATAAAGTTCCCATTTGTTTAGTCATTAAACTTACTTTACCTTTTTTTCCTAAATATTTTGTGCGAAGTTCGTTTAACTCTTTTTCATCACTAGCTTTCTTTATTTCATCTAGTGCCTCATTCTTAATGTCTTTTAATTCATCTATCATAAAAAACTCCTTTCCTAAGGCCTGGGACTATAGCTCCCTAAACGCCTCTTTAATTTAAGTGAAAACCTAAAACAAAAAAATCACATCCAAACTAAGGACGTGATTTTCCGTGGTACCACCTTATTTCGTAAGTAAAACTTACCTCTAATAGCTTAACGCGCTCATACGATATATCTTTGCAATATATAGCTCCAAAGACGAATTCATAAACCTTTATTACTAGTTTTCACCATCCACTAGCTCTCTTTAAATAAAAAATTTATTACTACTTCTTTATCAAAGCCTTCACAAACTTCATAAGTATTATAACATAACTATTTTATTTTTCAAGTTGAAATCCAAAAAATTATTTTTTAAAATTTACCCATATAATTTGTCATAAAGTTAATTTTGTGTTACAATGAATATAGATGAAGGAAACTTCATATAATAAAAAGGAACATTCAATGCTGCAATGTTGAATGCGACCTATATATAAAATTATTTGGCGCACCTAAATCATTGTTGATGAGTTAGGTGCATTCTTTTAATTAAATAAAAGTTTAAATACTAAAATTAAAAGAAGTATGATTATAAAATAAAGAGAGCTTTCTCTTTTGGTCATAATCATCACCTCCAATTCTTTAATTGAAGGCCGCACCAACTCTATTGAACATTCCTTATATATAAGTATAACGAATAGTTATATAAATTGCAATATATTTCATAACTTTTTGTAAAAAGACACGTACTTTTGTTTGTCTTTAAAGTTGATTTTATATTACAATATATATGAAGGTTCCTTCATATAATAAAAAAGGAACGTTCAATACTTCCATGTTGGATGTTGCCAAGATTTTTGGTTTCACCTAATCACAGTGAACTGTCCCCCGAAAAATGGACAGTTCACTTTAAGTTGAACGTCTACCAATATGAGTAAACACTCATTTACTAAAAAAGTAAATGAGCCTTTTTATATTCTAATAACATACACATTCAAATCTATTGTTACAAATGAAATTGTTGAAGAAGTCTTTTTTTGTGCCGGTGTCATTTTAACTAAATTTTGAAAATTATCTTCGTTAATCTCTATCTTATAATTTAAATTGTATTTATCTATTTTTTTAAACCTCTTTTGTAGATTATCAAATACATCATTTTCATTATTATATTCTTCCATATTTAAAACATCTCTTAACTCTTTTAAATAATTCTTGCCTGGTGAAACCTTTATAAACACCCCACTATCTTTAATAATTCTTTTTACCTCTTTTTCATTAAAAGGTGAAAGCATATCTAAAATAATATCTATAGAATTATCTAAAATAGGAATCTTATTCACATCACCTAAAAAATAAAACCTATTATAGTTTATATAATCACTAGCTAATTTTATCGCATCCTTCGCATAATCAAAACCATAATATTTATAATCAAACTTAAGTAAATCTAAAATAAACTTGCTATGACTACCCTCTCCGCACCCTAAATCTAAAATCGTGCCTTCGGAAGAAAATCTATCATTTAATATATCCGAAATAAATTTATATAGTTTGAAGTAAAAACCACCTATAATAAACTCTCTTCGATTCTTAAAAAGTTCAGAGTTGTAGATTTTACTATTCTTATAATGTTTACTATAAACTAAGTTTACCGTTCCCTTTCTTGAAATATCAAAGCTATGTTTTCCGCATTTTAAACAGTTATCTAAAAATAAAAGCCTCTCACCACATATTGGACAGTTCAAAATATTATCATTCTTTAAAAAGTCTTCACTTATTTCAACCTTACTTTTCATATACTATCATTTCTCCATCGTTATATTGTGGCACTTCTTAAGTAACTTCACAAACATCTTAAAATACAAATTAACTGAATGAACAAATAAATCATCATCGATAAGCTGCTTTATCTCTTTTAAAGAAGCCCATTTAACATCTGCTACCTCTTCTTCTTGTATAGTAATATCACTTATATCTATATCCTTTTGGATAAGCCATACATCGACAAACCCCTTTTCTCTCTTAAAAGAAATAAAATACTCTATCTCATCCTTGGAAACACTTATTCCAAGCTCTTCGCGAACCTCTCTAAGCGCCCCATCTACTGAACTCTCTCCAGCATCCACTGCTCCGCCCGTAAACGCCCATTTACCAGGATTTTTAACATTCTCGCTTCTTTTTTGAATTAAAAACTGATCCTTACTATTAACTATCCAAACATGTACTGATAACTTATACTCACCCCTACCAGGCTCACCAGAATCCCTATCATAAACCTTTCCAATCTTTTCCTTTTTATTATTATATAAATCAAGTAATTCCATTATCTAACCTCTCTTCATTTCTTCAAGCTTTGAATAAACATCGTATAAAGCAACACTTGCCGCAGCCGAAACATTTATCGAATTAGCCATTCCTAAAAGTGGCAAATGAATGCATTCATCTGTTTGATTAAGAACCCCTTGTGAAACCCCATCATATTCTCTTCCGAAAACCAAACAAACAGGACCTTTAGGCTTAAAATCTCGGTAATCGATACTATCATCTGTAACCTCTACTGCAACTATCTCTATCCCAAGTTTCTTTAACTCGCAAACTACCTCTTTAGAACTTTCCCTATACTCAAAAGGTACCCACTTCTCTGCTCCTCTCGAACTAGATCTTATTTTTCTGTTTGGCATATGCACAGTATCACCGCATATATACACTTTTTTAACAAGTAATGAATCGGCAAGTCTCAAAATAGTTCCAATATTATGTGCACATTTTAAACTATCTAAAACCACATATATATCGTTTCTCGGTATATTTTTAAACTCTTCTCTGCCTATCTTTTTCTCTCTAAGCTCACCTTTACTTAACTGATAAGACATCTAACACCTCCTACAATTTAATATCATTATAACTTATTTATATCTCATTTAACAATAAAATAAAAAATAATAGACACTTTTAATCTATTATCTTTTACTATGTTTCTTTTGAAAACTAGGTTTCGCAGATAATTCGTAATAAATATTTAAAATTTTTTCTATCTCTTCAGCCGTTTTAGACGGATCCGCCATTTCATCTTCAAGTTTTCTAAGTTTTTCTGAAAGACTTAATGAAGTATCCAAATTTGATTGATTAGTAATTTTATCTTTACCTTTATCAATGTATTCCTTATAACCATCCTCTAATCTTGTAATTTTCTTGTTTTCGAATATAAACACCTTATTAGTAACCTTAGATAAAATATATTTATCATGACTTGCCATCACAATTGAACCTGGAAATCTCATAAGGGCCTTTTCAAGTTCAATTTTATTAGGTAAATCCAAATGATTAGTCGGCTCATCTAAAATAAGTAAATTATAATCATTGATAATGATTTGAACTAATTTAAGTCTCATTTGCTGACCTAAACTAAGTGTTTTTATTTTATGATTAAATAAATCACGGCCAAGTCCCATATTAACCAAATTACTGAAGAAAAACTGTTTCTTTTCGTTGTCATATCTATTTGCCATTTCAAATATTGTCTTATCACCATCTAAATCAAAGACATCTTGACTCATGTATGCGGTCTTAAGTGAAGGTGTTTTCCAAACTTCACCAGTATCAGGTTTAAGTTTTCCCATAAGTATTTTAATAAAAGTTGATTTGCCACTTCCATTAGGCCCAATTAAACCAATCTTTTCACCTCTATTAATAGTCAAATTAACCGAAGAAAATATTGTCTTATCACCAAAAGATTTTGTCAAATCAGAAACCCTAATCAACGTCTCAGCACCACTTGCCTCACCCATAAAATTAAACTTAATTTCTTTATCCTCTTTCGGTTTTTCTATATAATCGCTTCGCATTTGTTCAAGTCTATTTTTTTTACTTTCGGCTGCTCTAGCAGCTTTGGCAGCCTTCCTTTGTGCATTAGTTTTAACACCTTTAATTTTAGCATCAGAAGGACTGCCACCTTGCCTTCCTGCCTCTCTTTCTCCTTTTTTTGACCATTCATTTAAGTTTCTAATCTCCTTAAGAATTTTCTTATCCTGTTTTTGTTGAAGTTCATACTTATCCTTCAAATTTTCAAGTTCAGCTTCCTTTTCTCTTTCATAAGAATCATAATTACCAAAGTACTCACTTACTTTTCCATCTTTTACTTCCAATATTTTATTAACTACTTCATTAAGAAAATATCTGTCATGAGAAACAACTAAAACCGTTCCAGAATAATCTTTTATCACATTAATAAGCCATGAAACTGACTCTAAATCAACATGGTTAGTTGGTTCATCAAGCAAAAGCAAATTAGGCTGAATAGCAAGTATTGAAGAAATCGCAATTTTAGTTTTTTCACCGCCACTCAAATTTTCAAGTCTTTCATCAGTAAAATCAATATTTTTATCTAAATGAAGATTTCCCATAAGCCTTAAGAAATTAGATATTTCTTCTTTATCTAAACTCATATTAACAAAATCTGACACTGAATAATCGGTTGCCTGTTTTAAATAGCCGGTTGCCACTTTTGAAGAAACCTCTACTTTGCCAGAGTCGGGATCCTCAATACCCATAATAATTTTTACCAAAGTAGACTTTCCAGAACCATTAGGTCCAATAATTCCTACTTTATCTCCTTCATTAATATCAAAAGAAACCTTATCTAATACCTTTGTATCACCATACGACTTACTGACATTACTAAGTTTTATAATCGACATCTTTAACACCTCCTATTTTATAAAATTGTCAATATAATTATTTACCAATAAATTTAATTTCGAAGGATTTTTTTCCATAAGATCTACTATTTTTTGAAGAGCATATTCATAAAGTGACTTAATCGAACAATCATCACCATCAAAAGGATAATCGTTTATACCCATGATAATATCAGCTAAACATAAATTACATAAATATCTACACCAACATTTTTTACAAACATCTGCTGATTTTACATTTTTCTCTTTTATCTCTTTATCATTCTTACCATGTGTTCCTAAAAATCTAATACAACTATATTCATCACCATTGTAATCAAACACATTAGAATAATCATTCACTAATTCCTTACAAAAATAATCTTGCTTGTTATGAAACAATAAAGCATTAATTACAGAAGTAAGATAATAGCTAGTACCTACATTCATAGAATCATTAATAATTCTATCCATAGAAATATCTATAAAATTCTTTTCGCTTTCTTCATATGTTATTCCATCTTCAATTAATTTCAAAGACTCATCATTTGTATCAACACCGTGAATTGAATAACGAAAACCTAATTTTTTAAAAAAAACTTCCAAATCTTCTAAGGTTATATGCTCTTGATGATATCTAGTATATGTACAAAGTATTTCTGTTTTAGAAGCAAAATCCTTATTTTTTAAATATTTCAAATTATCCATTATTAAATCAAATGTCCCAGCCCCTCTCAAATATTCATGAATTTGTTTTGGCCCATCAAGACTTACATATAATTTAAAATTATGATCATTCATAAAATCTATTCTTTTTGGAGTCAAAAACATTCCGTTTGTTACTGTTCTAAAGTCTATCCTAGAACCATTATAATGTTTTTCAATTTTTTCTACAAGATATTTAATGAGTTTAAAATTCAAAAGAGGTTCTCCGCCAAAAAAATATACTGTTTCAAGTTTAGAATATTTTTTGAAAACCTTTTCCAAAATCTTATCTGCTTGCTCAAAACTCATAACATTATTTTCTCGGTTATAATTACCGCCACTTGCATAACAATATTTGCAATTCAAATTACACAAATTAGCTACATTGAACACTAATTTATATAATTTACCAGGTTCCTTTTTAAAAATACTAGAACATGATTTTTCATCCGTGTTTTTAACACCGTCTTTTACTAAATATAATTCTAAATTATTTCCATCAAAAACATATTCATGATTATTAACAACAAATTTCTTATTCATCTCTCACTAACAAAATAATTAGCCGAAGCTAATTATCTTCCACCGCCGCCACAAGAATGACTTGGACCACAGTCAGGCATAACAGAATTCTTGTTGTTTAAAAGTTTTGTTAAATCAATTTTCTTCATAATTTACCTCCTTTATTAAATTATAACATTAAGTTATTAAAAAACAATGCTTTTTTAAACTTTTTGTTAAAAAACGTAAGCCAATAATATAAAATCTCTACATTAAATAATTCATATATACCATTTTATATTTAATAATAAATTACTCTAAAATTTGTCATAAAGTTAATTTTGTGTTACGATGTATATAGATGAAGGAAACTTCATATAATAAAAAAGGAACATTCAATGCCGTTAAGTTGAATGTCTACCTATGTGTGTATAGACACTCATTTACTTAAAAGTCAATGAGTGTCATTTTTTTATTGAAATTACCAGTATGATAGGATTTAATAAAATAATGAAAATATACCTAAGAACTTTAATAATATTAAAACTCCATCTAAATAAAGAAAATTTCAAATGCAAAAGCCTCTTTTAATTTTATAAAAAAAGACAAAACATTTTATTTTGTCATACTCA
>ERZ1643249.3694-NODE-3694-length-13307-cov-4.181784_pt1 | contig 13307 bp, 7 predicted proteins | sample MGYA00579263_ERZ1643249 | MGnify/ENA primary metagenome ERZ1643249 (study PRJEB29033, sample SAMEA4952264) | chicken gut metagenome | biome: Broiler Chicken; feature: Gastrointestinal Tract; material: Caecum | place: Ireland | collected 2018 | study: Broiler...
CGGGCCGGAGGCCCGCGCTGTCGATCCGGGGCTGGAAGATCTGTTCCTGTATTATTTCGGGGAAGATGTACGGGAATCTGTGGGAACACGGTGAGAGAGAGGAGTGAGAAAATGAAACTTCTGGTGAAATATGAGTTTCTGAAAATTCTGCGAAGAAAGTCAACCTTGATCGTCATGGCAGCCAGTCTGCTCCTGACGGCTGTGTTCTTCGGCCTGCCCGTCCTGCGGTTTCAGACGTATCATCAGGACGGAGTTCTCCGTGGGCTTGCGGGTATTGCGTACGAGAAGAAACAGTATGCGGATCTTTCCGTGCTCCTGACGGATGAGTACATTGCCGATTCCATCCGTGAAGTGCAGGAACTTTTTGAAGATCCTGAGAATGTCGGCTATGACGGAAACGAGCAGTTTCTGATCGGAGACGCCTACTGGAAAGAGATTGCGCCGAGGGAATCTCTTCTCGACATGATTGTGAGAAATTATGCGGATCCGAATGTGAGTGTCGGCTATTCTGCAATGACAGATCTGGATGTTTCGGACGGGACAGATTTCTATCAGGCAAGACAGGATAAAATTGAAAAGATCCTGAATGACGCCTCAAAAGAGCTGTCTGACGAAGAAAAGGCCTACTGGCGGGAGATGAACAGTAAAGTCAGGGAACCTTTCCGGTATGGCTATTACGGCGGCTGGGAAGTTCTGATTTCAGCGTTTGAGCTTCTGATGTTCCCGATCCTGGCGGTCTGCATTGTGCTCGCGCCTGTTTTCTCTGGAGAATATCAGGCAGGCACGGATGCGGTTATCCTGTCCGGGAAATACGGAAAGACCAGACTGGTTACGGCGAAGCTTGTGGCTGCGCTGCTGTTCGGGGGAATGGCTTTTACGCTTCATGTGATGGTCGCATTCGGAATTCCGCTTGCGGCGTTCGGAGCCGATGGATGGAATCTTCCTCTGCAGATCAACGGAACGACGGTTCCATACCCGCTTACTTTTCTGGAAGGAACTCTCGTCAATCTGGGCGTGATCTACCTGGTCCTTACCGCAATGATCGGCCTGACACTTTTTCTGTCAGCAAAAATGAGGAGTCCGTATCTGGTTCTGATCGTAGTCATGCCTGTTCTGTTTCTCCCGATGTTTCTTTCCGCCAACGGGACGGCAGGAATCTATAACCTGTTCGTGTTTCTGACACCTTACCGGTCTCTCATGCCGAACTTCGGATCGTATCTTTCTTATCAGTTCGGCCCGGTGGTGCTGGATGCTTTCACTGCGAGAGCCGTTGTCTACGGGGCGCTGACGCTGCTTCTGCCTCCGCTGGCCAGAGCCGGATTTAAATAGCATCAGGTTGCCTAGTACATCGGAAAATAAATACCCAGTCATTTGACTTGTCTATTTTCCTGACAGCACATATCAAAAATACTCAGCGTAACCCGCTACGCCTGCGTTTTCGGCCCGGTCTGTGCAGTGAATGCACAGACCGGGCTGAACTGTAACCTGTCACATTATTTTTAGCATAAAAAACTTGCATAATGGCAGAATTTGTGTAAAATGGAAACGTAATGTAGTTAAGTCTAACCGGTAAATTTTCCGGAGAAGAACTGCTGAAAAAGAAGGAGGAACCAAACGATGAGCATCAGAATCGGTATTTTAGGATATGGAAACCTCGGAAGAGGCGTGGAGTGCGCGATCCGACAGAATCCGGATATGGAGCTGAAAGCGGTATTTACCCGCCGGAATCCGGAAACCGTAAAAATCCTGACAGAGGGTGTAAACGTATACTCTGTCGACGAAGCGGAACATATGGCAGGAGAGATTGATGTGCTGATTCTCTGCGGAGGAAGCGCCACCGACCTTCCGAAACAGACGCCGGAATATGCAAAATTCTTCAATACCATCGACAGTTTTGACACCCACGCAAAGATTCCGGAGCATTTCGACGCGGTGGATGCAGCCGCAAAGGAGAGCGGCCATGTCAGCATTATTTCCGTGGGCTGGGATCCGGGAATGTTCTCTCTGAACCGCCTGTACGCAAATGCAATCCTTCCGGAAGGCAAGGACTATACTTTCTGGGGCAAGGGTGTCAGCCAGGGACATTCCGACGCAGTGCGCCGTGTGGAAGGTGTAAAAGATGCCCGCCAGTATACCATTCCGAAAGAAGAAGCGCTGAAGGCAGTCCGTGCGGGAGAAAATCCTGACCTGACCACAAGAGAGAAACACCTCCGTGAATGCTTTGTCGTGGCCGAGGAAGGCGCCGATCTGGCAAAAATTGAGGAAACAATCAAGACCATGCCGAACTATTTCGATGAATATGACACGATCGTACATTTCATCAGCGAAGAGGAAATGCAGAAAAACCACAGCGGCATCCCCCACGGCGGCTTCGTGATCCGCAGCGGAAAGACCGGATGGAACGGCGAGCACAATCACCTGATCGAATATAATCTGAAGCTGGACTCCAATCCGGAATTTACTTCCTCTGTTCTGGTTGCATATGCGAGAGCCGCATACCGCATGAGCAAAGAGGGACAGAGCGGATGCAAGACCGTCTTCGATGTTGCACCGGCCTACCTGTCCGCAAAGGACGGCGCAGAGCTGAGAAAGCATCTGCTGTAATATCGTAATTGCTCAGCCATCTGAACGGTAACGTAATATATGCTGCAGTGTAACAGGGGCTTATGGCATCCATCCCATGGAAGCCATAAGCCCCTGTTTTCAGGTTCTTTTCGTTAGAAGCATCCAATTATCGTCGGAGTGTGTTTCAAGAATACTGCTCGCATCACAGAAAATCGATATGTGTCATGTTCACCGTCTGACTCAAAGCAGCAGTTCCGCTGGCGGAACGGTTACGACTCACAGCATTTCCCGACAAAACCTTCGTATCCGTCGTCCATAACTCTTTTCAGTCCTGCCGTTCCTTCACGTTCCCAAATATGCGCAAGCCAGAGCATTCCTGCCATTGCACCAAATTTTTCATAATATTTTCCGCAGTTTGCGTGAAACAGATACCTTCTCTGCTGTCCGGGTATCTTGCACGCCGCCGCATCTTTCAATTGAAGAATACTTTTCTCCCATACCTTCTGCATCTTTTCAGAGTTCCAGTCTGTGGCACTGATCGCCTGATTTTCATAAGATACCAGATGGGCAAACCCCTCATTGAACGTGACCGCGTCCAGCGCCGTCAGATAATTTTTTTCATTCCCGTCCTCCCGGAGTTCGGGATACCTGTCTGCAATCAGGACATGAAAAAGTTCATGTGTCAGAAGACCCTTTGCCAGCTTTTCTATGTTGCAGGATTTCAGATATCTGGTCCAGCAGCACAGATCAAAAATTACATGGGCATTTCCCTCCGGGTCATATTTTGCAACCGCATCATACGGTTCCGGAAATCCGACAATCAGATCCGCAGACACGCTGTGGATCGTGCTTCGCCATTCAGGAAACACCGTATTCCAGACATCAGGATTCAGCGGTTCAAAAGAGCCTGCCACGCCTTCAAGGACATTCAGCACTTTTTTTACTTCCTGCTTCCTGTCATCCGATGAATCCGGCTCTGTAAACATACTGCCATCCCGGGACTGTACATTTTCAAAATTCTGATAAACCCAGTCTCCTCTGTGCCGCGCCAGGTTATCTCCACGCAGATATTCCCTGACAATCTGTGTATTCAGAATCATTCTTTTCCCCTTTCTGCTGCAGAACATACTGTTCCGCTTACAGTTACGCCTCATAGAGCACCCAGTCAAAATCGACATAGTTGCTGCTGGCGTTGTGATTGGAAGTTGCGTACATTCCGATATAGGTTCCGGTGAATCCCTCGTTCACAAGGGAACTGAGCAGCGTGGGATCCGCATCTTTGCAGAGCAGGCGGAATTCCTGATCACGGAAGCCATAGTAAAAGTGATATCCTTCCGCCGTCGCGGTGACTGTCAGATAGATGCGGCCGTCCTGTTCCAGCGGCGTCTCGGCGAGCACCGTGCGCGCGTGGTTTTTCACTTCTGTGAGAGTCAGTACTCTGGCGCCGTCTTTCTGCCGTACCGTGAACGTGTAATGGTAACGGTCATCCTGTACCAGGGCGACTCCGGCCTCCTCATATTCCTCCTTCGGCCGGAAATCCATCGCAAACTGCATCCGGAATTCTTTGTGCTGCTGTCTGCGTCCGAGGAACGCCGGCGTACAGATTTCATGCATGACTTCCTCTTTCAGGAACAGGCGCAGGCATCCGGGACGGTCAGTGAGAGACCAGAACGGTTTTTCCGCCGGATGAATCGAGTTCCAGCAGAAATTCAGGGTATCGGATTCGAAGTTATCGCTGAAGAAGGAAGGAGCAGCCAGGTAAACCGGAAGGTCCGGCAGGCGCTCCTCACGGTTCACGATACCGTTTTCGTTGTCCACGCGAAGCCAGCCGTCGGATTCCCAGAGAACCGGAATCAGAAACGTTTCCCGTCCCAGATTGAAATGCGGGCCGCCGAATCCGTCGTAAGGGCGCACGCCAAGCAGAACCATCCACCATTCGCCTTTCTGGGTCTCCACAAGATCCGCGTGGCCCACCACGGAAATCTCGCTCATCAGAGACATATGGCGGTGGCTGACGATCGGGTTGCGCGGACAGATCTCATAGTCTCCGTCGATGGTGCGGCAGCGGGCCATCATGACGCTGTGGTTGGTAAACGTGCCGCCCTCGGCGACAATCAGATAGTACCAACCGTCATGTTTATATATGTGCGGGGCCTCGATCCACTTGCTGCGGGTCTTCAGACCGTTCCAGATCACGGTGCGCTCTCCTTTGAACTGAAAAGTTTCCGGGTCCAGCTCGCACAGATAAATGCCGTGATGACCTTCGTAAACAGGGTCTGACACAATATAATTGCCTGCGTAGTACATCCTTCCATCGTCGTCAAAGAAAAGGCTGGAGTCAATGCCGTCTGCGCCTTCCACAAAGCAGGCTTTGCTCCACGGTCCCGCGGGATTCTCTGCGGTGATAATATAATTGTCACGCCGCGCCTCGCGTCCTTCCGATACGAAGGTATTGATAATATAAAACGTCCCGTCATGATAACGGATGGAAGGCGCCCACAGTCCGAGAGAGGTTTCACAGTTTTTATAATCCAGCTGTTCCGGGGAATGAATGCCGTGGCCGATCTGCTCCCAGTGTACCAGATCTCTGCTGTGGAAAATCGGAAGCCCGGGGAAATACACGAAGGAAGAGGTTACCATATAGTAATCCTCCCCGACTCTGCAGATCGACGGGTCCGGGTAAAAGCCGCTTTTCAGCGGATTCTGAAAGGTTTTCTGATGCATAAATAATCCTCCTGATTCAAAATCAAAATAAGCAGTTATGTCAGGCAGACAGTTCTCCGGCCTTCGTAGCGAAACGCTCCCCGAAAATCCGGAACGTCTCCCGGCAGGACTCATAATGTCCTTCCACGGCGTCCAGAGCTACCGGCCCCAGATGGATAAAGGGCTGTCCGAGGGAAGCGCCGCCGGAATACACCAGCATTCCCTTTACCAGAAGATGTCCGATCAGAGTCATGATCGCAACATCCGCACCACCCTGGGCATAATGGGCCGTTGCGTAAACCCCGCCCAGTTTGCCGGCAAGCTTCAGCGGACGGCTGTCCACATCGAACCATTTTTTCATCTGCCAGCAGGTATTCGCCATCCAGGTGGGTGTGCCGAAGATCACTCCGTCGCAGCTGTTTATGTAGTCCGCATCCATCTCTTCCTCGACAGAAAACAGCCGCGCCTCTCCGCCTGCGGCGGAAATCCCTTTTGCAATCTCTTCTCCCATTTCCCGGGTATGTCCGGTCTGACTGTAATAGATAACAGCAATTTTCATTGTAAAATCTCCTTTCCATAATTGCTATAAGCATAATACTTTTTTTTTCGATTCACAATGCACCGGTACAAAAAAAATATGTCAATTACGGTAACAGTTCCAAAAAGCAATATATGCGCCAAACGAGGCAAGAATCGTGATGTATTTCATGGGTAAAACTGCTACAATCAAAAAAATAATGCTGACTAATTAAGTCAAAACGACGAAAAACGAGGTAATTGAGCATGAAAGATGAGAGAGTAAAAGAGTACAGAAAACGCGCGGAGGAACTTGTGAAGCAGATGACTCTGGAGGAAAAGGTATCCCAGACCCTTCACGGAGCTGCTGCGATTCCGCGCCTTGGAATCAAGGCGTACAACTGGTGGAATGAAGCGCTTCACGGTGTGGCAAGAGCCGGAGTGGCGACTGTCTTCCCACAGGCCATCGGTCTTGCGGCGACGTTCGATGAGGACCTGATCCAGGAGATCGCCGATGTGATTTCCACGGAAGGCCGCGCAAAGTTCAACATGCAGCAGGAATTTGACGATACGGATATTTACAAAGGTCTGACCTTCTGGGCACCGAACGTAAATATATTCCGGGATCCCCGCTGGGGCCGCGGCCATGAGACCTTCGGAGAGGACCCTTACTTGACTTCCCGCCTGGGCGTCCGGTTCATCCAGGGAATTCAGGGAGATGATGAGAATTATCTGAAGGCAGCCGCATGCGCAAAACATTTTGCGGTACATTCCGGCCCGGAGGATGAGCGCCATTCCTTCAACGCAGTCGTTTCCCGCCAGGATATGTTCGAGACCTATCTGCCGGCTTTCGAGGCCTGCGTGAGGGAGGCGAAAGTGGAAACCGTCATGGGCGCCTACAACCGCACCAATGGCGAGCCCTGCTGCGGAAGCAAGACGCTTCTGCAGGATATTCTGAGAAAGGGCTGGGGATTTGAGGGCCATGTGACCTCAGACTGCTGGGCAATCAAGGATTTCCATGAGCATCATCATGTGACAAACTCTGCGCTGGAGTCTGTGGCGCTGGCGATGAACAACGGCTGTGATCTGAACTGCGGAAATATGTTCTTCTACCTGGAGGAAGCGGTAAAACGCGGAATGGTTTCCGAGGAACGTCTGGACGAGGCGGTTGTAAATCTTATGACCACACGCATGAAACTGGGACTCTTCGATGATCCGAAGCAGGTTCCCTACAGCACGATCACCTATGCCGACAACGATACAAAGGAACACAGGGAACTGAATTTTGAGGCGTCCAGAAAGTCCTTTGTTCTGCTGAAAAATGAGAATCATATGCTTCCGCTGGACAAAAATAAGATCAGAACCATCGGAATCATCGGACCAAACGCAGACAACCGCAAGGCGCTGGTAGGAAACTACGAGGGAACCGCTTCCCGCTATATCACTCTCTCCGAGGGGATTCAGGATTATGTGGGAGACGACGTGCGGGTGATGGTTTCCGAGGGATGCCATCTGTGCAAGCCGAGGGTCAGCGGACTGGGCCAGGAAAATGACCGTATGTCCGAGGTCAAAGGCGTCTGCGAGATGAGCGATGTGATCATCGCCTGCATGGGACTGGATTCCAGCCTGGAAGGCGAAGAGGGAGATGAGGGAAATGAGTTTGCCAGCGGAGACAAACCAAACCTGAATCTTCCGGGTCTTCAGGAAGAGGTTCTGGAGACCATCTATGCCAGCGGAAAACCGGTGGTTCTGGTGATTCTGTCCGGAAGCGCGCTGGCGGTTACCTGGGCGGACGAACACATTCCGGCGATTATCGAAGGATGGTATCCGGGCGCGCAGGGCGGCCGTGCGCTGGCAAGCGTTCTGTTCGGTGAGTATTCACCGGAAGGCAAGCTGCCGGTAACCTTCTACCGCACGACAGAAGAGTTGCCCGCGTTTACCGATTATGCGATGAAAGGACGTACCTACCGCTATATGACGCAGAAAGCCCTGTATCCGTTCGGCTACGGTCTGTCCTACACGGATTTTGAACTGAGCGGCGTTTCCCTGAGCCAGGATACTGTGGCGAAGGACAGTGAGATTACGGTGAAGGCTATGCTGAAGAATACGGGAACAATGGCAGGAGCCGAGACCGTTCAGGTTTATGTGAAATCCTGCCGGGAAGATGCGCCGAATGCTCAGCTGAAAGCGCTGAAAAAGGTACATCTGGCGCTGGGCGAGGAAAAGGAAGTTGCGCTGACGCTGTCTGCGAAATCCTTTGGGCTGCACAATGAGAACGGAGATATGGTTCTGGAGGCCGGCGAGTATCTGGTCTATGTGGGAACCCAGCAGCCGGATGCGCGCAGCAGGGAGCTGACGGGAAAACAGCCGGAATGCAGAAAAGTGACCGCGGCACAGACAGAAGTGCTGGTACCGGTATGCTTAGACTCCCGCGGCTGATCAGCAGCGGCTGTGTGCTGCAGCAGGGAGAGAAGACACGGATTTTCGGTTTTGTCGGTCCCGGGGAGACAGTGACTGTACGGTTGCAGAACTGTACTGCCTGCGGGACCGCCGGCGGGGACGGCAGATTTGACGTATATCTGAAGAATCTGCGCCCCGGCGGGCCGTTTCTGATGACGGTGGAGAGTACATCCGGAGAGCGGATCTGCCTGGATGACGTCTACGTGGGAGAAGTGTGGCTCGGCTCCGGCCAGTCCAATATGGAGCTGCCGGTGGCAAGGGTCAGAGACCGTTATCCGGGGGCTGTGGAGGACAGTGAAAATCCGGACATTCATATGTTTCAGGTCAGTGAGTGCTGTGAATTCGGAAATCCGCTGGAAGACTGCCGGTCGGGAGAGTGGAAGACGGCAGGGCCGGAAACGGTTCTGAACTTCTCCGCACTCTGCCTGTTTTTTGCCCAATATCTGGAAGCGCACTGCAAGGTGCCGGTGGGAATCATCAATGTCAGCCTGGGCGGTTCGCCGGCAGAGGCGTGGATGAGCAGGGAAGCGCTGGCGGAGGAACCCCGGGCGCTGGCGGAGGCGGATGTCTGGCGGGCGCCGGGGAACATTGAGAAACAGCAGAGAGCAGACGCTGCGGCGGCGGAGGCCTGGGAGGCGGAATTTCGAAGGAGAGACAGTTCCTGCGCTGAGGATCCGGGGAGAGACGAATGGAGCAGAATCCGGATGCCGGGCTTTCTGGCAGACAATGGACTGGAAGATTTTATCGGATGTATCTGGCTGCGCCGCAGGTTCCTGGTGCCTCGCGGGATGGCGGGAACGAAGGCTTCCTTATGGCTTGGAACGATGACGGACAGCGATGACACGTATGTCAACGGTGTTCTGGTAGGGCAGACGGGCTACCAGTATCCTCCGAGAAAATACCAGATTCCGGAAGGGCTTCTCCGGGAGGGAGAGAACGAGCTGCTGATCCGACTGGTCTGCCGCAGCGGCCGGGGCCGGCTGACGCCGGGACCGGGAAAGGTATACAGAGTGTTCAATGCACAGGGCGTTGTGGAACTCGCCGGCACATGGGAGTTCCGGATCGGCTGCCGGATGGACCGGCCGGCGCCGGAACAGACTTTTATCAGCTGGATGCCTACCGGCCTTTACAACGGAATGCTTCATCCCTGCCAGAACTATACCGTAAAAGGGATTCTCTGGTATCAGGGGGAATCCAATGACAAACGGCCCCGCAGTTATGGCCGTCTGCTGAAAAAGCTGATCTGTTCCTGGCGAAAGGAATGGGGGAAGGAAAGACTGCCGTTTCTGATCGTCCAGCTTCCCGGCTTTGAAATTGACCTGACGGAAGACGGCAGCTGGCCGATGATCCGGCAGGCGCAGCAGCAGGCTTCAGAGCTTCCGGATACGGCGGTTACAGTGAATCTGGATCTGGGAGAGAAGGACGATCTGCATCCGACAGGAAAAAAGGAAGTCGCCTGCCGCCTGTATCTTGCGGCGCTTCGGATCGCTTACGGGGAAAAGGTTTCCTGTACGGGACCTGTGCCTGTGAAAGCCGTCTCCGACGGCGGAAACACCGTGCGGATCACGTTTGCATTCGACGAGGAGGATACGGAAAATGTCCTTATGACCATGGACGGAGAAGCTCCGGGAGAGTTTGAGCTGGCCGGAGCGGACGGCGTGTATTCTCCGGCAGAGGCTGAGATCTGCCGGAATGTGGTGCTGCTGAAAGGGAAAAACGCCGGAACTGCCGTGGGCGTGCGTTATGCCTGGAGAAATGCTCCGGACCGCGGGCTTCTGTGCAGCGCCTCAGGCCTTCTGACCTCTCCGTTTGAACTTTCTGTCAAGGATATCCTTCTGTGACAGAATCAAAGATGTAACAGTTCGGCGGGCGGAACGGTTACTCAAAGACATATTTCTGTGGCATAAAAAGGAGAAAGTATCGTGGAAAATAAGACAAACCGTAGGACAGGACATTACGGATTGGGAACGCATCTGTTCAATGATGGCTGGCAGTTTGCAAAGCAGCCGTTGTTTACGTCTTATGATGAAATCAGCCGGTGCCCGGAGGCTTTCGTCTCTGTGGGACTGCCGCACGACTGGCTGATTTACCAGGGAACGGATCTGTATGAAAACGGAACCGGATGGTACCGGAAGAAGTTCCTGTACCATCCGGGGGACGGAGAGATTGCTTTTCTCAGGTTTGAGGGCGTCTACATGGATAGCGCGGTTTATGTCAATGGTGAGAAAGTTATGGAATGGAAATACGGTTATTCCACTTTCGAGGTGCCTCTGGAGGGACGTCTGAAGGACGGCGAAAATGAGATCATGGTCAGCGTGAATTTTCAGAGCCCGAACAGCCGCTGGTATTCCGGCGCCGGGATTTACCGGGACGTCTGGCTGAAGGTGGTGAACCGTACGCATCTTCTGTCGGACGGAATCTATACGGTCGTAAAGCCGGCGGAAAACGATTCCTGGGAACTGGACATCCGTATGGAAGGAATCTTCTGCCGGGACGGAGAGATCCGCTGTACGCTGACCGATCGGTTATCCGGCGAAGCGGTGGCCGGGGATGGAGAGGAGCAGACTCTGCTGACTGTCAGGGCGGCCGCCGCCAGGGAGGTTCAGACGCTGACGGGGAAAGCGGTTGTCAGAGGCGTCACCCGCTGGGATGTGGAACATCCGCATCTCTATGATCTGAAGGCCGAGCTGTTTGTCGACGGCAGCAGCGTACAGACGGAACGGTATACCATCGGTTTCTGTGAAAAGAAATTTCTTCCGGATCAGGGCTTTTTTCTGAACGGAAGAAGGGTAAAGCTGAACGGTGTCTGCGAACACCATGACCTGGGCTGTCTGGGGGCTGCCTATAATCACCGGGCGATGGAGAGAAAACTGGAGATACTGAAGCAGATGGGAGTCAACGCACTGCGTCTCACCCATAATATGTTTGCGCCGGATGTGATGGAACTGGCGGATTCCATGGGATTTCTCGTGATTTCCGAGGCCTTTGACATGTGGGAACGGCCGAAAAATCCATATGATTACGGAAGGTTTTTCCCGGAATGGTACCGGAAGGATGTGGCGAGCTGGGTGCGCAGAGACCGGAATCATCCCAGTCTGATCCTGTGGAGCATCGGAAATGAAATTTACGATACCCATGTCAGCGACCGGGGCCAGGAGCTGACAAAGATGTTGATGAAAGAAGTGCGGATCCATGATCCGGAAGAAAACGCCCGGATTACCATCGGATCCAACTATATGCCCTGGGAGAATGCGCAGAAATGCGCGGATCTTGTGAAGGTAGCCGGATACAACTATGCGGAGAAATATTATGACGAACACCACAGGGAGCATCCGGACTGGGTTATTTACGGCAGTGAGACCGGTTCCACGGTACAGAGCCGCGGAATTTACCGTTTCCCCTACAGTCAGTCGGTGCTGTCGGATGCGGACAGCCAATGCTCTGCCCTGGGAAATTCGACCACCAGCTGGGGGGCCCGTTCCTCCGAGGCCTGTGTGGTGGCTGAGCGGGATCACGAATTTTCCTGCGGACAGTTTCTGTGGACAGGGTTTGACTATATCGGCGAACCGACCCCGTATCACACCAGAAATTCTTATTTCGGCCAGATTGATACCGCAGGATTTCCGAAGGATTCCTACTATATTTATCAGGCGGAGTGGACGGATTACCGGAAAAAGCCCATGGTACATCTGTTCCCTTACTGGGATTTCAACGAGGGGCAGCTGATTGATGTGCGCGTATGCTCCAACGCTCCGATGGTGGAGCTGTTTATGAACGGGCGCAGCCAGGGAACCTTTGAGATCGATCATGCCCATGGCGGTGAGAAGGAGCTCACCGGTCACTGGCAGCTTCCCTATGAGCCCGGCGAGATTACAGCGAAAGCCTATGACGAGCAAGGGAATGAGATTGCCAGCGAGACCAGACATTCCTTCGGAGAAGCGCGGAAGATCACATGGAAGGTGGATCGGCCGGTGCTGAAGGCGGACGGAAGGGATCTGGCGTTTATTGAGATCGGAATGGAAGATGAGAATGGCTATCCGGTGGAAAATGCGGACAGCCGCGTGTTTGTCCGGGTGGACGGAAGCGGATATCTGGCAGGACTGGACAACGGGGACAGCACGGATGTGGAAGAATATAAGACAGTCAGCCGCCGTCTGTTCAGCGGAAAGCTGCTGGCAGTTGTAGCCGCCGGCAGCGAGGCCGGTGAGATCCGCGTGGAGATTACTTCCGTGGGAATGGAACCGGCCGTCTTTACTCTGAAAGCGGAAGAGTGCCCGCGGCAGGACGGACTTGGCGAAATGCCCTGGAAAACGGATCAGGAGACAGCCCGGGCAGAGACGGAAAAATACCGGAATGATATTCCGGTGCGCGCGCTGCGCATCCGGACCAGCCGCGGGACGCTGCTCTCCCCGGAAAACGGATGGACCGAGGCGGAGGCTGTGATCTGCCCGGAAAATGCCGGGGACTGTCAGGTGATATGGAGTATCGTGGACGACGCGGGAATTCCGTCCAGCCTGGCAACAGTGGAGAGCGACGGAAGAAAAGCGAAAATCACAGCGGTCAGCGACGGAGAATTCCGTCTGCGCTGTATGTCGAAATCCGGCACCGGGGAAATCCGTATCATCTCGGAAATGAATTTCTCCGTTACAGGTTTCGGCAAAGCATATCTGGATCCTTATGGATTTATTGCCGGAGGTCTGTACGATTATGTAAAAGGAACCGCAACCAACGGAAACGAGCATGGCGTCGCCACTTCGAGAGATGGTGAAACTCAGGTAGGATTCCATTCACTGGATTTCGGCCCTTTTGGCTCTGATGAGATCGAACTTCCGATTTTTGCGCTGGACAGCAATGATTATGAAATTCAGGTGTACGAAGGAATGCCGGGAGAGGAAGGCAGCGAACTGATCGGCGATCTGCATTACCAGAAGCCGTCCCGGTGGAATGTCTATCAGCCAGAGACGTACCGGCTGAAGAAACGGCTGAAGGGCGTCACCAGCATCTGCTTTGTACTCCACGCAAAGATTCATCTGAAAGGATTTTCTTTTACCCGTCAGGAGAAA
>ERZ1643249.3695-NODE-3695-length-13305-cov-5.504755_pt1 | contig 13305 bp, 20 predicted proteins | sample MGYA00579263_ERZ1643249 | MGnify/ENA primary metagenome ERZ1643249 (study PRJEB29033, sample SAMEA4952264) | chicken gut metagenome | biome: Broiler Chicken; feature: Gastrointestinal Tract; material: Caecum | place: Ireland | collected 2018 | study: Broiler...
CACGCTGGTTGGTACGCCGCAGATCAACATTTATGGCGCGCCATTCGGCACACTCGTGTGCTATGCATTTATCACGGCCGTCAACCTGATCATCCTGCGCAAGTATGTTAAGCTGCCCGGCCTTGGCAAACTGTTCATTCGCCCGATGGCGGCCTGCCTGGGGATGGGCGCAGGCGCGTACATTGTTTACCGGCTGACATCAGGTGTGCTTGGCAACACGATTGGCGTTATCCTGGCGATCTGCGTGGCGGCTGTACTCTATATCGTGCTGCTGCTGGCACTGCGCGCGCTGGAAAAAGATGACATCCGGATGATGCCCAAGGGCGAAAAATTGGTGCGCCTATTGCGGCTGAAGTAAACAGATCACCGGCAGTTGGCCGGGAAAGAGGGGAAAATCATGGTCGAATTTACGTTGAAAGACAGATATACTTACGAAGACCTGCTCGAGATCATGCGCATCCTGAGAAGCCCGGAGCGCTGCGTGTGGGACCGTGAGCAGGGCCACAAATCCATCCGCCGCAGTTTTATCGAGGAGACCTATGAGGCGGTCGAGGCGATCGACAACGAGGACCCGGTGCTATTGCAGGAGGAGCTTGGCGATGTGCTGCTGCAAGTGGTGTTCCACGCGCAGATCGAAGCGGAGGCTGGGCGCTTTACCATGGATGATGTGGCGGACGGCGTCTGCAAGAAGATGATCTACCGCCATCCGCATGTATTCGGCACGGCTGAGGCCAAGACCTCGGAGGATGTCCTGGCCAACTGGGATGCGCTCAAGCAGAAGGAAAAACACCAGAAGTCCACGACCGATGCGCTTGAAAGCGTGGCGCGCAGTCTGCCGGGCCTGATCCGTGCGGAAAAGGTGCAGCACAAGGCGGCCAAGGTAGGGTTTGACTGGGACGACGTGTCGGGCGCACTGGAAAAGGTGCGCGAGGAGACAGCGGAGGTCGCGCGTGCGGTGGCGGGCGACGGTGACCCGTCCGAGGAGCTCGGTGATCTGCTGTTTGCCGCCGTCAATGTGGCGCGTTTTCTCAAGACCGACCCCGAGGAAGCCATCAGCCGCACGACGGACAAGTTCATCCGCCGCTTCGCCCAGGTAGAGCAAGCGGCGCGGGACGCGGGGAAGGATCTGGCGGATATGAGCCTGGCCGAGATGGATGCGCTCTGGGATGCCGCCAAACAGAAGGAGCACACATGAACAAGGCAGAATTCATTGCGCAGGTCGCAAAGCGCGGTGGGATGACCAAAAAGGACGCCGAAAAGGCGGCGGACGCTGTCTTTGAGACGTTGGCCGCCCTGCTCGCCGCGGGCGATAAGATCAACCTGCCCGGGTTCGGCGCGTTTGAGACCCGCCTGCGCTCGGCACGGACCTGCCGCAATATCCATACCGGCGCGCCCATCGAGGTGGCGGCTGCCCGGGTGCCGGTATTCAAGCCGGCAAAGACGCTCAAGGAGAGAGTAGATCAATGCGTTTAGACAAATTTTTGAAGGTTTCGCGCCTGATCAAGCGGCGCACGGTGGCCAATGACGCCTGCGACGGCGACCGGATCATGGTCAACGGCCGCCAGGCCAAGGCCTCGTATCAGGTCAAGGTCGGGGACGTGATCGAGATCGCGTTTGGCCAGCGGACCATGAAGGTCGAGGTGCTAAACGTCGCCGAGCATGTCAAGAAGGACGATGCCGCGGCGCTGTACCGCGAGGTCCTGTAAAGGCTGCCGACCGCCGCTTTCACAGGAAAAATGTGTATATGATATGTCCAAAGAGGCCCGAGCGATCGGGCCTCTTTTTGTCTGCGGATGTGGGACGGGCGGGCTGTGAGGCATGTGGGCTGTGCGGCGCGGCATAGGACAGGCCTGCCGCGCATAGAGTAAGAGCAAAAGGAGGAATGCCAGAATGCCGCATGAAGAACAACGCACGCAGCCGCACGCGCTGACGCTGACCGGCCGGCAGGCCCTGTCGGTTTCGGGCGTGACCGACGTATCGACCTTTGACGAGAGCGCCATCGCCATGGAAACCAGTCAGGGCACGCTGACCGTGCGCGGGGAAAACCTCCATGTGGAAAAATTGTCGCTCGACCAGGGGGAGCTGACATTGACTGGGGAGGTGCAGGCCCTGGAATATGACGACGATGGCCCGCAGCGCGGCGGTTTGTTTGGCCGCTTGTTTGGATGATCGCGCTGTATCAGCCGCTGTCAGCCATGACGCGCTGCTTTTGGCAGGCGGCGGCACTTGGAATGGGCCTGGCCATCCTCTACGACTTGCTGCACGCCGCGGCGTCTGCACGTCCGGCAAAGCGCCGCCGCAATGCCCTGCCCGACCTTTTATTTTGCCTGGCAGTGCTGGGGGCGTACTTTGTCTTTACCGTGACCGTGGCCAGCGGGCAGGTTCGGGGCTTTGTGCTCATCGGCGCGCTGGGCGGCTTTGCCGGCACACATGCCGTCCTGGGCAGGCCGGTGCGCGCAGCAGCGAATGGCCTGTGGGCCGTCCTGCGCTTTCTGGTGGGCGGCGCCGTCCGTCTCATGCGGACGTTGGCGCGTCCTGTCTGTTTGTTTTGGCGATTTGGACAAAAAAACTTGGAAAAAATCGCAAAAAGGGCTTCCATTTCCGGCAAAAAGAAGCTATAATATACAACGTATATCGTTGTTTGTGTATGTCAAGGCCGAGGAGGGACTGTTGTGGCGCAGAAAAAAGGCAAGCAAAAGCCGTCGTCGGCGCAGCAGGCCAAAAAGCGTAATCGCGTAATTTTTCGGATTGCGCTCATCTGTGTCGCGTTTTATGGCATCATCTCGGTGGTGCAGCTTCAGGGACGCCTCCAGGAAAGGCAGAACGAGATTGCGCAGATGGAAACGCGCATCTCGCAGCAGCAGGAGGAGAACGACACCCTGCGCAAGCAGGTGGAAGATGGCTTGACCGACGAGCAGATCGCTGCAATGGCCCGCGAGCAGGGCTATGTGATGCCTTCGGAGCGCGTCTTCGCAGATTCTTCCAGCCAGTAAGCATCGTCCGCAAACACAGTCTCAATTGCGTAATTTTCAGTACGGAGGGCAAAACAAGAGGGTTATGGGTTTGGTCGTAGGAGCAATTGTGGAAGGGAAAGTCACCGGGATCACCGGCTTTGGCGCATTCGTCTCCCTTCCGGAGGGTAAGTCCGGAATGGTACATATTTCGGAAGTGGCGAATTCCTTTGTCAGCGACATCAAGGAATTTATCAAAGAGGGCGATACCGTCCGCGTCAAGGTCATCAGCATTGACGACGCAGGCCGCATCAATCTGTCGATCAAGCGCGCGGCGGAGAATCCGGCGCCGCGCGGGCAGCAGCCTGCGGCACGGTCCGGCGGATTTGAGCGCCGCGCGCCCCGGCCGCGCCAGGGCGGCCGCATGGCGCAGAGCAAGCAGCCGCGCGATCCGGCCAGCCTGACATTTGAGGATAAACTCAAAATGTTTATGGCCGACAGCGAGAGCCGCATGGCTGATATCCGACACAATACCGACCGCAAGAGCGGTTCGCGCCGCCGGAAATGACCCGCGAATCCCCTCTGTCTGCCAGGGCCCAGCGGCCCTGGCAATTTTTTTTCATCCCAAAACCAGCAAAAAAATTGCGCCCTCCCGGAGAGGACGCACAAGTTTAGGATTGTGGGGATAAAGATATGAACGGTGCACGGTGATCTTCCCGATCACCGGTATTATAGTATCACGGACAAAAAGTTTTGTCAACAATGAAAAATGTCGATTTTTGAAAGGTTATATATGAAAAAAATTCTGATTTATAATGCGCACCTGATGCCGATGACCACGGGGGAGATTGGCTGCGGCTTTCTTGCCGCGGCGGACGGGAAGATCGCGTCCCTCGGCGAGATGGCCGATTGTCCGGCGCAGGATGGGTTTGACGTGTGTGTGGATGCCGCAGGCGGCTGGCTGCTGCCCGGCCTGATCGATGCGCACACCCATCTCGGCCTTTATGAGGACGGCCTGGGGTTTGAGGGCGCGGACGGCAATGAGGACACCGACCCGGCAACGCCACAGATGCGTGTGATCGATGCCATCAACCCGATGGAGCGCTCGTTTGAGGAGGCGCGCGCGGCCGGCGTTACCTGCTGCGCGGTCAGTCCAGGGTCGGCCAACCCAATGGGCGGGCAGATTGCGGTCATCAAGACCTGCGGGCACTGGATCGACCGCATGGTGGTCCAGGCGCCGGCCGCTATCAAATGCGCCTTAGGCGAAAACCCCAAGGCGGTCTACCACGAAAAGGATGACACACCGGTTACCCGTATGGCGACCGCAGCCATCCTGCGCGAGACGCTCAAAAAGGCGCAGGAGTATGATGCGCGCTGCAAGAAGGCGGCAGACGATCCGGACGAGGATGCGCCGGACTATGAGATCAAGTATGACGCGCTGCTGCCCTTGCTGCACGGCGAGATCCCCGCGCACCTGCACGCGCACCGCGCCGATGATATCTTTACCGCGCTGCGTATCTGCCGGGAATTCGGCATCCGTCCAGTGATCGTGCACGGCACCGAAGGGCATCTCATCGCGGACGACCTGGCCCAATTGGGCGTACCCGTTCTGAGCGGCCCGTTCCTGACCGACCGCTCCAAACCCGAGCTGCGCGCCCTGACCGAGCGCGCGCCCGGCCTGCTGTGCCGGGCCGGCGTACAGGTGGCCATCACAACCGACCATCCCGAGACGCCGCTCAAGTATCTGCGGCGGTGTGCCGCGGTTGCGGCGGAGCAGGGGATGGACGAGGCCGAAGCCCTGCGGGCCATCACACGCTATCCGGCGGAGATCCTGGGGATCGCAGACCGTGTCGGTGCGCTGGAGCCCGGGATGGACGCTGATTTCGTGCTGTTTTCTGCGCATCCATTTGCATTTCGATCGGATACGGTGCTGACCGTGTGCGGCGGTGAGATCGTCTATGAGGCACGGGCTGTGTGCCCGGCTGGCACCAACTGATAGGGAGGAATATCGAATGAGAGAGATCCATGTTTCTGAAGTGACTGCGCTGGTGCGCCGCCTGTGCATGCAGGCAAACTACAAATTGCCCGCAGACATCCAGCAGGCGTTCGTGGACGGCCGCGCGGCCGAGCAATCGCCGCTCGGGCAGACCATCTTTGATGAGATGATCCGCAACTGCCGCCTGGCCTGTGATCAGGAGGTCCCGATCTGTCAGGATACCGGTACGGCGGTCATCTTTGCCAAAGTGGGGCAGGATGTCCATCTGGTAGGCGGCGCCTTTGAGGACGCTGTCAATGAGGGCGTGCGCCAGGGCTATACGGACGGATATCTGCGCAAGTCCATCGTGGCTGACCCGCTGCGCCGTGTCAACACGGACGACAATACGCCCGCTGTCCTGCACACCCGTCTGGTGCCGGGCGACCAGGTCGAGATCATCGTCGCGCCCAAGGGCGGCGGCAGCGAGAACATGAGCGCGCTCAAGATGTTCACGCCGGCGGCGACCCGCGACCAGATCGTCGCCTATATCGCAGATACGGTTATCGCCGCAGGTTCCAATCCCTGCCCGCCGGTCATCATCGGCGTGGGCTTGGGCGGCACGGCAGACAAGGCCAGCGAGCTGGCCAAGGCAGCCCTGCTGCGCCCGGTGGACACGGCAAACACCGACCCGTTTTATGCCGAGATGGAGCGCGATATCCTGGAGCGCGTCAACCGGTCGGGCGTCGGCCCGCAGGGCCTGGGCGGCACGGTGACGGCGCTGGCCTGCGCCATTGAGCCCTATCCGACCCATATCGCAAGCTTACCCTGCGCCATTTCCATTGGCTGCCACATCACGCGCCACGCCCAGGGCGTTCTATGAGCGCGCGTGTCCAAACGGTGATCAATTTATGAATTTTATTTAAACTTCCTAAAAAGTCTTGTAATCTCATGGGGAGAGCAGTATAATATGTACAAGCAATTCCCCTGAGATTGCACAAGATTGTGGGGCTGCAAAAGGCCCTGTTAGGAGATGATGTTATGAAGTTCACCATCGTCGAAAGGAAAACGAAGATTTCCGATGACCTCCGCAATTATGCCATGAAAAAGGTCGAGAAGCTGGATCGCTACTTTAATGCGGATTCCTCTTCCGTTCTGACCTTTACGGAGCTCAAAGGCCGCCAGACCGTCGAGCTGACCGTCAAGCAGGGCGCGCTGGTTGTGCGCGCGGAGGAAACGACGACCGACATGTTTGCCTCGGTGGACGGCGCGATCAATCGCATCGAGCGTCAGATCCGCAAAAATAAAACCCGCCTGGAAAAGCGGCTGCGCCAGGGCGCCTTTGAAAAGGCCGCGGCCCACGCCGCAGAGATGGAGGAACCCTATGAGGTGGTTCGGCGCAAGCATTTTGAGGTAGAAGCGATGGGCGTGGACGAAGCCATCCTGCAGATGAACCTGCTCGACCATCAGTTCTATTTCTTTAAGAATGCAGAGGACGGCGACGCCTATGCCGTCATCTATAAGCGCGCAAACGGCGGCTATGGCCTGATTGAGGGCGAATAATTGCGCCCTTTGTCATCCCCTTGTTACTTGTAAGGGATTCAGGATCATGCTATAATGAAAAAGCGGGCGGGAGCGATCCCGCCCGCTTTTTTTGGGATTTCTGTGGCCTTTGGGCCGGATATGTTAAAGGAGAGGATGTTATGCTGGAAACCGCAGCATTGTTGCTGGCGCTCAGCGTCGGCACGAACGCCACACCCGCCGCACCGGTGGATTCCCAGACCGCCATTGTGGAACAGGCACAGCAGTTCACCGAGGGCTTCGTGCCCTATGAAGCGCCCGTCATAGAGCCCGACCCGGAGCCAGAACCGGCAGAGCCGTCCAAACCGGCCGAGACCAAGCCCTGGGTTAACCCTTATGGCCAGACGCTGGGCACCTGCACCACAAAGTTTGCGGCGAGCAACACAAACCGAAACACCAATATTCAGCTCGCCACCAAGGCATGCAACGGCTATGTCATCCAGCCGGGCGCGACGTTTTCGTTCAACACCGTGGTCGGCCAGCGCACCAAGGCGCGCGGCTATAAGGAAGCAGGCGTCTATGTCAACGGTCAGACCGATACCGGCGTCGGCGGCGGCATCTGCCAGGTGTCGTCCACGCTCTTTAACGCCGCATTGGAGTCCAACATGACCATTGTCGCCAGACGGGCGCACAGCCTGCCGGTCAGCTATCTGCCGCGCGGGCGGGACGCCACCGTGTCCTGGGGTGGGCCCGAATTCAAGTTTAAAAATCCGTATGATTTCCCGGTCATGATCGGTACATACTATAACAAGGGCGGCAGCCTGACCATGGCGATCCTTGGGCCGGCAGACGCAAAGATCGCTAAGCCCACCATCAAGGTTACGCAGAAGAACGGCGTCTATACCTTGACGCGCACGGTGAACGGCAAGGTCAACTATACGACGACCAGCAAGTATAATTGATTGTGAAAAAACAGCAGGCAAGACGAGGACCCAGCGGCACAAGCCGCCGGGTCCTCGGTTCAGTTTTGCGGGCCCATGAGGTATTCGGCACACCGCCGCATGTCCTGCTCGGTGTGGAAGACCACGCCAGACTGCATGATGTTCTCCTGCACATTTTTGGGCAGGGAGCGGAAATAGCGGCCAAGATCGCTGTTGAGTTCCCCATAACCAATTCGCATCGTTATCACCTCTTGCTGCTAGTTTGTCCGCGGCATGCCGAAAGCATACGCGCCCAGTCCGCAAATTTTGTCACACAAGCCAGTTTAAGCGCGCGTACGGCCATGGTATAATGATAGCATCATTCCGGTTGGAATGTGCAGAGAAAGATCGTGAGCAAGAGGAGATATGCATGGGACTTTGTGATATTCAGGACATCAAGGCGATTTTGGCGCGCCATGGCTTCCACTTTTCCAAGTCACTGGGCCAGAATTTTTTGACGGAGCAGTGGGTGCCCGAGCGCATCGCGGCAGAATGCGGCGCAGACGCAGAGGCGTGCGCCGTGGAGGTTGGACCGGGCATCGGGTGCCTGACCGTTCAGCTGTCGCGCCGCGCCGCCCAGGTGGCTGCGATCGAGATTGACCGGGCGCTGCTGCCCGTGCTGGAGGAGACGCTGGCTGGCTGCAGCAATGTCGAGGTGGTGCAGGGCGATGTGCTGAAGACCGATTTGCGCGCGCTGTGCGCGCAGAAATTCCCCGGAAGGCCGGTTTATGCCTGCGCAAATTTGCCCTACTATATCACGACCCCTGCGATCTCGGCGCTTTTGGACAGCGGCGTGTTTGCAGGCATCACCGTGATGGTGCAAAAGGAGGTCGCAGAGCGTATCTGTGCGCCCGCCGGTACCGGGAACGCCTCGGCATTTTCCATCTATATCCAGTACCACGCCCGCGCCGAATACCTTTTTGATGTGCCGCGGGACTGCTTCGTGCCCCAGCCCAAGGTAGACTCGGCTGTCATCCGCCTGACGCCGCTTGCCCAGCCGGCGGTGCAGGTCGAGAACGAAAAGCTGTTCTTCGATCTGGTGCGCGCCGCCTTTAACCAGCGCCGCAAGACCTTAGTCAATGCCATTGGGGTGGTCTTTGGCGGCAAGTTTGACAAGGCCCAGCTGACCGAAATGGTCACATACTGTGGGCTGGACGCCCGGGTGCGCGGCGAGCGCCTGTCGCTGGACGACTATGCCAACCTGACCGGTGCGGCATGCGCCCTGATGCGCGCGCATGGGATGCTGTGAGCGCCGGCTATATGCCGAGCAGGAGCAGGACGCCGATGATAATAAGCAGATCGGTGTCCAGCACTTTCCCATCGGATAACAGGAACCAGATGACAGCGATCGCGACTAGCGTGTCGGCGTCCAGCTTGGCGCCGCCCAGCCGGTCGGCTAAAAGCTGAAGCAGCCCGCCGCCGGAGGTCCCGGCGGCGGGCGTCCTGTTTTCGGGCGGCTGCTCGATTGGCTCGGGCACGGCGTCCTGCAAGTATTCATTATACATGGTGCGTGTCCTCCTCTGGGGCGCCGAATAGGGCGGTCGCCATGCAGGCGAGCGACACCAGGCGCATTCCACGGTCGATCTGCGTGCGGATATTTGGGTTGACAAAGGGCTTGACTGCGTTGAGCAGTGCGCGCTTCTGTGGGTCTACCGCGGTCTGCCCGCGCTGTGCGATCCGTCCAAGGACAGGCATCGCGCGGCGCATGAGATCGGCCGACGGGTCATAGGCGTCGTCGGCAGGCGGCGGCGCGCCCCCGTTCGGCGCACCGCCGCCGAGTAGGGCGCTTGCTGCGGACAATGCCTGTTCCAGTGCGTGCGGGTCGTTCATCAGGGCGGAGAGCATATCGTTTTCGGCCACATTGCTTCATCCTTTCTCACTGACCGAGCATGGATCGCAGCCGCGCGGCCAGCGCTGCGCCTTCGGGCGTGCGGAGGATCTCCTGCACTGTTTGCTTGGCGGCGGCTTGGTCGCCGCGCCCCGCGGCCTGGACGGCCTGGCTGATGCGCGCTGCGGTCTGCGCGCTTACGCCCTGTGCCAGGGCGCGTCCCTGCTCGCTCTGCAAAAACTGAGCCAGCGCGCCCAAGCGCGGGTCATTCTGCGGCAAATTGAGTTGATGTAAGATCTGTTCCAGATTGTTCATATTGGATGCCTCCCTGCGCAAATGCTTTGGTTCATTCTATGCCGCCCCCGGCAAAAATGTGTACAGGGACTTTACAGGGCCTTAAAATTCGTGTATAGTGTACCCGTAGATTGCTGGGAGCATTTGCACACGGCGGAAGGGAGGAGAGCGCGATGAAGGTCTTGGTATTTTCCGACTCACACGGACGTACGCTGGATATGTATGACGCCATTGAGCGGGAGCAGCCGGATGCAGTGCTTCACTTGGGGGACTGCTATGAGGATGCACGGGACCTGCAGCGCAGTTACCCGGACCTGACCGTCTGCGGAGTGGCCGGCAACAACGACTGGGGGGCGGACGCGCCGAGCCAGGCAGTCGTCGCCCTAGAAGGCGTGCGGATCTATCTGACACACGGGCACAGGGAGGGCGTATCCTATTCCTCGCCCGGCCGGGTTCCAGCCCATGCGCAAGAGCAGGGCTGTCAGCTCGCCCTGTTCGGGCATACGCACATCGTATACCAGGGGCAGCACGGGCCTGTCACGGCGCTCAATCCCGGCTCCATCAGCCTGCCGCGCCGTGGCGTCGCATCCTATGCGGTCCTGCGGCTGGAATCCGGGCGCGTCGATGGGATCGCGCTGCGGGATACCGAGGGCGCCCCTTGGGACCCGGAGAAACGAAGGAAACAAAAAAGATGGGGATGGTTTTAAGACATGCTGTTAGCCATTGACGTGGGCAACACCAACATGGTGTTTGGCCTGTATGAGGGGAGCGAACTGCGGGGCACGTTCCGCATTTCGACCAACGCCGCCTCGACCTCGGACGAGATTGGCATGACGATTTTACAATATTATCACTTCTGCGGATATGACCCAAAGCAGACCAAGGCCGTGATCATTGCCTCGGTCGTGCCGCCAGTGATGTATTCGCTGATCAACGCAATCCGCAAGTATTTTGCCCTGCGCCCGGTGGTCGTGGGGCGGGATGTCGAGACCGGGATCGTCAACCACTACGCCAATCCGCGCGAGGTCGGCGTGGACCGCCTGGTCAATGCTGTGGCGGCGATTGAAAAGTATGGCGCGCCGCTTATCATCGTAGATATCGGCACGGCCATCACCTTTGACTGCATTGACAAAAACGGCGCATACTTGGGCGGCGCCATCTTCCCCGGCATCAAGATCGCCATGGAAGCGCTGTTTATGAAGGCATCCAAGCTGCCGCGCGTGGATATCGCCCAGACCGAGCATGCCATCGGCCGCACGACCGTGCAGTCCATGCAGTCTGGCGCTGTGCGCGGCTATGTCGGCGCGCTGACCGGGATTATTTTGGATATGCAGAAGGAGCTGGAAGGGGATGCGCGCGTCGTGGCGACCGGCGGCATGGGCCGCATGATGGCCGAGCACTGCGGGCTGATCGACGACGCCGATCCCAACCTGACGATGGAGGGCCTGCGCCGCATTTATGAAAATCACAAGAGCGCGTTCGTGGACCGCCAGGTGGAGGCAAACTGCACGGAAGAAGTCACCGAGGAAGGGTGAGCGCCGCCCGGCAAAAAAGCGCTAGGTGCGGGCAAAATCCTGCGAAACTGAGGGCCTTTCCTATCAAAAACGGGGTGTCCGCGAAAAAATGCAAACAAATTGAAAATAAATTGTAACATTTATGAAAATTTATTGGGAACTTTGGTTTCTTTTTGGTATATTTCGCTATGCCTTTTTTTAGAGTAAAGTGCTAATATGTACCATGTCATAAAAAGGGCGCTGTGCAAGGCGCTGAAAGAGAGGAGAAACCCAAATGAATCCCAATGAAATTATTGCGATTGTGATTTTCATTGCCGTTATGGTCGCTATCATATCGGAGAAGATCCATCGCGCAACGGCTGCCGTGGCGGGCGCCGTCCTCCTGCTGGTGACGCAGGTTTTGACGGTAGATACTGCGATGGCGCACGTCGACGTCAGCACCATCGGCGTGCTGGTCGGTATGATGCTTTTTGTGGCAGTCGTCAAAAATTCCGGCCTGTTTGAGTATATTGCCATCAAGTCCGCAAAGCTGACCCACGGCAGGCCGTGGGCGATCATGATGGTTTTTGCCATCATCACCGGCCTGCTGTCCGCCTTCTTGGATAATGTGACGACTGTCCTGCTGGTCGGCCCGATGACGCTCGCCATCACGTCCATCCTGAAGGTCAATCCGGTTCCGTTCCTGCTCACGCAGATCCTGGCGAGCAACATGGGCGGCACCGCGACGCTCATCGGCGACCCCCCGAATATCATGATCGGTTCGGAAGCCGGGCTGAGCTTCGTTGACTTCATTACCGGCACCGCGCCGGCGGTGATTGTCATTATGGCGGTATCCATCGTGTGCTTTTACTTCATGTTCGGCCGCAAGCTGCATGTCGAGGAGAAGGCCATGCAGGAAGTCATGAAGTTGGACGAGAACCGCGCGATCAAGGACAAACCTCTCCTGATTAAGAGCGTTGTCATGATCGTTCTGGTCGTCATCGGCTTTATCTTCCATGCATCGCTTGGCCTGGAATCGTGTACGGTGGCGCTGCTCGCGGCAGCGATCATGATGCTCATTGGCAAGCAGGACACTGAGGATGTCATCCTGGGTGTTGAGTGGTCCACCATCGTCTTTTTCATCGGCCTGTTCGTCGTTGTCGGCGGCATGGAGGAGACCGGTGTCATCGACCAGCTTGCACAGCTCTTGATGAACCTGACAAATGGCAACATGGTCATCACGATGCTGATTATCCTCTGGGTTTCGGCGTTGGTTTCTTCGATTATCGACAATATCCCGTTTGTTGCGACCCTGATCCCCATGATCTTGGCGATCCAGGCGGAGAGCGGTATGGATGTCACCCCGCTGTGGTGGGCGCTGTCCCTTGGCGCATGCCTGGGCGGCAACGGCACGCTCATCGGCGCGTCTGCGAACGTCGTCTTGTCGGGTATCTCCAATAAGAACGGGTATCCGATCACGTTCATGAGCTATCTGAAGGTCGGTTTCCCGATGATGCTCCTGTCGATCGTGATCTCGATGATTTATTTGTTGCTCCGCTTTGCATAAAAATGGCTGTGCACAACAGCCGTTGAAAAAGGAGGAAAAAGTATGAATGAGAACACTGTGACTGGCGATATCATTGCCCTCAAGCTGCGTCAGCTTGACACCAAGGATATCCGCATGATCCGCAGCAACATGTACTTTGTGGATTTTGAGCTTGAGGATGGAACCCGGGTTTCTTACGTGTTTAACATCACCAAAGGCAACAAGTATTTTTTGCAGCGCATGCGCCCTTATGCGATTGTACATGGCAAGTTCGGCACGGCGGATGAGATTGTGGAGTTTATCCGCAAGGACATCGCCATGTTCCGCAATGCGGTCAAGAGTTCCAATTTTCCTGCGTTTGTCAAGACCTTTGAGGCCGGCAGCGAGGTATCGCGCCAGATTGAGCGCCTGTTCCTGACGCACAATACCAACCCGCAGAAGCTGGAGGAGATCTATGATGTACTGCAGGTGATCATCGCCCGCATTACCGAGCTCAACGAGACTTCGGAACGCATCGAGATCGAATAAAGAGACGCCAAAAGGGGAGCGCGGCGAATGGCTGCGCCCCCTTTTTCAGCGCGATGAAAATATTTGAAAAAAACGAAAGAAATTTCTTGACTTCAAACGGGAAACGTGATATTATATACAAGCAGTCGGTTAAAAGCACTGCGAAATGCGCCAGTAGCTCAGCTGGATAGAGTGTTTGGCTACGAACCAAAA
>ERZ1643249.3697-NODE-3697-length-13297-cov-7.360217_pt1 | contig 13297 bp, 9 predicted proteins | sample MGYA00579263_ERZ1643249 | MGnify/ENA primary metagenome ERZ1643249 (study PRJEB29033, sample SAMEA4952264) | chicken gut metagenome | biome: Broiler Chicken; feature: Gastrointestinal Tract; material: Caecum | place: Ireland | collected 2018 | study: Broiler...
CGAAACTACATTTTTGTGGCGATGTGTTTTAAGAGCAGATGGCCTCAATTGTTCTTTTATGTTTCATTAAAAAAACTGGTAAAATAATGTTGAATTGCTTGGTTGATTATTTCGTTAGTTGTTTGTTTATTATTTTTTTTAAAATATTCTATTGCCTCTAAAGAAAATTGGGATAATTCAATAATAATTTGTTTATTATCAGATTTATACTTATCAACCATATTAATTATATTTTTTAAACTTGATTCATTTTCTTTTAAAAATTTCAAAAAAATAAATAAATCTTTATCTGTATTTTCTTCATCTTTTGTAATTGAGGAAGAAGGATGTTTGGACGTTTGAGGTTTAAAAAATGATGGTGTATGGGAAAGTAAAGGATGAGATTGTATTTGTTTCCCATAATAAATATATGTTTTTTCGGTTTCAGACCAAATATAACCTTGATTTCTCATAAAAAGTCCCATCTCTCGAACGGAATGAAACCCCGTTGATTGTACAATCTGTTTTACATCTTTTTCTTTTTTTAATAGAGATAAGATTTTTTTGCATATGGTATTTTGTACACGAGGACGAACTCGTGGAATCGGAAGAACGTCAGGAGAGGGAGCCATGTAGCATTGTTCCTGGCGATTCCAAATAAAATGATGTCTGCGCATATACATGTCTAACCCAGACTTACTTTTGTAGTTCAGTGCACGTGCAATTTCTTCACGTTTCTTGCCTTTTTTCATTTCTTCAATAATGTATTGTGTTTTTTTTGTATGTTTGACTTCAGGATAATGGGTTGGCATATCTTTCTCCTTTCAAGAAATTCTGGTCTTATACTTTTAGATCAGAAGTAAACGATATCGTTTTAGAAAACAATGGTTTTTCATTTTATCTAGATTTATAAGAAGACTCCCACCTCAGCGAAGAGGTGGTAAGATGAATTGCATTCGGTTCTACCAAGTGATTGATCAATATACCTCTTATTTTTTATTATATATATTTTTAGTAAAATGAGTATGATAGTAGTAAAAAAGTGAGGTGAATATAAAATGTATCTAACAGTGAAATATCTGTCAAAGGAAGAATATAAAGTATTGAAAGAGTTTAAGCCATGCAGCCAAAAATCTCTACAGTATAAGGACTTTACAATGTGTGTCAGTATTACTTTGAAAACAAAGAGTATCTAAACCATGAGAACAATATGTGTTGCTAAAAAATAGTAAAAACTATAAGTTGTGACACGTCAATATAGGCACAGAAAATTTTCAAAGAAGTATACGGTGTACTCAAATCATTCTTTAGATTTATCCGAAAAAAGGTAATACAACTTTTCAGATATTCAGCCGCCTAAACATTTAAAGAAAGATGGTTTCGTAACGTGGGTGATTGGATTTGTGTATATAAAGAAAGCAAATTAATGATTCCATATTCTTGTCAATTTAAGAAAAACTACAAGCCAATACAATTTCCATGCCAACTATCCTTATGAATAAAAAATTAAGGAAATCCAAATCACTCTTAAAGGATATGCTGTTTTTTTTGAAATTCAGTACATATATCATGTATAGAAAGAACAAAGAAGATGAAATCCTAACTAAGCACTGGCTATCGATTTGGGAGTAAACAATTTGGTTGTTTGGGTATCTCCAGTAGATGGATCTTACATCATTACAGGCATAAACGAAAATCAATCAACCAGTGGTTTAGCAAATGTAATGCGCAACTTCAATCTATTAAAGAGAAACAAGGGATGAAGAAATGTACAATCCATAAACAGAACATCTTGTATCGTAAACATAACAATTGAGTGAATGACGATGTACTGAAAACAGCTCATCATATTATCTATTATTGCTTTCATAACAATATTGGAGTGATTGTGATAGATTACTCGAAAATGCTACAAAGCTCACCTAAGATGGGGAAACGAAATAACCCACATTGTCAACTTGTCATTAGGCAATATCGAGAAAAAACTGGAATACCTGTGTGAATTATATGGTATTCGTTTTATCAAGTAGGGAGAAAGTGATACAAGTAAATCCAGCTTTTTCGATTAAGATATCCTTCCAAGATATGATGCAGACAATTTGGTAGATGATACGTTCACTGGGAAATGTATGAAACGCAGTCTATACCAATGAGTCGTGGTATCGTCAATGCAGGTGTAAATGGTGCATTGAATATTGTGAGAAAAAGTAATGTTATGTCCGTATACAGATGATATGCTAGAAGCAAAGTGGATACACCACTGTAAGAATAAGGATTGCATAACAATCAAACTTCTTAAATGGGTTGATAGAACCTTAGAATCCTTCATTTCAAATTTTCGATAGAAAATTCAGTGGAGGTCATTTGCACTGAGCATATTTTCATGGAAGTCATGGGATTTTTTAAAAATCGATTGGATTGAAAGCACTCATGTTTTGAAAAAATATGCATTTTGCTAAGAATTTAATAGATTGACTGTTCGATTTAGCTGCTTCATTGTAGTGTGCACATAACAGGATGTAGTTTTTAGATCGGAATGACCAAGTAAACGTTGAATTTCAACGATGTTGGCGCCTTTTGCCAATAAAGTACTGGCAAAAGTGTGACGTAAAATATGTGCGCTAATGGTTTTTTCCCATTTTAGTTCTTTTGCGGTTTCCTTTAATACTCGATTCACATATTGTGTAGAAACTCTGCCAGTTTTTTGGGTTGCAAAAAAATAATCGGATTCTTGAATACATTTACGTTCCGTACTTGCGTATTGCTTCAGTTCCTGATATAAATCCCTACTCATTGGAATGATACGGTCTTTATTTCCTTTTCCTTCGCGGACTTTGATTTGTCGGTGCTTAAAGCTGACATCATAGGTTTTTAAATTGACACATTCCGAGATCCGCAGACCAGTATGTAGTAGTGTAAAGGCAATAATTTGAATAATCGGATAGCGAATGGTTTTAAGAAGCTGAATTTGTTCATTTGTACTTAAATATTCCCGTTCTTTGCGGTTTACTTTTATCGGTTCTAAGTCGTAGGCAATATTTTGTGGTATGTATTTTTTCTTGTGACAGAAACGATAAAAAGATTTAATGCTATGTAGGTTTCGAGCTCGTGTACTTGTTGATAGTCCACATTCTTTCCGATAAAGGATATATGCTTCTAAATCTTCTGTTAAGATTTCTTCTAAATAAACCGTACAATTTAATGTTTTTTCCAGAAACATATGCAGATTTTTTAAATCTTTTTCATATCCGCTCATGGTTTCTTTACTTTTGTCTGTCTGCATTAAGTATAGTTTGAATTTTTCAACGGCATCAATAAATTGCATAAGTCACCTCAGTTTATCTCTTTATAATGTCATGAAATATTATCATGATTTCAATTAAGTATATGATTTAAAGAAGAATCTTGTCTATGTGTAAGTGAGGGAATATATACATTATATCCAAAAAGTGCATGAGATTTTCCAAATGGGACTGCATTTGTCAATGATCTTTTTCATAGCTCCTTATGTTTCACATTCCAAAATAAAAATAACTTTTTTCTATGGTTTTATCAAGCATAAAAATATGAAATGACCAGGTACATAAGTTCAGATCTAAGAGTGAAGGCAAACGAACTTAAGCATTTTATTTTTTGGGAATACTTGGTTATTATTTTTGAAATAGGTTGTACTTGACTTTTTCTTAAAATTTATGCGAGAACTGTTTTTGCAAAACAAATTCATTTTGTATTATGTGGCTTGTCTTGTCTAGGTGGCAAGTTTTTTCAATCCATTGAAACAAAGATAAGAAGCATTGACTGTAATGAAGAATTTTTTTCAGATCTTGTAGGATTGTCCAGTGCATACTGTACTTTTCTTTTGTGTTTGTAAGATATGGTAACGATTTTTCTCTACTGAGAATATATTTTCTTTATTTCGAAATCATGGCGTAAATGTTTTTTCTTTTCTCTATATCTCTCTCAAATGTACGAATTGGGTTCACTTCGTATGATTTTTACTTTCTGTACATTAAAATAAGAAAGGGCAGTTTGCGTATCTTCTGGTTTGATTTGGCTTTGTACTGGCTGGAAATCGCTTTCTTTCGTTGTATGCCTTAGAGATGATCATTCGGATAGATGGATGCATTGTGGCATGAACTATAGACATATTCATGCTTGCAAAAGCAACTTTTCTTTTACTTTCTCAAGATATGGCAATACAGGCAATATTTGATTTCTCAACAGGGAGAAAGTTGAGAATTGTAGGAAGTATAAGCAGTATCAACCATCATAGCAATGGGTTCTCCAACATGTGTCATAATCTTTTCATCTAAAGGTCTAAAGCAAATGACCATCTGGGCATTCTCAAGTATAACAATCGAATCCAATACGAATCCTTTTTTATCAGCTTGTGTGACACAATGGATGGAAGTAAAAGTATGCAGAATCCTTTTGTAAAAAGTGTAGTGTCCGAAATAGTACTTCATAATTTCTTATTCATATATCGCAAATACAAAAAGACTAAAGACAATTCCAAATCCTTTTGGAGTTGTCTTTAGTCTGAAACCAAGTGCATTAGCCTGGATTTAACATATTTTATTTCTTTATGATTTTTATGGAATCCATTTGATTTTTGTTTTGGCAATTTGTTTTAAATTCGGGCAATTTTTCAGGAGGTCAACAGGTGTAACAAATAAGGCATCAATTGGTATGTTCATTTCAATTTTTTCCAGCAAGGTTTCGATTTTTTTAAAAAAGTCTTTAGCTTTTTGAAAGGTTGGATGCCAGCTATTTAATTGAAGAAAATCGTTGTCTTCTATATCTTGTAAAGCAGAGTATAATTGCTCTGCGAGAAGTTCGTCTGTTTCTTGTATGGTTTCATTTAAATATTGATTTGCTTCAAATTTTTGATTATCGTGGTTCTTTAAAAGATTTAAGTGATCAACAATGCGAAATTCTCCTACATCCGCAGTTTTATTTTGAAGCAATCCGTTTTGAATTTTTAAGTGATAATCTTGACCACAATCTTCGTAAATTTGATACACAAGCTGTGAACAAACAAGGAAGTATGTCTCCTCAGGATGCAGTTTATGGTTAATGAGCACATCAAGTTCTTTACAAACCTTTGTTAAAATCAGATCTGTAATTTTTTGTAACTTTTTCGTTGGACGAATCCCTTTATAGATTAAAAGACCAGCGAGAAAAAATAGAGAGGGCATATCATAGATGGTTTTCGCATCGACGTATTTTTTTGCGGCTTGATAAAGTGGCTCAGTTGGCTTTTCTGGTGTTCGGCGTAAAATATATACGGTGCGTTGCTTTGCATCATCCGTAAGTGTAAAGCGATTGACACCGATTCCACTTAATCCCATTTCAACTAAAGCTTCCGGCAGATAAAGCATCGCTGCATGACTGACGTTAGAGTGTGTAAGAAATGCAATGCTTTTACTAATCCAGTCATTTTCTGCTTCAAAAATAAAGACATCTCCAATTTGAATATTTTGTTGTAAATCTTTTTTTATACACATCATAATTCCTCCTTACATTATATATAGTCATAGCCATGTTTTACCTTTTCTGAAGGTTTGGGCTATATTGGTCTAGATAGGGTAAGTTGGTTCACTTCTTCTCTGTCGACCGCTGGATGTTTTTTGATTCTAACTAACAGTTTCTTTGTTTACTTGTTGATCTGTTAGCTCCTACATAATGGTTCATTTAAAACGAGCGTACAATCTTAGAAAGTGCTTGTAATTCTAAAAGGGTATCCAATATTTTTAAAAGAAGTGAACATTGTAATCTACGAAGCTTTGCTTATTTATGTTATCAATCTGCTATGTATATATTTTTACAGAAAAAGTCTAAGTTTTAGAAAAAAGAAAACGGATAAGGTAAGTACTTATACGATTGAAGTTGTTTACATCTAATTATAGGATTACAGTCTTACTTAGACCCCATAATAAAATGGAACCAAAAGAGTAAAAGGGTGCATAAAACTGAAAACTTCTATTCCTACAACTGGAGAATTGATTTATCTTTACATAATTAGCATTTGTTTACGCCCATGCTTATAACATTTCCCAATGTACCTACGAAGTTTTTTTGCAACTTTAACAAAGCTGATAATTTTTTATTCAAGTTTCTAAAGAATTTTACAGTAAAGTTGCTGAAACTGAAACATATTATCAAATATTCAGGAATGATTTCTAAAATTAAAGCGGAAATGAAAACAACTATGGATGAAATCAATTCACCAGTCCTTTTCTATTAACGAACATACCGATTGCATAGGTTGCTCAAATTCTTACAGAAATTGATGATTTCAGCTGTTTTGCTGCTTTTTGCTACATACTCACTGATCTATGAATTTTCACCATTTATCTATTTATCTGGTTTGTATTCGGTATGGAAAAACTATAGCCTAAGGATTTATTTTATATCATAAATATATCAGCCATTGTAATTGTATATTTTTTGTATATCTTGCAAAAAACGAGCGGAAGATAACCATTATAATGTCACATATCTTATATGCCAAAGAAAGTTGTAAGATTGTTTAATGATTTGAAAAGTCAAATCAACTTTATATAAAAGTAGCTAAGACTTTTAAAAATAAAACTCTCCTTTTTTAAACATTTGAAAATCCGTCCGGCTTGTTATATTTTTTGATTTATTAAAAATATTTTGGATCTAATTTTTCATCCCTCGTTTTTAATGGACATCATTGAATTCTACAATTTTATTATACCCCTAATCATCATTATTAACAAAATATTTATATAAAATTTATAATGGTGCATATAACTTTCAAAATCCAAAGCAATCTCCAATTAACTATATTTAAATATTATTATTTCTTTCTGGTGTATAAAAATTCTTTATTTGGAAGGGATTTACATGTGAATAAATTGTGATCTCCTAGATAAAATATTTTTTTAAAATATTATTTACCCCTTTTTTTTCTACATGAGTTGTTATAGAATAAAGGTGTCTAGGAAATAGAAATTGGTAGATTGTGTGACCAATTTATAGATCTTAGAATAATTGGGGATGGGAATCTTGTAAACTGCAAACCAATATATCTTACTTAAAGGAGAGGAATCATCTATGAAAAACAAAAAATTTGCAGCAGCGACGATTTCCGCAGCTTTAGTTGCTTCCGTTGTTGCGCCGATTGCGGCAGATGCAGCAACAGGAAGTGCAACAACTAAAACAAATATTAAAGATGTACGACTTTATAGTGCAACAAAAGCGAAAGTGTACTATAGTCAAAATGGAAAAACAGTCTATAAAGATATTGAATTAAATGTACCAGTTAAGCATTTGGCAACTTATGCAGTGATTCCATGGGAAGGAAAAAATATTCGTTGGAATTTTAATGAACGGGTACAATTGCCACAGCAAAAATCTTATGCGAAATATATTGCGTTGGCAAAGTCTGCAGTTGTAGCACAAGATGTAACAACAGCAGAATCTAATTTGTCCATTGCAAAGCAACATTTAAACAATATGGATCCGGCACATTTTTCTGCAAGTACATTGGAAAATTATCGGTCTAGTGTAGCAGAAGTAGAAAAGCAAATTGAAGAAATGAAACAGCCGGCAGAACCGGAAGAACCGACAACACCAGAAGACCCAACAACACCGGAAGAACCGACAACACCAGAAGAACCAACAACACCAGCAACACCAAGTGTTACATCAGTAACGGTTGCAAATGGTGCGCAGTTGTTGGTCACATTTAGTCATGCTGTAGATGAAAAAAGTTTGTCTGCTTCTTCTTTTGCGCTGTCTGATGGAAAAACAGCAACAGTTGAATTGCAGCCTGATCAAAAAACAGTCCTTTTAACATTATCATCTGCTTATTCAAATGCAACGGCACATACAGTAGCAGTAACTGTGCAAAATGTGAAAGTAGCAGGTACTGTGGATACGTATTTCCCAGTATTCACACAAGTTGTAACTGTATCTGATCAAGTTAAAGCGGAAATTTCTCAGGTTCAAGCTGTAACAAATGGAGACACTGTATCGCAAATTGATGTGATCTTCTCTGAGCCGGTTCAAAATGGAGCTATTTATAAAGTAAACGGTGCTGCGGCAACCTTAAAACAGTTAAGTGCGGATGGTATGAAGGCGACATTAACTGTGTCTTCTGCTTTAAAAGTTGGTGAGACGCATACAGTTGAAGCGATTAACTTAACAGATAAAGCTGGTAATGTAAATGCAGTTGCCGCAAAAACCTTTACGGTTGTAAAAGATGCAACAGCACCGGTTGTTACTTCAGTTGAAGCGATAAGCGATACAAAGTTATTGGTTACGTTTAATAAAGAAATGAAAGCCAGTACAGTGACAACACTTGATGTTAGAAATGATGCTTTGAACCAAGTTGCTGTAGATGATGTAAAGCCACTTGCTGATGATAAAAGTGGAACGAAATTTGTTGTGACATTGAACCGTTCTGCAGCAAGCAGTTTATTTACTTCGACAAAACAGTCACATCAATTAACTGTTTTATTTGCTGCGGATACTATGGAAGACTATTTGGGTAATCGATTGGAAAGTGTTACAAGAAATGTTTTACTTGTAAAGGATGAAACAAAACCAGAAATTACCGAAGTTTCTTACAAAAAAAATGTGCAAGGTGAAGTTGTTTCAATTCAGTTCCACTTTAGTGAAGGCATTGCAGCAAAAAGTCTATCTTTCCCAACTGAGCTTGTAAATGAAAATGGTGTGTTGCTTCAGTCAGCCGATGTATTCGGTAATATTTCGGCAGTTTCTGTACAAGAGGGTGCAACGTCTGTTGAATTCATGTTGCCTACAGCGAAAAAAGTATCTGGGAAATATTCATTGAGTCTTGCTGCAGGTTATGTAACAGATACATCTTTGGCATTAAATGCTTCCAACCCTTATGCGACCATTTTGGATTTTGGAGCAGAGACAGTCTCAGGTGACTATACTATTCAAGCAGGGGATGTTACAACCACTTACAAAGGGAATGATACTGTGATTACAGTGAATTTCCCAGAAGCAGTAAAAGGCGGACTTGTAGCAGGTTCTGCAACGGATGTGTCACGCTATACTTTAAATGGTAAAGCGTTGCCAGAAGGTACAACAATTACTTTAGATGCCACGCAAAAGAAAGCGACGATTACTTTGCCATCCCAATCCATTGAAAAAGCAGATACAGCTGCAATCTTTACAATTAATGGTGTGCAGACATTAACTGGAAAAGTGAACCAGTCCTTTACCAAAACGATAGAAGTAAAGGATAATATGGACCCTGTACTTTTATCTGCAAAAGTATTAGACAATACGACCATTGAACTGACATTTAATGAAGATATGGTTCAATTGTCTGGTACAGCAAATGTCGGTGATGAGTTTAAAATTTTACAAGGCACAACCGCACTTAGCTTGGCAGATACAGAGCTTGTTGCTTCTTCTATTGCTGGATATCCGAAAAAGGTTAAATTGAGCATCGCACAAGGTGCGAATACACCAGGAACTCCTGCAACTAGCCTTTCAGTACCAACAGATATGGCGGATGAAAACAGCAATGGTCATACAGTTCCAACCATTAGTGGTACATTTACAGGAAGCAGTGATGAAAAATTGGTTCTTGTAAAATCCTCTACTGGATGGACCATTTCTGGCGAGGAGCAAACAGTGCTAGAGGATAAAATCACATATAAAGGTATGACAATTGATGTTTCTGGATGTACAGATGTAGCAGAAACTGATGAATTCTCTTATTCATTAACTGCAGCTGTTGCACCAACTTATGCAACCACTTTGGATTTGACCAAAGTACTAACCATTGAAACGGTACGTCCTTCTTCTACAGTAGATATCAAAGATATTTCTGGAAATCAGATGAAGTCTGGCGTGAAAATTGAAGTTGTAAAATAATTTGTGGATTGCTCAAAAAGGCAAGACATTCTTTCTCAATCAAGAGGCGGGATGGCTTGCCTTTTAAAATGTAATCAGGTATTTGATTTAAAAACACATTGCTTTGAAAAAAACAAGATCAATGTTTGGTGTTGTCTAAAGTTGATAGACAAACAAGATTGTATGTAAAAAATATAATCCAATCTATAGTCCAACGGATCGTATCTTTAGCGGTTTTAAATTTATCCGTAAATCATGCCTTTTGAAAAAAACATGTCTGTTGCTGATCTGTCAGATTGAAAGGGAAGAAATTCCATAATATTTTCCTTTCATTCAAAAAAAATCCTTCATTATCAAAAAAATCCTGTACAATGTATATAAAAAGATGAAATAAGGAGTGAAACTATGCGTTTATTTATGAAGAAAAAAGGTGTGTTGGTTTTGCTATTTATAATGGCCATCCTTGGTTTGACAGCTTGTAACGATACGTCTTCTACATCACAATCAGATCCAGAGGAGATCGTGCAAGAAGTGATTGTGTATGATGTTGTAAAAAGAAATTGGCCGACTACTTTTATTCAGTCTGGAAAGGAAGTGGACTGGAGTTGGAATTTCACTTTGATTCGCGCCACAAAAAACAGTAAGGCAGAGTCTTTTACGGTCAATCCTTTCCAAGCTGATTCTGATTATACATTTACCTTCACCCCTTCTGATGAAAGTCTCAAAGTAGAAAACGGAAAAATTATGACTGCAGATGTAAAACCGGGTGAATATACCATTACAGCTACAATTACAGGGGATCATATTAAAGGCAAAACAGGTGAAATGGTCATCCCGATAACCATTACAAAATAAAATATGATTTTTCATGAAGAAGCAGTCTATACCTTAGGGTATCAAACTGCTTTTTTTAAAGAAAGATAGAAGCCGAAAGGGAAACTGTTTTTCAGACTGTAGGAAAATACATTTTCGATCAGAAAATGGATAATTTCTGTATATAATCTATTAAAAATTAATAGAAATATTTTTAAAATTAAAGATTACATATTGATTTTTTGATATATAATTTAAATAAAAAATCAGACCGATCTATAGTTTATAGCTTTTTCATATTCAAATTGTTTTGTTGGAAAAACCAAGCAAGCTTACTGTGAAATACCAGTCTTGTTTGGTTTTTCTCTTATGGTTATCTTATTCATACAGAAACTCTAAAAAAGATTAGTTAGGGCAAGCTTTTTTCGTGGAAAAATTTTTATCCCATTCTATGTTTTTAAATAAGGCGTTGAAATAAAAAATCTGAAAATTTTTGTTCCTTTTTTTGAAAACTTTGTACTTCGCTAATGAGGGGGGTGAGAAAATGGCAAACGTATATATTGATTTTGATAAATTTGCAATGTTTCATGTAAAAAAAGAAATATCCAATGAAACTGAAGAACAAAGTTTGGAGAATTTGCATTGTTTGTCAGCAACAAAACGAGTCCTTTATTATGTATGGCAAAGAAATAAGATAGCTTATTCAAACAATCGATTGTTTAAATGAAATATTGTAATACGCTACTTATTTCTGCAACATATATTTATTTTAAAATTCATAGCCAGAGGATAAAAGAATGCACTGGTTTCATAACGGATATAGATGATGAAGGGAGAAAAATCAAATTTGTTGTTCGTTGATGTCTTGATGAAGAAATGAATGGATATAGCAGATGGCAAAAAGTATATGGATATTATTTGGCGTGATGGTGTATAGGTTTTTTATATGAATGGCTTATGATGAGGTAAGTAAAGTATGTAATGGATTGCGATAATCATTCAGGTAGTTGATTTTATTATATTTTTTAATAAATATAAATTTAATTATTAAGATAAATATTTTCTGAACTAAAATTGACTGTTTTGATCGAGAATATTGTAGGATATTTACAATCGTAGTAAGGAGTGTTGATTTATACGGAACATGGGGTGCCGTTAATTGGAAATATTGGATTTCCGATTGTATTGTCTCTTTATTTATTGCATCGCGTTGAAGTTCGCTTGGATCATATGATTCAGAAGCTTTCACAAATTTCTAGGCAATTGGCTGTACAGACAGAAGGAAAAGGAGATATATGAAGTTTATGGAAAAAACAATTTTTGGAAAAGAATCCGTATACAAGACCTGGAACAAAGTTGACCGTTGTTCGAAAAATGTTGCGTATGATACGGCAAATCCTAAAGTGATGCGTAAAACCATTATCGTTATTTTAATCAGACAGCCCGTCAAATTCAGCGTTATGTTTTGGCACATATTTTTATTGATGAAAGGAGGTTCTTTGTATCGTTTTGTTAGATGAGGTGGACGATTATGCCAATGATGGAATGTTGAGAAAAATTACGGCACTTCACCCGAACGCAGATGAGAAAAGTGTTGGGGTGGAGTTTTGCCTGATGTCTACTGATGCAATTTATGGAAAAACTTTGGTACAAGCTGTGTAGGTCGTGAGCCAACTTTGTAAAATATATTATCTGCAATCCTCTGATGTGGTTTATCATTATGATGTAACGTATAAACGCTATCCAAAACTTTGGGTTGATGAACCAAATTATTTTTAAGCTTTTAAGCGAAAAGTATCCGATTTTTTGAGAAAATAGCAGGAAAATAAAAAAAGTAGTGCGTATATACGTATATATATGTTATAATTATATTACCTATAGAATTTATAGTAGCCAATTGATGAAATTAAGCAAGTTGATTGGCGAAACAGGTTTGTATACCCCGTTTTTTGAGGGGTAAAGGCTTCTGTATAAAAAGAGTTGAAGTCGAGATTCAAACCCATTGATTTTGTAGTCGTATGTGATGGTTACTGAGTCGCCCAGACGACTTTGTATAAACTGAATGTTCTTTAAAGAATATTCTTCCCTTTAGGGGGGTCTCGGTCTAATGCCCAGCCGAGCCTCTATTTTTTTTGGCCAGATGGATGGCCAAATGAACGGTTTTTGTTTAACCAGATCGTGTAAGCAAGTTACAGTTTTATAATAAGTCCTTTCATTTTTGTTTGTATAATAATATTATAAATAATATTTGTTATGAATTTTCTATTTATTATTTTGCTTATTACAATCTATCTTTTTTCCTCAATTTTTGCTTAATAAAAATTAAAATAATCATACCTCTATATATGCCATTAATGATGAAAATGCCAATCGACCAAATCGGATAAACCCTTTCAATTGTTTCAATCAAAATATGCGATTTTTCTCAAGTCAAGATAGTCTGTTTATCAAAAATATATTGTCTATAAATGATAACTCGATTCAGGTAGGCCATTTAATCAATGGATTTAAAAATAATATTGAAAATTTATCGAGCTCTATTCAAAGTGTAATTTGTATGATTTAAGGAGTATCTACTGCAGCTGGTGAAGGTGAAATAGCTACAACAGATGTTATGAAAAGAAGTGCAAGTATTTCATCT
>ERZ1643249.3703-NODE-3703-length-13274-cov-8.368787_pt1 | contig 13274 bp, 17 predicted proteins | sample MGYA00579263_ERZ1643249 | MGnify/ENA primary metagenome ERZ1643249 (study PRJEB29033, sample SAMEA4952264) | chicken gut metagenome | biome: Broiler Chicken; feature: Gastrointestinal Tract; material: Caecum | place: Ireland | collected 2018 | study: Broiler...
ATTCCCCTACCTTTTCTTTTCCAATTTTTAAAATTCCTACTTTTTTAATTTTTTTCTAAAAATCAACATTTATTATTCTATAAGAAATTTTGTCGAACTTATTGCATAAACTAGGGTATAGGTAATTGACTACACCAATTTAATTATGACGAATACCTTATATTAGATAATAGATAAAGAGGTGGATTAAATGAGTTCAAATGAAAATTGTTGTTTTTCAAAAATGCTAAAGGTCATTGATATCTTACAAAAAAATGCTAGTGGAGAGCCTTGTAATGATGAATCTTGCACGAGACCGTTTTTAGGAGGAAGCCCTACCATTCTTTGTTTTAATACAAGACCTGTCAGTTTTTATACTTGCAATGGAAATCTTTTTACAGCAACTTATCAAGTAGGAAGTGAGACTAGAACTTCTAGTGTTTTTCGAGTTGAAAATGTGAATGGGTGTTGTGTAAAATTAAGAATTTTAGAAGTGAATCCTGATACAAGCGATCCAACGAGGGCCTATTTAGCGACCAATCAATTTATTACGATTAATTTAAATTGTATTTGTGTCCTTCGCTGCTTAGCGGATATTATCATTGATTCTTTATCATAAAAGGGAGGATGAAAGTTATGTGTTGTAATGATGAAGAAAAATCTAGGGGTAACTGCTTAACCGATATTTTAGATACTATTTTGTGTCTACAAGAGAAGAAAGATTCTGTCTGTGATGATTTTGGATGTGATAAACCTTTTTTAGGTCCTAGTCCTAATTTTATTTGCTATAATACAAGACCTATCAATCTCTATAATTGTTGTACAGGAGAATTATGGACATTTTCTTATACTTTAGGAGCGACAACGGGAACATCAAGTACTTTTCGAGTTGAAAATTTAGATGGGAATTGTTGTACTTGTCGTATTTTAGCGGCAAATACTAGTTCTACTGCAAGTGAAGAGCCTTGGATCAATACCGGCAATTTCTTTACGATCAACTTGAATTGTGTTTCAGCGATTAAGTGCTTAGCGGATACTTTTGTAAGTGGAGTTTAAAAAAGACCTCATCTAGTCGATGGGGTTTTCTATTGTTAGATTTGTGATTGTAGAAATCGGAATGCTTTCATTGTCTAACGTAATTAAGGTATCCTTCGTCCTTGTTGCTAAGTAAGTAGTTATCTTTTTTCCAGCAAAAGAGATGGAAACGGGAATATTAAAGGCATAACGACGGTTATGAAAAATTTTATCTAATTTTTTCTCGATACTCTCTTCTTTTTCTATTCCTTTTTCTCCTTTTTCTTCTTCTTTTTCTATTTCTTTCGTAACATAAGAGTATTTTTTATTATGATCCTTTCCTACATTTTCACTTCCAACGCGAAAAATTGGTGGTAAATTTTTAGCCATAGACATTCCTCCTGCTATATTTTATGTTTTTGTTCATAAATATTGCTAATTTTTGGTATAATAAGAATGACTTCGAGGTGATTCATTATGTTGCATAAAAAAAGAAAGATTGATTGGGGAATTTTATTACCTGTTATTTGTTTTGCTATTATTAGTATTATTACTATTTCTAGTGCCCTTACTTATCTTTCCCCTACTGTGGGTAATCTTGCCTTAAAACAAGCGATTTGGTATGTTATTGGAGGCGTCATTATCTTTGTCTTATTCAAATTTAAAAATGACTATTTATATCGAAATGCTTGGTTTTTTTATCTTTTATGTAATTTATTACTATTATTTTTACTTTTGTTTGCTCCTGCTATCAATAACAGTAAGTGTTGGTTTGTTCTGCCGGGGATTGGTAGTTTTCAACCTAGTGAGTTTATGAAGGTTAGTCTTATCTTAGTGCTAGCGGTAATGATTTATAAGTTCCGTGAAAATCATCAAAATCCTTCCATAAAAGAGGAATTCCTTTTCTTGTTGCGCTCTTTCTTAGTGGTTTTAGTTCCTAGTATTCTAACCTTTTTAGAACCAGATACGGGAGCGGTAATTATTTATTTTGTTATTTATTTTGTTATAATATTTACCTCCGGTATTCGGTTACGTTGGTTTTTTATTTTCTTGCTTCTTATCCTACTTGTTTTAGGATTTGTCCTAGGAACCTATTTCTTTCAAGAAGAGTTATTTGTTAAAATTTTTGGAACCGATCTTTATTATCGCTTTGATCGTATTTTTTCTTGGCAAAGTGGAAGTGGTTTACAACTAGAAAATGCTTTGGCTTCGATTGGATCGGCTGGCGTTTTTGGCTATGGATACAATCAAACGCCTATTTACTTTCCAGAGTCAGGAACTGATTTTATCTTTGCCGTATTTGCTTCTAATTTTGGATTATTAGGAGCTATTGTACTATTACTTTTAATTGTCTTCTTTGATGGCAAACTTATCTATTTGGCTTCGAAAAAGATTAATCCTATTGATAAGTTTACGTTAGCAGGAATTATTGGCATGCTTGTTTTTCAACAAGTTCAAAATATTGGCATGACCATAGGACTATTCCCTATTACCGGAATTACTCTTCCTTTTATTAGTTATGGGGGATCAAGTCTTCTTTCTTATATGATTTTAGTGGGTATTGTTCTTAACATCAGTAGTGAAGATAATCGAAAAATTCGAATTTAAAAAGCCATGGGTTCATGACTTTTTCTTTTATATTTTGATAACTTACTATTATTTCTTAGGAAAGAAATCAGGGAAAAAGGGAAGTCGATCCAAAAAGGGTATGGAAATAGAACGAATGCCTAACATCGTAAGAAAATAACATAGGATAAAACCTATTAATAGTTGAAAAATAAGACCTAAGAATACCGCTCCTAGATTGGTTCCTCCTTGTTTTATACATTCTTTTTCCATCTGTTCTTTTGAGTCTTTTTTTAGGTTGTATATTTTCTTTTTGGCAAAAGTTAAATACATTTTTTTGACAAAGAAGCCGAAACAAAGATGGAGAAAGAAAAAGAGAATGACAGTAAGGATTGGATAAAGTGGCATTAAAATAAGAAAGAATAGTAAAAGCAAAAAGCCAAGGAAATACATCTTACGGTAAAGAAGGTAAAAGCCTCCAAAGAAGAAAGCAGCAAAAGAAAATTTTTTATTTGTTATTTTTTCATAGTTTTTACCAATAAATTTTGAAAGAAGCTCCTCTTCTTTTATTTCGGGTGTCGGTGGTACATAGTTAGGACCAATGCCTAATACTTGATCGAGCTCTTTTTGTTTTTTTCTTTCTTCTTCGGTTGGTTCTTTTTGTTCTTCCCTTTTTTCTTGTGTATTCGTATTTACTTTTTGTTTTGGTTTTAGAGAATTTGAAATTGATTCTACGGGTTGGGATGGTTTTGGATTTTGTTCTAGATTATACATAGCAAAAAAGTCCATAGAGGATTGTGTTTGTTCCGTTTTCTCTTGTTCTTCTTTCATTCTTTCTTTTCTCCTAACACTTCTTCATAAACTTCTTTTAATTGTTTTCCAACTGTTTTAACATCTTTTTCTTGAGCTATCTTTCTTTTTGCTTCATTCTTAAGAGGAGGTAATTTTCCCGCAAAGTAATCTTTGATCTTGACTTCAAATTCATCGATATCTTTGGCTTTGTAAACATCGACATTATCTTCTAACCAATTTTCAAAAATAGGAATATCTCTTACAATAGAATCCGTTTCCATCGAGCAAGCTTCAATAATCGGAATTCCTTCAGTTTCTTCTAGGGTCGGAAATACATATAAGTCACCCCCCCCTAAAGCTTCTCTTATTCTCTCTTGGGGTACATGGCCTGGAAACTGGATATTTGGTAATTCTTTCGCTTCTTTCAAAGCTTTTTTTACATCATTAGTCGCCGCTGCGATGGGACTGGAACCAAACCAAATAAATTTATAATCTTTTAACCGTTTGGCAAGCTCGACAAAGTCAACAATTCCTTTTCTTCTACTATATATTCCTATCCCAACAATTACTTTATCATCTTTCTCATAACCATATCTTTTCCGAAAAGATTCTCTATAAGATTTATCTGGTTTAAAGAAATCTAATTCCAAACCATTGGATATGGCGACGATCTTTTTGTCTTCTAATCCTTTATAATGTTCTAAGATATTCTTAGAGTATTCTGTAGGGGTTACAATAATATCTCCATAGCGATAACATTTCACAATCCACCACTTAAATATCTTACTAGTTAAATGGCCAAAAATAAAACCATCCCGATAATCTTCTTCGGTTGAATGAGCATGATAGACGATTTTTATTCCTTTCTTTTTTAATTTTCTAGCAAGAAAATAGGATTTAAAAAAATAAGTATTAATATGGGCGATATCATATGTATCTTTGGGATCGGTAGTATAGGGAATCTTCTCTAACTCTAAAGCCTTCATTTGATGTTGTATAGCTTTGCCTAACCCACTTACTCCTATTACTTTTAACCCTTCTGCATATAATAAAACTTTCATATCGTTCACTCTCCATCTATTTTCATTGTAGCATAGTTTTTTTTGCAAATAAAGGTTGACAAGCATTTTTTTACTATGGTATACTTTAAATGTTCCAATTGAAGCGGGGAATTAGCTCAGCTGGGAGAGCGTCACGTTTGCACCGTGAAGGTCAGGGGTTCGATCCCCCTATTCTCCACCATTATGAAATTAGCCCTTTTTAAGGGTTTTTTTGTGTTTAAAAATACGAAGGCTTATATCTCGCTTTCGTATTTTTCTTTTAAATAATCTTTTTCCTTTAAATAGTGATTCCCTACTTTAATTAAGTGTTTACAATCACGCATAAAGTCTTCTTCTTTCTTTATGACTTTACTTCTTTTAAAAGAATAATTTTTTAAATAGCGTTCTAGAAAAAAGCGCTCGATGTAGTAGTGTATTTTTTTCTTTTCTTGATAAAGTTTGAGGGAAAGGAAAAGAAAGAAAAGAAGAAAGTTCAAGTAATTGGTTTGAAAGAAAAGAAAAAGAAAGAACAGTAAAAAGAAAGCGGAAAGAGAATAGATAATTTGAAAGCTTTTTTTGTATGGAAAAAAATAGCAGGATAAACACTGAAGAATTCTTCCACCATCAAGAGGATAAAGGGGTAATAAGTTAAAGCATAGTATATTATAGTGAATGGTAGTTAACAACGAAAGATGAAGATTACTAAAAGGAAATGCTTTCAAAAAGAAATATAGTATCATTTGCGCAACTGGTCCCATCCCTAATACCAAAATTTCTCCTTTTAGGGGAGTATTGATATCATTTTGAAATTTGGCCACACCTCCAAAAGGATAAAAAGTAATATTGGTGGTTTCCCATTTTAAGAAATAAGCGGTCAAGAAGTGCCCACATTCATGTCCCAATAATAAGATACTACAAAGAAAAAGGCTCATGAAATTTCCTGTTAAAATAGCGAGGAGAAAAAAGAGATAAGTACTGGGATGAATTTTTATTTTAGTTAAGATATTCTTTATAATCAACGAAATTTCCATCTTTTTGAAAAGCTAAATAAAGGGTCGTATCTTTGGTCTCTCCTAGCATGATGCCTTTTTCTACATAGTCATATAATTTGATACTTGTCGTATCGATATTTCCATACCAAGCATCAATACCATTCATCTGCTGAACAATAATTGTATTGCCATAATCTTCTTTTTCTCCAATAAAAACTACGATTCCACTGTTTAAGTTTGGTACCATATAATGATCTTTTACCGTTAAAGCTACTCCCTCATGATAAAGGCTTTCCTTACTATAGGATAATTTTTCTTCAAACACTTCTATCTCTTCTTTCAGGCTCCCGCTTAAAATATCTTTTCCAAAAAGTTTTTGATACCACTCTTTAAACGAAGCGAAAGGAAAAGAAGTGTCATATACGTATTTATAAAATTCCTGTTTTAAGTTATGATCCCATTTAAAACTAATAAGTACAATCATCGTTAAAATGGCGGTAATTAATATTTGATTGAGTAATTTTTTTAAAAAAGTTGGTAGATTCGATGTTTGTTCTTTTTGTTCTTTCTTTTTTTGATTATAAAATTTCGATTCGACCATTTCTTTTCACCTAATAATATTTATGCGAAAAAGAAAAAAGTTAGTAAAAAAAGAAAAAGACTAATTTAGACGTCTTTTGTGAGGAAAATATTTACAGAGAAGATAGAGAACTTCTCCATAGATTAAATTTAGAATACAACTATGAGTAATTTGATAAGTAATATTCCCTATACTTAGGGGGACAATATTAAATAGGAAGAGACAAAAGTCATATAAAAGTAAATAGAAACAGATATCTAAAAATAAAAAGATGAGATAAGTAATAGGGTTAAAAGATATTTTTTTATAAAAAAAGGAAGTGAATAAACCTAGGATACCAAAGAAAATCATATTTGTAAATAACAGATTGGTATAAAATAAATCATATAAAAAACCTGTAATTAAAATGGTAATAAAATATTTCTTTTCTTCTTTTTGGAAAAAGGGGTAAATAATACTGATCGCTACAATGGTTAGTAAAGGGGTAAAATAAGACAAATCATTTACCATAAAGGGAAGATAATTGGTTAAAATACCATCAAGGAGAAAGGATATTATTAAAATAACATAAGCCATTAAGAGTCATTCCTTTCTTCTTTTAAAATGGTCACATAGTGAATATTATTAAAGTTTTGATTGGTTTTAATGCCAAGGGTTTTACTTAAACCATATTTATCGTTTGTAATTTCTTCTACTGTTCCAATATAAATTCCTCTTGGAAACATACCTCCTAAGCCACTCGTAGTAACACTATCCCCTATTTTTATGGGGGCTTGATTATCTACTCCGCTTACCATCACTAATCCTTTTTCTTCATCATAACCACTTAAGATCGCATCGGTTTCTCCTTCCGTTGTAGCGATAGAAACAGAAACTTTATTGTTAATATCATTGGAAGTGATTAATTTAATTTCACTAGAATAGTTTGTAACATTTTGTAATTTTCCAATTAAACCATCTTTCGTAATGGCCACCATATTTTCTTTCAATCCTTCTTTTTTTCCCTTATCAATTGTCAACGTTTGATACCAATAACTTTTATTTCTTGATATTACGGTAGCATTTACGGTTTCATAACCAGTTAGAGTCTGATTTAAATCCAAAGCTTTTCTCAATTGTTCAATCTCTTCTTCTAAGTGTACATTAATATTCTTTTGAATCGTATAACTTTCGGTAGCATCTTCTCCTTTTTCGGCATTTAAAGCGGTAAAGGGAAACATCACAACTTTTTGAATTAAGACAGCAGCATCTTTAAGAAAACTTTCCACCGGACCTTGTCCCCGACTAGATGTAAGGGAATAAAAAAGTAAAAAGAAACACCCGATGACAACGATTAAAATAATCCATATTTTTTTTCTTTTTTTCTCCTTTTTATACATCTAATCTCTCCTTCCTTTTTTAGTATACCGATTCTTTTCTTTTTTTTCAATTCTCCTTACTGTTATTTTTTCCAAAACTATAATATTTATGCTCACTTACAATCAAATGATCTAAAACAGGGATTCCTTGAAAGCGACCAATTTCTACTAAGTCCTTGGTAAATTCAATATCTTTTTGACTTGGTAAGACATTACCGGAAGGATGATTATGGACACAAATAATGGCTGAAGCAGACATTTTATAGGCTTCTTTTAATATTTCTCTTGGATGGACAGCGCTTCGATTCATGGTACCTTTAAATAAAAGTTTACTATGAATCAAATTCTTTTTGGCATCTACATAAAAACAATAAAAATGCTCTTGCTTTTTCCCATGAAATAAATAACGACTATACAAAAAGATCTTTTCGGGCGTATCTAATTTTATTTTATCTTCTTTATATAGGAATATTCTTTTCCCAAGCTCAATCGCTGCTAAAATATTGGCTGCTTTCGCTTCTCCAATTCCTTTTATTTTCTTTAATTCTTCTAAGGTAACATATTCTAAATTTGAAATTTTTCCCACTTTATTTAATAATTCAAAGGAAAGTTCAATCACACTTTTTTCTTTGGTACCAGAAGAAATTAAAATGGCTAACAATTCACTTGTAGATAATTCTTTCGCTTCTTTCGTTATTAATTTTTCTCTTGGACGTTCACTTTTTGGAATTTCTTTTACTTTCATGTCTTACCCTTCTTTCTCCATAGAAAAAGAAACTTTGGTTTGTTTCTTTCTATTTTATTATATTCTCTTCTTTTTCCTTTTTCAAAATTTTTACTGTTCTAAGATAAGTTCTTGATAATTCGCTAAAACAACTTTATTAATAGGATCAATTTGTTCTTCCTTGGTAGTATCTTCTAAGAGACCATCCATTTGAATTAAGGTGTTTATAAACGATTCATCTGTGATTTCCATTTCTTTGATGGTTATATTAATTCCTTGGTTTTGATAGAATTTCTTTAGTTTTTCTAAGTTTTTTTCACTTTGGGTCATTGCTAAATAAACGTAATATTTTGCATCTTCTTTGACTATAATTTTAGTGTCTAGTTCTGCTGTTGCTTTTTTGGCTTCTTCTTCGTTATCATAGACACCTTCTTGAATAAAGTAGATCTTGTTTTTTTCTTGCATTACTTCCATGGTTTCTTCTTGATACTCTAGAAAAAGAAAGTGTCCTAAAAGACCCCCTAGTAAGACAGCGCAAAGAACAGATAATAGAAATTTATTATGCATTTTATTTTCACCATAGACAATATAGCAAAAAAGAATCGGTAAATTTGTCGAAAGGTGTAGCCAAAGAAAAAGAAAAATGATAAAGTGTTTTTAGGAGGAAATTTATGAAAAGAAAATATTTATTTTTGGTTGTATTGGGTTGTTGTTTACTTCTTTTAACGGGGTGTGGAACGGATTCCAATAAAAACTTGACCGAGGGAAATAGTGGAAATGATTCTTCTAACGAAGAAAGTAAGGAACAAGTAATGATCTGTCATAATTCTTCGAGTCAAACTTCAAGTCAAAATAATGTGAAATTGGATTTAACTTATACGGTCTATTATGTTGATGATTATGTTACCCGAGTAAAAAGTGTGGAAGAAGTTGAATCTGATGATACGGATTTATTAGAGGCTTATCAAGATCAAGTGGAAAAAATCTATGAGCCATACAAAAATGTTCGATATTATGATTATGAAGTTGTCATCAGTGGAAAGCGATTAACTTCTAGAGTTGATATTGATTATGAACATATTGATACCGATAAGTTGATTGATATTGATTCTTCAAATGCTACTTTGATTAAAGATGGAAAAGTGGCCATTGATGATATTGAGAATCTCTATGAACAAATAGGAGCAAGCTGCGAACGATAAACGTTTGCTTTTTTTTTGTTTCCGTATATACTAATAATGGAGTGTCTTAAAAAGAAACAAGAAAAAAAACCATTTCAATATAAATATTGGTTAGGAGTTTAGCAAATGAAAAAGAAACCACTGATTAAATTTATTTCTCATTTAAATTTTGATATTAAGAAAAATTATAAATTGTATCGAAAAGTGATGGAGATTGTCTATGCGCATCCTTTTCAAAAGCAGACGGGAAAGAAGCAATTAATTACTATTAAAGATAGAGAAATTCCTATTTATCTTTTTACGCCTAAAACCAGGAAACAAGAGAAGGTTATTCTTTTTTATCATGGAGGTGGTTTTGTTTCTGGAAGTATTAGTAGTTACAATGGTTTTTGTCAAGCGTTAGCAGATGCTTTAGATCAACTTGTCATTGTTACGGATTATCGACTTGCCCCTGAATTTCCTTTTCCTAATGGATTACAAGATTGTTATGAAGTAACGGAATATCTTTATACTTATTTAAAAAAACAAGGAAAAAAAGAAGAAGATATCACTTTGATGGGAGATTCTGCCGGAGGAAATTTTACGGCTGTTATTTCCTTAATGGCACGCGATCAAAAGGCTTTTTCGGTATATCAACAAGTTTTATTATATCCTTTATTAGAAACAAGACATGATAATGCTCTTCTTTTTCCTTCTTTTTTTACAAACGGAAATGACTACCTTTTAACAAATAAACAAGTGGATGATTATCTTCATCTTTATCTTTCAAAGGAAGAAGACTGGGATCAAGATTATACGGCTCCTCTTCGTGCTGACCTTTCCAATCAACCTAGGACTCTCATTGTTACAGCTCAATATGACCCTTTGCGTGATGATGGAAAAAATTATACTAAGAAAATGAAGAAATATGGAAATGAAGTGGATTATTTTGAAGTGCCAGAAGAGCTTCATGGTTTTCTTCTTCGAAACTCTTCTAGAAAGAATATTCAACTCGTTTTAGAAAAAATCAATTTATTTATCAATAGGAAGTGAATTATAATTATGCTTAAAAATAAAGCACCTCATTGGTCTAAACTAGATAATGTTGCTAAAATATTCCCCCCCACTACTTCTCAATCCGATCCTAAAGTTTTTCGTTTTGCTTGTGAATTAAAAGAAATGGTAATTTCCAATCTCTTACAAAAAGCGGCGGAAGAGACTTTAAAGCTATTCCCTTATTTTAGTTCCACATTAAAACGAGGAATTTTCTGGTATTACTTAGAACAAAGTAATTTAGTTCCGATCGTAAAAGAAGAAGATTTACCCATTTGCAGCCGATTGTATGATCGAAATAAAAAGACGCTTCTTTTTCGCATTACTTACTATAAAAAAAGAATTAATATGGAAGTTTATCATGCGCTTTCGGATGGAATGGGAGCATTACAGTTTTTTAAAGTCTTAGTAGGAAAATATTTGTCTTTCGCACATAAAGAATTAGAAAATGTTTTAGTGGATTATGATACTACTTTAATGGAAATGGTAGCAGATAGTTTTGATCGGTATTATGAAAAACCACAAATTACCAAGAAAAAATTAGTTAGAGCTTGGAAAATGAAAGGGGCTACTTTTTCGTTTGAGCGACTAAAAGTAATTGAAGGGGTTCTGTCGGTTTCTGAATTAAAAAAGATAGTGAAACGTTATCATACTACGATTACTACCTTCTTACTAACCGTTTATTTACAATCTATGATAGCAGTTTCTTCACCAAAGGATCGAAAAAGGCCTTTTACCATTCATATTCCAGTTAATTTAAGGACTCATTTTGCTTCTACTAGTACCAAAAACTTTTTTGGAATCATAATAGTAGCTTATTCTTATCGAAAAGAAGATACCTTTGAAGATATTCTCTCCTTGGTAGATAAAACCTTAAAGGAAGAATTAACGACCGATAGATTAAGTATTCGGATGAATCAAATGTCTTCTTTGGAAAAGAATCTTTTGATTCGTTCCGCTCCTCTTTTTTTAAAAGATTTAGGCCTTAAGTTTGGCGCTTATCTTACTGACTTAGAGACTTCTACTTCTTTCTCTAATTTAGGTATTATTACAATGCCAAAAGAAATGATCCCTTATATTCGTTTGTTTGATGCTTTTAACAGTACCAATAAGATGATCATTTGTTGTTGTTCTTTTGAAGATCAGTTTGTTATTAGTTTTACAAGTCGTTTTGTCAATAGTAATATTCAAAAACATTTTTTTCGAGTACTTACGGAATACTCTTTAAAAATAGAAATTCGCAGTAATGAAGTTAGTAATTTGTGAGGTGATCAAACAATGGCGAAATGTATTCAATGTAACGTTGAAGTGCAATCAACAGAGATGAAGTGTCCTCTTTGTCAAAATCCTGTTACAGGAGAAATGGAGCCTGTTTTTCCTTATATTGCTCCTGATATTAGGAATCATAATCTTATTTTTAAAATTATTACTATTTTAGGTTTGTTTGCTAGCGGTGTTTGCTTATTTATTAATTTAGTATTTAAAACAAAAGTCTTTTTTAGTCTTTATGTTTTCTTATCTTTTCTTTATTTAATTGGTTTTTTATATATTACGATTAAAAAGCGAGAGAATCCTTGTCGTGTCATCATTAATCTTGATACTATTACCGTTTTCTTTTTGGTTTTATTTGATGCATTAACCGGTTGGCATAAATGGAGTATTACTTTTGTTTTACCAATTGTGTTATCGATTTCAGTGATTACGATGGCAATTATGAGTTTTGCGGGGAGACTCCTGATAGAAGATTTTCTAGGCTATTTTCTCTTAACGATTCTTTATGGCCTTATTCCCCTTGTATTGATGTTAAGTGGATTGGTTTCGGTTGTTATCCCCTCTTTTATCTGTTTAGTGATTAGTTTCTTCTTTCTTTTATTTCTTTCTATTTTTGAAGGAAAAAACATGAAAACAGAATTGAAACGAAGACTTCATCTGTAAGTCTTTTTTCCTTGCCTCAAAAAAAGATATTTGTTATAATACAAAAGAAAAGAAGGAACGCGTTATGAAACATAAATTTCAAAAGGGAATGGTTGTTACGGGAATTGTTACAGGAATTCAAGATTATGGAATTTTTGTGCAACTGCAAAATTCTTCTAGTGGCTTGATTCATATTTCAGAAATTTCTAAAAAGTTCGTGAAAAATATCAATGATTATGTTACAATAGGAGAAGTCATCCGTGCAGAAGTTTTAGATCAAGTGGATGAGAATCACTATCAATTGAGTATTAAAGACTTGGATTATCGAGTAATGAAGAAACATGGTAGTAAGATTACGGAAACTCCTTCGGGATTTAAAAATTTGGCTTTAAATCTAGAAATTTGGGTACAAGAGAAAGAAGAAGAGCAAAAAAAGAAACAAAATTAAAGAAAAATCCGAAATTTTATTGACAAGAAAGAAATTAACTGATATATTTAATTTCGTCAAGTATTGTTTTGGGCGATTAGCTCAGTTGGTTAGAGCATCTGCCTTACAAGCAGAGGGTCTGCGGTTCGAGTCCGTAATCGCCCACCATGATTGTTGCCGAAATAGCTCAATTGGTAGAGCAACTGATTTGTAATCAGTAGGTTCCGGGTTCGATTCCTGGTTTCGGCACCATTTTATTATGTTGGAGAGGTAGCGAAGTGGCTAAACGCGACAGACTGTAAATCTGTTACCTTTGGTTTCGATGGTTCGAATCCATCTCTCTCCACCACTTTAAATTGCCTCGTAGCCAAGTGGTAAGGCATCAGACTTTGACTCTGACATGCGTTAGTTCGAATCTAACCGAGGCAGCCATCTTGTATTGATCCGCTAGCTCAGTCGGTAGAGCATTTGACTTTTAATCAAAGGGTCATGAGTTCGAATCTCATGCGGGTCACCATTATTTGTGCCTGAGTGGCGGAATTGGTAGACGCACAGGACTTAAAATCCTGCGAAGGTCAAACTTCGTGCCGGTTCAAGTCCGGCCTTAGGCACCATCTTGTATGGAGGAATACCCAAGTCTGGTTGAAGGGACCGGTCTTGAAAACCGGGAGGTCG
>ERZ1643249.3704-NODE-3704-length-13273-cov-4.088062_pt1 | contig 13273 bp, 13 predicted proteins | sample MGYA00579263_ERZ1643249 | MGnify/ENA primary metagenome ERZ1643249 (study PRJEB29033, sample SAMEA4952264) | chicken gut metagenome | biome: Broiler Chicken; feature: Gastrointestinal Tract; material: Caecum | place: Ireland | collected 2018 | study: Broiler...
AAACGGGTTCCGGCAAGTCGGTAATCCTCGATTCGCTCAATTTTGTGCTCGGCAGCAAGGCTGATAAGAGCATGATAAGGTACGGCGCGACGGAGGCATCCGTTCGCGGGGAATTTTCCATCCTTCCCGGCAGTGCGGCGGCAAAAGCGCTTGAAGAGCTCGATATAGAGACTGAGGGCCAGCTGATAATAACCAGAAGATACTCCGCAGAGGGTAAGGGTGGCATAAAAATCAACGGCAATGCCGTCACCGCAGGGATGCTGAGGTCTGTTTCTCAGCATCTTGTTGATGTTTACGGCCAAAGCGAGCATTTTGCCCTCCTTTCTGAAGCCAACCAGCTCGCCGTGATAGACGGACTGTGCGGAGAGAAAGGCATAGCTATAAAGAGCATGCTCTCGGATTACATATCAAAAAAGCGAGAGTGTAAATCAAAACTGAAACAGATTGGCGGCGACAGCGCAGAGCGCGCAAGAAGGCTGGATTTGCTCGGCTATCAGATTAAAGAGGTAGACGAGGCTGCTCTTTCCGATGGTGAAGAGGAAGAGCTTAAAGCAAAGCGCCGCATAATAGAGAATACCGAAAAAATAGCCTCCTCTTTAGGCGGTGCAATCTCTGTTTTAAGCGGTGACGAGGGCTGCCTTGACGGACTTTCCGCCGCACGCAGGGCGTTGCAGTCCGTTGCCGAGTTTGGCGACGAATATTCCGCTCTGTATGACAGAATTGAGGCCGCGTCTGCCGAAATTCAGGATATTTCCGATACGCTCAACGACCTTTCGGAAGGGCTTGAGTTTGACGAGGACGAGGCAAACAGAGTGGAGGAGCGGCTCGATTTAATCCGTTCCCTTAAAAGAAAATACGGTAACTCTATAGAAGAAATACTTTCGTTCAGAGAAAAGGCAGGCGAAGAGTTTGACCTTCTTTCCGATAGCGAAGGCATAGCCGAAAAGCTTGCCGCCGAGCTCAATGAGCTTGACGAAAGGATTTATTCCGCGTGCTGCAAGCTTACCAATCTAAGGAAACAATGTGCGTCGGATTTCTGCAAAAATGTTGAGCACGAGCTTAAAAGTCTGCAGATTTCAGGAGCGCGTTTTGAATTAAGCTTTTCGGATTATACCAAGGATACAGCGGATTTGAACAGTCCGAACGGGTCTGATAAAGTTACATTTATGTTTTCCGCAAACGCAGGCGAGCCGCTTAAGCCTTTGAGTAAGGTAATAAGCGGCGGCGAACTCAGCAGATTTATGCTTTCCGTCAAGACCTGCTTAAAAGATCTGAACGGGATCTCAACCTATATTTTTGATGAGATTGACGCAGGTATAAGCGGACGGACTGCCGAGAGCGTTGCTCAGAAATTTACGGCTATTGCGCGCAATACTCAGATTATAGCTGTTTCGCACCTGCCTCAGATTTGTGCCGCAGGGCAGAAGAATTTTCTTATATCCAAGGCGGAGAGCAACGGTTCTACGGTTACTTCTGTACGAGAAATAAGCGGAGAAGAGAAGATAGACGAAATTTTAAGGCTTACGGGCGGCGGAAACAGCGCGGCTGCCAGACAGCACGCTGCAGAGCTCATAGCCCGTTATAACAGCTAGAAATTGTTTAAAATTAGTCTCAACATCGGTTAAAAACCATAAAATTCCAAGTGGGCGTACAATTTTGTACGCTCCTTTTTCATTTAAATTTTTTGCCTGCATAGATAGCTGAAAACGGCACAAAATATTTCTATGTTGAGCAGAAAAAGAATTGCGGCAAAACTTTTTATAATTATATTTGCCGCCGTATGTATTATAGCCGCACTCACCGGAGCTACTCCTGCCGGTTCTGAACTGTATCTGGGAGGGTTTCCCGCCGGGTTCGTACTTGAAACCTCAAACGTTGAGGTTGTAGGCATGTGCGAAATTATGACCGCGGAGGGGCTGCGCTCCCCTGCACGCGAAGCTGGCATTGTTGCCGGCGACAAGATAAGGAGTATCAACGGGATGCCCGTAACGTCGGGAACTCAGGTCACCGAGATGCTGTCAGGCAATCTTAAAAAGGCTGTGATTGGCATCGAGCGTGGCGGAGAGAGCTGCGAAGTGGAGGTTACGCCCGTAAAAGACATAACGAGCGGCAAGATGCGTGTGGGTATTCTTATACGCGACAGCCTCAGCGGTGTCGGAACTGTGACTTATATTGACGCTTCGGCAGGCAAATTTGCCTCCCTGGGGCATCCCGTTACGGACGGTGACGGCAAAATCAGCCCGATAAACGGCGGAAAGATATACAGCTGTGTAATTTACGACGTAAAGCGCGGGGTACGCGGTACGCCCGGCGAACTTAAAGGTGCGTTTGAAAACAACAAGCTGATGGGAAGCGCAAAAGTAAACTGTTCGAGCGGTGTGTTCGGCGATATGGCGGAGGGGTATGATTACAGCTCGCTGACACCTGTCAAGGCCGGTAAAATTGACGATGTGAGTATCGGCCGCGCTGAAATATATTCTACCGTTTCGTCAAACAAGCGCGAAATATACGACATTTCCATTGTAAAGGTAGATAAAAATAACGGAGATAACAGAAACTTTGTTATAAAGATAGAGGATGCAGACCTCATAAGCAAGACTGGCGGCATTGTTCAGGGCATGAGCGGAAGCCCTATCGTGCAGAACGGAAAGCTTATAGGCGCGGTGACGCATGTATTTATCAACGACCCTACACGCGGCTTTGGTATTTCAATAGAAAATATGATGTCGGCATATTAAGTAAAGCTGTTGCCAGTTATTTAAAGTTAAATTTGCCTTGTTGAGAGCGATAAAGCGTATAGAGAGCGATAACTGCATTGCCGATAAGCAGAAGTAAGTTAAAAATTATAATGTTTACGGTCGGCAATATTATTTCAGAGCCGAACAAAACTTAAAATATTGTTTTAACAAAGGGAGAGTCCTCATATAATTTGATATGAGGACTTTCGACTTTTTTCGCTGTAAAATTAAAAAAAGCAGCCTGATTATCTACACAAGTACAATAATTTCAGCTATTATGCTTGGCATAGTACTATGTAAAACTACACAAATCAATCCGTATATGCAGAATTATGCCTCGGAATACCTGTATTTTGTTTATAATTTCAGAAATTTATCCCTGATTGTGCCTCACATCTTCTATGAGCTTATATACTGCTATGCTTTCTTTTTTGTTGCCTATTTTACAAGGCTTAAATTCATAATTCTGCCGGTGCTTTTTTTACGCACTTTGCTCTGCAGTATGTATGCTGTGCTGATTGTGTCGGCTTCGGCTTTCGGCGGGGTGATTGTAGTTGTGTTTGTGTTCATTCCTTCTTCTCTTATAGCAATCTTTGCTAATGTGCTTGTCGCAGAGCTCTGCCGCTGCATACAAAGGCGCTATGTCTTTTTCTTCCCCGCGGTGGTGGCGTTGGCGGCTGTCTTATGCGAATTTTTACTGCTCAATGTGTTGTTCCGCGTTGTGATTGCCATTGTATAGCAGCTTTATGTATGGCTGAACAGTTTATTAAGATAGGCAGAGAACACAAATTCAGGCAGGCTAATGACATAAGTTTATTTAATCTTTTACATATTTCAACGCGAATATTTTTTTAATATTTTCAGATACTTATTGTATGAAAAATCCTTTTCTTAACAATAAGTTTATTATATCGGCACTTGCCGCATTCGCAGCTTTTGGCGGCGTAATTTCTTCAGGAGCGGCTATAAGTGCCTCTGCACAGTCTTCACCTCAAGGACTTTTAGTAGGCTGCAAGTCGGCATATGTAATGGACTACGATTCGGGCGAATGTATTTTCAGCTACAATGAACACGCGCGCATGCCTATTGCCAGCGTCTGCAAGGTAATGACGCTTACTCTCTGTTTTGACGCTGTTGAAGAGGGCAGGATTTCCCTTGACGAAGAAGTCAGCGTAAGCAGTAATGCCTCCGGTATGGGCGGTTCACAGATTTATCTCGAGAGCGGTTATAGTTATCCGTTTTCAGAGCTTATAAAGAGCATTATCGTATGTTCGGCAAACGACAGTTGCGTTGCCGTCGCTGAACGTATAAGCGGCTCGGAAGAGCAGTTTGTCGCCGATATGAACAGCAAGGCGGAGGAGCTCGGGCTTGACAATACCTTATTTGCCAACTGCACAGGTCTGCCTAAGGATACCCAGTATTCCTGCGCGGCTGATGTGGCTGTGATGTTTGCCAACCTCATTCGTCACCCTGAATATTTCAACTTCAGTAAGATATGGATGGAGGACTTTGTACACGGCAACGGCAGAACCACGCTGATGACCAATACGAACAAACTTATCCGTACTTACAACGGCTGCGACGGCGGCAAGACGGGCTTTACAAACGAGGCAGGTTTCTGCCTTGCCACAACGGCCAACAGAGGAAGTCTAAGGTTTGTCTGCTCCGTTCTCGGTTGTGACACAAGCGCCCACCGCTTTGAAAGTGCCTCAAGGCTCTTTGATTACGGCTTTGCAAATTACAGAAATAAAATAATTCTCGACAGTACCGTAACCCTGAACGACCAATTTGTTTTGCGCGGCGGCAAAAAGCCGAGCTACCTTGTAGTTCCTGCCGAAAACTGCTATATCTTCGGCAAGACTGGCGAGGAGCACGACGTCACTTTCAGCGTCACCGATAACCGCGTTAAAGCGCCCGTTGCAAAGGGTCAGACTGTGGGCAGCATAGAGGTGTATGTAGACGGCGTTCTCTATAAAAAGATAGACGCAGTCTCTGCGGAGGACGTAAAGCGCGCAAGCTATGCCGACAGAATAAAAAATGTTGCCGAGGATTGGTCACTTTAACAGTGAATGTTGCTATCGGCCGCTCTAATAGTTAAATTCGTTTGAGTAAGCGAGCGTATTTTAAGCTATCGTCATTGCGATAAATTTTTCTTAAAGAGTGCACTTTTCTAAAGTGTACCTGATTAAAAAACGGCCTTTCGGCCGTTTTTTTGTGCAATTTTACTGTAATTTTCCTTCTGTTTTCATAAATGTATGCTAAAATACGGAAAAAATCAGGTAAGAATGAATTAGTTTTACGCTGAACTTTGCAATAAAGCTTTTTTATCAAGCGTATGAATATCGCCTGTAAGTTTGCCTGCATTACGAGTTAAAAACGGTGTGAAGGCCGACCAGGGTAAAAACGGCGTTGAAAGCTTACGGGTAAGCACAGGATTTGCCTTTGGCAGCTCTCCTGTAAGCCGCCGCCCGCGCTGAATTTGCCGCCTTTGCAATTCGCACCACGCCATATTTGCCGCCTTTGTAAGCACTCAAAATAAAGGCTTAATTATTTGACTATTGTGCCGTATTTTGGTAAAATAAAAATATATTTTTATTTTTACGGAACGGTTTTATGAATTCAAGAGAAACTTTAAAGATTAACGAAAAAGGCCACCTTGAAATAGGCGGTTGCGACTGTGTGGAGCTTGCGGCAAAATTCGGAACTCCGCTCTATGTCTTCGACGAAAAATATATACGCGATATGATGCGCGTCTATCGCGACACGATAGCAAAAGAATATGGCGGTAACGGCCTTGTGCTCTATGCCTCAAAAGCTTTTTCCTGCATGGCAATGTACAAAATTGCAGCTTCGGAGCATATAGGCGTAGACGTCGTTTCTGGCGGTGAACTTTATACGGCCGTAAAGGCTGGCTTCCCTGCCGATAAAATTTATATGCACGGCAACAACAAGCTTAAATCCGAGCTGGAGTTTGCGGTAGAGGCAGGCGTGGGAACGATAATCGTTGACTCGTACGACGAGGCTGATATGCTCGACGAGTTGTGCGCCGCACGCTCGGTTAAGCAGAAAGTTCTTATAAGGATTAATCCCGGAGTAGAGGCGCACACGCACGCGTTCGTCCAGACTGCCCGCACAGACAGCAAATTCGGTTTTTCCGTCTCTGACGGCACAGCCGAAAAAATGACTGCCTACATTCTTAAAAAGCCCAACCTTGAGCTGCACGGCTATCACTGCCACATTGGCTCACAGATTTTTGAAAAGCAGTCGCTCGTGCTTGCGGCGCAGAAGGCCATGGACTTTATCGCCGCTGTAAAAAATGACTGCGGTTTTGAGGCCGACACGCTGAATATCGGCGGAGGCTTTGGCATATGGTATACCGACGAAGACGCAAAAATTGATGTAAAGGGCTATGCAGGTTACCTTGAAGCCTTGATTGCCGCCGTCAAAGAGAAGGCGGAAGAGCATTCCCTTAAACAGCCTTTTCTCTTAATTGAGCCCGGCCGTTCAATAGTTGGCGAGGCAGGCATTACGCTCTATACCGTGGGCGCAATCAAAGATATTCCCGGCATCAAAAAGTATGTGGCCATAGACGGCGGTATGTTCGATAATCCCAGGTATGCCCTTTATCAGTCAAAATATACAGTACTGCTTGCCAACAGGGCAAACGACGCCTGCACCGAAAAAGTTACGATTGCAGGCAAATGCTGCGAGAGCGGCGACCTGATAGCGGTAGACGTGCCCCTGCCTGCGGCAAAAAGGGGAGATATTGCCGCCGTGCTCTCAACAGGAGCTTATAACTACTCTATGGCTAGCAACTATAACCGCAATTTTATACCGCCAGCAATACTTGTAAATGAGGGCATGGCGGAATACATAATCAAACCGCAGACATACGAGGATCTGGTGCGCAACGACGTTGTGCCCGAAAGCCTCAAATAAACTTTCTGCGCTTTTTATCTGATGTTATCTGTTTTTTTATACTACCTCGCCTCAATTCTCGCGCTTGTGTTCGTACTCGTTCCGCACGAGTTCGCGCATGCGCTTGCTGCGCACCTCAACGGCGACCTTACGCCAAAATACAACGGCAGGCTTACGCTCAACCCCGTAAAGCACTTTGATCTGATGGGATTTGTTATGTGCGCGCTCGTCGGGTTCGGCTGGGCTAAACCTGTTCCCATAAATACTGCAAATTTCAGACACTACAAGTGGGGTCTTTTTTCTACGGCCATTGCAGGCGTTCTTACCAACTATATACTTGCCTTCATTTTCTATCCGCTGGCTGTTTTAAGTCTGCGGCTCGGCAACAATCCCGGATACGAATTTTTGCAGAATTTTTTGTATATGGTGTTTGCGTATAACCTGAGCATAGCGGTATTCAACCTTCTGCCGCTCTTCCCTTTGGACGGGTTCAGGGTTATAGAGTCGCTTACCAAACCGTGGAACAAGGTCAGGCAGTTTCTCGAAAGATACGGTCAGATGATTTTAATGATACTCGTTTTCGAGAGCTTTCTTTGCAGAATTGCAGCCAATATTAATGAAATATTCTCATATTTCAATATTCTTGGATATGTAATGACTTTTGCTGTAAACATTATCGGTTGGCCTATAAAGGCATTGTGGGGGTTAATTTTATGACTGATGATAACGAATATATAGCCGAAGAGGAAGCTCCCGAGGCCGACCCTGTGCAGGATACCGCCTCCGCCCAGAACCATATGGCGGCGGCCGTAGCTGCGGCAGAGCGCGTATCCGGCGACGAGGTAAAGAACAATATAGCCGACGACTATAAGGACTTTCAGTCCGACGTTGACTATACCACCGTACTCGACGACTTTGAAGGTCCGCTCGACCTTTTGTTGCACCTTATAAACATTGCAAAAATAAATATAGAGGACGTATTCGTTTCAAAGGTTACAGAGCAGTTCCTTGACTATATCGAGTATATGAAGACCCAGCCTTCGCGCGATGTCGATAAAGAGAGCGAGTATCTTCAGATAGCGGCGCAGATAATTTACATAAAATCCAAGAGCATGCTGCCGCCCGTGGAGATGCCGGAGGAAGAGGATTCCGACCTGCTTGCCGAGCAGGAGGCGTTCATAGAGCAGCTCAAACAGCGCGAGTACGAGCTTATTAAGGGCGAAACGCCCAAGCTCAAGGAGCTTGAGACCATAGGTTATTATTATAAAGGGGTAGACAAGGAGTTCAGCAAAGTAAAAATAATTTACAAAGATTTTACCGTGAGCGCGCTTTTGGAGGCGTTCGCCAAGCTGATGCTCAGAAACGAGAGCCTTGCGCGCGAAAAGACAAACATTCGCGAAATTCCCAAAGACAGCTATACCGTTGAAGAAAAGGCCGAGTTCATAAAAAATACGCTTTTGGAGCGGGGCCCTGTAAAGTTTGAAGATTTGTTCACATCATATTCAAAGAACGAGATTATAACTACTTTTCAGGCCATGCTCGAGATGCTCAAGCATCAGCACATAATGGTTGAACAGCCGGATATTTTCGGCGAGATAGAAATTAAACTTAACCCCGAATGGGATTTGAAGGACGATACAAGTGAAACCTTTGACGAATATAATTGAGGCGGTGGTTTTTGCCTCGGGCGAGCCTGTGCCCGTGAAATTTATAGTAGAAAAGCTTGGTTGCTCGCTCAAGGAGGTAAATGCCTGCGTGGACGAGCTTAAAGAAAAGTATTCGGGTGACTGCGGCATAAACATCCTTGCATTCAACGGCAAGCTGCAGTTTGCTTCCAACCCGCAGTTCAAAGAGCAGGTTCAGGCGGTTATAACCCCCATAAAGGAAAAGGAGTTTACGCGCACCATCCTTGAATGTGCCGCAATAATTGCGTACAAACAGCCTATAACGCGTTCTGAGCTCGAGGACATAAGGCAGGTCAACTGTGATTACGCCGTACATACGCTGCTCGATTTGGGAATGATTTATCCCTGCGGCAGAAAGGACACCATAGGCAAGCCCATACTCTATGCCACTACCGATAACTTCCTTAAGCGCTTCAAGCTCAACTCGATTGACGAGCTTCCCGATTACGACGAGCTCATGGCTCAGATAGCCGAACTCAACAGTATGGCGTTCGCCGACGACGAGGAGGATTCGAATTACCTCTATAAAAAGGACGTCTATAATCCTGATGAGGACGAGGAGAATAACGAAGAGCCCGCAAAGCAGGAGAAAAAGACTGCAAAGACAGAGGACGGTTTTGAACTTCCCGACTTTTTGGGCGATGACGACGACGTTATTAAAATCAAAGACGATAACTGATACATATATTTATAATTTCAGATTAAGCTTAGAGATAAATAGGGCAGGCGGGCGCAGTTTATGCGCCCGCCTTACTTTTTGTGTCCGCTTTTTGGTAAACTACATTTGCTTTACTTTTTTGCCAGCATTTAACTTTTGAGACCGCCTTATTTTTTGCGCCGTACGACAGATTACTAAATCAAACCTAAAACTAGTCATAGTCAGGCTTAGTCGCTTTGTTTTTTGTAACCTGTTTATATGTACTAAAAAATTTATTATGTGTGCGGCAGATTTCTGCATAAACGGGCGGGCATTACAGATAATATATGTGTGGAAAATTTTATAGTTTACGGCTGTACGGCGCTGTTTGCCGCAGCGCTCTTGCCCGTATATGTGAGCGTATACGCCTTTGCGGACAGCTCTGAAAAGTTTGCCTCGGCAAATTTTTGCGTGTATCGTTTTATAAGATTTTTAAACGTAAATACAGAGGAGGGCGGCGCTGTCAAGGTCAACGGCAAGGATATGAAAATTAACCCGCTGATTGCCGCCCGCGATGCAAAGGTGGCTTTCGACAATCTGTGTGTTTTTAAGATTATTCAGCTTTCGGATTTCGGACTTTTAAATCAGGCGAACGCCTATGCCGCACTCGGACAGAGCGCTGTAACTTTTCCGCTTTACAGCTACATTGCAAAGAAGGGGAGTTCGTGCAAGCTCAAAAACTACGTTATACTCAACTTTGAACACGGCGATATATTCTATACCGCAAAGGTAGTGAGCGTACTCAATATTGTAACCGCGCTCAAGATAATTTTTTTGCTTTTAAGGGAGAGAACGGATGAAAATTAAAGAAAAGACAAGAGATAATAATTTTGACCAGTCACCCAGGTCGCTCGAAAAAATTGCCGATGCCAACACCGTGATAGGCGAATCAATAATAACTGTGAGCGGAACGCAGGTCATACCGCTTTCTACTGTAACAGTGGTAAATTTAAGCGGCGGCGGAGAGTACGGCGACGTCAAAACTTTTAAGATAAGCGAAGGCTTTAAAATTGCCGGCGGCAACGGAACAGTTATTACGGTAAAGCCTAAGGGATTTCTTGTGGACGATGGCAAGGGTTGCAGGTTGCTTAAAATGGACGATTCTGCAATAGATACGCTGATAGAAAAGACGGGCGACCTCGTCCATAATATAACTGAAAATGTTTGATACTAAAAGGCGTGCGGGCGCAAAAGTTGCGCTGTTTTCAGCGTTTGTACTCTTTATTTTCTCCGTTGCGTTGTTTTGTTTTGCCTCGCTCCGCGGCGCGTATGCTCTCGGTTCGCGTTCAGCATACTGTGCCGCAGAGGTACAGACTGGTCAGACACTGCGTTCCTTCAACGAACAAGCCAGGCTGCCAATGGCGAGTACTACAAAGATTATGACCGCACTCATAGTCTGCGAAGAATGTGATATAGACAAGGTGGTTACCGTTCCAGACTGCGCCGTGGGGAAGGAGGGCTCGAGCATTTACTTAAAGCACGAAGAGGTAATAGACGTGCGCGACCTTTTATATGGTCTGATGCTCCGCTCGGGCAACGATGCGGCCGAGGCGCTTGCCATAATTCACAGCGGCAGTACCGAAAAGTTTGTAAGCCATATGAATGAGCGGGCAAGGCAGTTGGGTGCAGTAAACACCAATTTCTGCAATCCGAGCGGCCTGCCCGACGAAAACCACTATGCGACGGCAAGCGACCTGTGCAGGATAGCGTGCTATGCAATGCACAACAGTTTTTTCAAAAAGGTTGTAGGTACGGAGCACTGGCAGGGAAAATACAGAAGTTATGCAAACAAAAACAAGATGCTGTATAACTACGACGGTGCCAACGGAATAAAGACGGGCTATACAAAACGTGCGGGAAGGTGCCTTGTCTCCTCAGCCGAGCGCGGAGGAATGGAGGTCGTTTGCGTCGTCCTCAACGTAGGGGATATGTACGAGCGCAGCGCCGCAATCCTTGACGATTGCTTCAATAGCTATGAGGTGGTGAACATCTCGCCTGAAAAGATATTTATCTGCGGAAAGCAGCTTTGCAGAATAAAGGAAAGCGCCACAGTAATTAATCAAAGGGGAAAAGAGGTTGAATATAGCTGTGTTCCCAGCGAAGATTACAGCCCTATGGACGGAATTATAGGTAAATTACAGATTTACTGTCAAAATGACTTGATTTTTGAGGCAAATTTATATAGTATAGTCTAAAGGATTATACTATGAGAATAAATAAATTTCTGGCAGCGTGCGGCGTTGCAGGCCGCAGAGCCTGCGATAAAATTGTTCAGGACGGGCGCGTCACCATAAACGGCAAGCTCGCCGTACTTGGCGACGATGTGGAAACGGACGACGCTGTAAAGGTTGACGGCAAGTCCGTTGCGCTCAAAAAAAATGAATATTATATACTTCACAAGCCGAAGGGCTATCTTTCCACAGTTTCGGACGACAAGGGCAGAAAGACGGTTATGGACATTCTCGGCAGCAATGTGGGCAGAGTGTACCCCGTCGGCAGGCTGGACTATGACAGTGAAGGACTGCTCATCCTGACTACTGACGGAGAGCTGGCGCAGCACCTTACACACCCTTCCAACGAAGTCCCCAAAACCTACCTCGTAAAAGTGGAGGGCAGGCTTACAGAGGCTGACTTAAATCCCATCCGCAGCGGAATAGAGCTCGACGGCGTTCTTACAAAGAAGTGCAGGGCGCATATAGTTGAAACTAATAAGGAATACACCAAGGTTGAGATGGTTCTGCGCGAGGGCAAAAACAGAGAGATAAGGCGTATGTTCGAGGCGATTGGCAGGGAGGTAATGCTCTTAAAGCGTACAAAAGTCGGCGAACTTTCTCTTCGTGGTCTTGCCAGAGGAGAATTCCGTAAGCTTACGCCCGCAGAGGTTGAATACCTCAAATCAATCTGATTTTTGTCTTTGATCAGGCTGTTTTCAGAGATAAAAGCTGAAGTTTTATAAAACAGCTTTGGCTGTTTTGCCTGGATTAAAAAGTGCAAATTCGGCGTTTCTTATCAAATTTGTCTAGTGTAAAATTTTATAACATAAGGCCGACGGCAAAATGCCGTCGGCCTTAAGAATTATTGCTAATTTGAATTATACAATTTGAGTTAACTAAATAACCCCAAATGCTGAATAAAGAATTGGCTGGTAAAAGCCATATAACTTTATATCAGATATTGCGCATAAGTCCTACAACCTTGCCGAGAACGGCCACATCATCAAAAACGAAGTCGCTCATTTCGTCATTTTCGGGGTGCAGTATAAATTTGCCGTCACGCTTATAGAAACGCTTTACGGTTGCGCTGTCGTCGACGAGGGCAACGACAATGTCTCCGTTATCGGCTGTATCCTGCCTTTTTACAACGATTTTGTCGCCGTCGAGCATTCCGATTTTTATCATAGAATCGCCCTTAACGGTGAGCATGAACATTTCGTCGCTCCCAAAAAAGTCCTTGGGCAGCGAATAAACGCCCTCGTAATTTTCTTCAGCAAAGATGGGCTGACCGGCGGCAACTGTACCAACAAGTGGAACGGGCACGCTTTCAGGCGCGGTCTGCTTTAATGAAACTGCGCGTTTTTTGTTGCCGGCTTTGCGCAAAAGACCCTGTTCTGTCAGTCTGTTTATGTACTGATATGCCGTTGCCGTGGACTTAATCCCGCAGTTGGCGCATATTTCGCGTACGGAAGGTGAATAGCCGTTTTCGCTTATGTAGTTTTTGATAAAGCCGTAAACGGCATCGAATTTTTCGCTTGTTTTCATAATTTCATCTCCTGATGTTATTATAACATATAACTTTTTAAATTGCAAACAAATGTTCTTACAAATTTACTTGAAATAAAAAATTTTTTGCGTATAATTGATATATGATTAATTATGTAAGCGGAGGTGTGCAATGAACCCTAAAGCAAAGCATTACGGTCAGGAATGCGTGTTGTATGACAGGGAGTGTATAGGCTGCATGGAGTGCGAGATGTGCGACCTCGACCCTAACAAGGTTTGCGATAATTGCGGAAAGTGCCTTGATATACGCGACTATGCCACAATAAAGATAGACGGCATAATTACAGAGGATGGCCAAAAGAAGAGCAGGTTATTATAAATTAAAGTCTCGGGCAAATTTTACGCCCTTTGAGTTTTACTAGCTGAATATAAATTTTCTTTTATATGGCAAAAAGCGCGCCCTTTACCGCAATTCCGATAGGGAATTTTGGTAAAGGGCGCCCTTTGAAAAAGAGA
>ERZ1643249.3707-NODE-3707-length-13264-cov-5.087592_pt1 | contig 13264 bp, 17 predicted proteins | sample MGYA00579263_ERZ1643249 | MGnify/ENA primary metagenome ERZ1643249 (study PRJEB29033, sample SAMEA4952264) | chicken gut metagenome | biome: Broiler Chicken; feature: Gastrointestinal Tract; material: Caecum | place: Ireland | collected 2018 | study: Broiler...
CTCCTCAGTACCAAGTTGTCCTTTTTTCCATACATTACCATCCTTATCCTCTTCATTAATCGTATACCCAATAGCATAAGAAGCAAAATTACCATTAGGATAATACCTCTTAGAACTAGTAGTAAAATCAATACCGGGCAAATTTAAATCTCTAATTTGCTCCATCTGTATCTGAGATAAATTTCTTCCTCCACTACCAAGTTCAACCTGATAAACATCACGACTAAGCAATGTCTTCAAAACAGAAACATCTAAATTAACATAAGGTGCTAACTTCTCTGCTGTAGCATCTACATCAACTACATGAAGAGGCTTATCACTATTTTCACTCCTACTAGGATCCAAATAAGCAATAACATTATAACTTACAACATCCTCAGCTAGAACATTACCATTAGTATCTTTAATACTACCCCTAGTAGGAAGAATAGTCTCCTCCTCAGTATTTCTATTCTTAATAAAAGCCGTTATAGACTCATCACCAACGTCATAATTAACAACACATAAATAGCTAAGTCTAAAAATAAAATAACCAAATAAAATAAAAACAAACACAATAAAAACATAATTAGTCTTAATCTTTTTAGTATTTATCTTTTTCTTAGCCATTATTACACCTCCATTATATAACTATACAATTCTATCATATCTCAACTAAATTTATTTGTAAAGAAAAAGAACATTAACTTTACATTAAAGTTAACGCTCAATATATATAAATTTACTTAATAACTTATTATTATTTTTTTGTTATTCGATAAAAATAATAATAAATATGTATAATTAGCACCAAGCATAATCTAATTATTTCTTCTTACTTTTACTTCCATAACTAATCCCTATTTTATCAATAGCACTATAATAAGTACTAACATAACTATCATACTTGTTCTTTAAACTACCTTTCATTAAATTTCTAGCATCATTTGATCTAACATAAACACCATTAATATAACATCCTGCCAAATTGTCTTCTTCAAGTAATGTCTTAAAGTTGCTTTTATTTTCTAACTTATTTAATACTCTAAATTTACAACCTGTCTTACTAAAATTAACATTAAATACATCAAAGTCATTACCATCATCAATAGTAAACTTACTATTAGATAAATCTACTCCCTCTAAATTACAATTACGCATACCACAAGTAGATAAGTTTGAAAAAGAATTAATCCTTACATTAGTACCACTAAAATCAATATCGTAAAGACAACTTCTATAATCATGAATATTATAACTTAATTCTAATCTTCTCTGAACATCACTAGAGAATAATTCATCTAAACATTCACTAGTACGATTCCATAAAACTTTCTCAAAAGATATATTACTTAAATCCAACTTTTTAAGAAAACTTCCAGTCCATACAGGAACTTTATATAATAATCCATCATATCCCTTAGCCCTCTCAAATATTAATTGATCCAATAAATCATTAGGAAGTGAAACTCTTTCAACTTCAGGAACATCCTCTAACACATTTAATAAATAATCTCTTAAATTACATCTATCACTATAATTTAATTTCATTAATATACACTCCTCCATCCAAAAAATATACTACAATAAATTAATTATTAATGTCAACACAAATAACTAATAATTAATTATTAATAGCCTAACTATATAAATCTTGTATTTGAGCATTTATTTCACGAGTAGATAGGCCCCTAGCATAAAGAGATATAATTTTATCTTCAATACCTGAAATATCTCTTTTATTTTTAGGAACAATTATAGGTTCAAATTCTCCGTTTCTGTCTCTTAGAGTAGATAATTCAAACTCACCAAATTCACTTTTTACATTCTTTCTAGTAGTCCCATTCCTATAATTTGATTTTTTTGTTTTATTATCATATCTTTCATAACCCATACTTTCATCAAATTCTTTATTCATCATTTGTTGTAAAGTATCCTTAAATAAATCCTTTAAAGCAAAGGAAATGTCTTGAGCAGTTTTAATTTCATATTTTTCTTGTAATAATTCTAAAATGTTAAATTCTTTTTCTTTATCTTTTTTCATAATAAAAATCCTTTCATAGTTATTTTTATTTTACCATGAAAGGATTCTATTTTACACAGATTTTATTACACACTCAAAAGTGTCTTTTATTTTATAGTCTTAATATTATCGCTATTATAAGCTAAACCATATTCTTCACTAACTTGTTTTATTCTATCTAGAGAAGTCATCTCATCAATCTTCATTTCCAAACTCTCATTAGTATTTCTAACATCATCAACATCCTCAGTTAATTTTTGTACCTCTAAATTTATTTGGGCCAAACTAGTCTGACCACAAACTATTCCTACAATAAGAAGTACTATAACTACAATACATAATTTATACATAAATCTTTCAAACTTACAAAAAAATTGCTTCTTTTTATTCTTTTTCATTCTATTCACCTATTCTTTCAATAACTCTAAGTCTAGCACTATGAGCCCTATAATTATCTTGAAGTTCCTCATCACTAGCCACTATTCCCTTACTAACAATTCTATATTTAGGTTTATAACAATCAGGAATATATGGCAATTTCTTTATCTCTGCATTAACACTACTACATTCATTAAAGATATTTTTAACTATCTTATCTTCTAAAGAATGAAAACTTATAACACATACTCTTCCACCAACTTTAATAAGTGATAAAGCATCATAAAGAGCACTACGTAAAACATCTAATTCATGATTTACTTCTATCCTAATAGCTTGAAAAGTTTTTCTAGCTGGATGTCCATCTCTCATAGCCTTAAAAGGCATACTCTTCTTTATTATATCAACTAACTCAAACGTAGTCTCAATATTCTTATTTTCTCTATATTTAACTATATTTTTAGCAATACTACTAGCATACTTCTCTTCACCATAATCTCTAATTACTCTAACTAAATCTTTATAATCATATTCATTAACAACATTATAAGCACTAAAATCACTAGTAGTATCCATTCTCATATCAAGTCTAGCATCTTTATGAAAACTAAAACCTCTATCACCATCATCAAGTTGTGGAGAAGAAACTCCCAAATCAAATAAAATCCCATCAACTCTATTAACCCCTATTTTTTCCAACTCACTCTTCATATTAACAAAATTACTTCTAATTATATGATAATTATCTCTAATCTTATCAAGTCTTTCTCTACTACAGCTAATGGCATAATCATCTTGATCAACACCATACAAATAACCATTAGGTATTCTCTTTAGTATTTCACTAGAATGACCTGCAAACCCTAATGTAGCATCTACATACACACCATCAGACTTAATATTTAAATTATCAATAACTTCATTAAGTAATACACTCTTATGTAACATAACAACACCCCTATACCATTACAATTATATCATATCTCAACTTAATTTATTTGTAAAGAAAAAAGCATTAACTTTACATCTTAGTTAACATGAATTAGAAAAATTAAAACCAGCTGTTTAAGCAGCTGGTATTTTATGTGGATTTACATTATTTTCTACTAGGGTGTGAATAGTTACTTTTTTATTTTTTTATAAACTCTCTTACCTTGTCTTCATTTATAAAACCTAGATTTCTTTTAACTTCTTTACCATCTTCAAAAAGAATCAAACAAGGAATACTCATAATTCCATATTTTCTAGAAAGTTCTCCATACATATCAACATTAACTTTAATGATATCTATATCATTAACTTTCTCAAGTACAGGTCCTAACATTTTACAAGGTCCACACCAATCAGCGTAAAAATCAACTAATACACGATTTTTTATTATTTCATCAAAATTTTCTCCATTATACATTTTAGTCATGATTATACCTCCTTAAAATTTCATCATAAAAATATTCATCATCACTATAATTATCTAAAATACTCTTATCAGTAATTATAATCTTATTAGCATCTACTAACTTTTTAGCACTATCAACAGTAATTAATTTATTATCAAGCAATTTTACTAAAACTAACGTATTAACCTCAGTATTAGTCATATCGTCCTTATTCTTTATAATTTCCCAAACATCAGTATAAGCTTTAACAGTATCATCCACCATCGTTGACAAAATTGGTGTATTATTTAGTATAGCTTCACCATATTTAGAATCTGCAACATAACTTAAATTAAATACTGGCATATTAAGAACATATAAAATTATAAAAGTATATACATAAAACTCTAAAATTCCTACAAATATACCAAGAATCTTAGAAGGAATTTTTAGGAAAACAGTAAGTTTTAACATCCACTCAATAAATCCAGTAATTACTATTAATACTTTTAGTATAAACGTTAATGCTAAAAATATAATCAAAAAAGCAATCAACTGATAAAACAGTATATTAATAGCAGAAATTCCTTTTATAAAACCAAAGAAATTAAAAAACGGTAAATTTTCATATAATAAAACCATCAAACTATCTTTTAGTAAGAATGACACTATGACTATAAACAGCATTCCAACAAACTGCATTCCTTCTTTTATAAAACCATTTTTATATCCAACAATACCACCCATTAGTATAAGTAAAATTATAATAGCATCAACTAAACTTATAACCATATTATTTCCTCCTATCACTAATTATAGTTTAACATATTATTTATTTTCTAACAAGGAACAGAAAGATTAACTTCACCCATAGTACCATTACTAGTCCCTATATGATTAAAATATAATGTAAATTTATTACCTTTACCTGAATATGATAAACTCTCTAACTCATAATTTTCTCCACCTGTTTTAATAGATTTACTACCAACATATTCTCCATTTTTATATACATCAATTATATTTTTAGATGAATTAGCTTGTCCTGAAGAAGATGATGTATTAATACCTGTCTTTTTATCTTTACCATTAGGATTATATCTCACAACATATAAATACCCCTTATTAGCATAAATATCTTGAGGAACACCTTGTTGTATTTTTGTTATCTCAGTAGCATTTCCATTCTTATCTATAGCATAAATTGCACTCCCTGCACCAACATACATAGTATTAGTAGCATTATCATATGAAATAGCACTTACTTTTATAGCTTTTCCATTAATCTTAATTTTTTTAGTCTTAATTTTTAACTTTCCACCGTTTAAAGCATCTTTTAAAGAAAAATAACTAATTTTTTTAGCATCATTACCATCGCCACAATTAGCAACATATACAATACCTGTTTTTTCATCATATGTCATTCCATTAGCATGATCAAAAGGTAAATTATCTATTTGTTTAACAACCTTACCAGTCTTTTTATTTATAATTTTTAATCTAGCTTTACCATCTTTATTACTATCAGGACGTCTAAAACAAATAAGCTTATATTTCTCTGTTTCACATGCTCCCTGAGCAATACCATAACTAGAACTACTATAAACTTCCTTCATATTAAAAGCATTTGGATTTCCTAAATTTCTCAATTTTTTCTTCTTATTATTTATTGAGTTTTTTAAAATATAACCATAATTTACATTAACTTTCATTAATTTTACTTTTTTAGGCTTCTTTTTATAAATTTTAATTTTACCTTTTACTTTTTTACCATCACTTTTTTTAACATCAACAATATTTCCAGAAGCATCAAATACAATCGATTCTATGGCATCTTTTTTAATAGATTTATTAAGTTTTTTCATTACTTGCTTTTTGGATAAATTATTACTATTAGAATTAGAATCTAGCATTCCAAGACTAGATGCTACAGTCTTTTTTTGACCTTTTGCTACATTTACATTATTTAAATCAAACTTTTCTAAACTCATAACTAGCATAATAGATAAAATTCAACATTATTTATATTTTATGTATCATAACTTTACAAAAACAAACAAGAATTAAACCTATAAAACTCCTTTCTTTTATTTTTATCTTACTCCTCAGTAATTTACAGATAATAACTATCCTTATTTCTAATTCTATCACTTTTTAATTTAAAAATAAAGATTTTTATGATAAAATTAATAAAGAGAGGTGAATTTATGAATAAACAAACTACAATTACTCTAAAAGTAAGTGAAAGAACTAAAGAACAAATGATAGAATTCTTTAATGACTTAAAAAAGCCTAAAACACCACCATATGCTATATTTCAAGCCAAAGATGGTGATACTACAGTCACATTATATGAATCTGGAAAAGCAGTCTTTCAAGGTACAGATGCCGATTTATCATCAGACTTTTGGATAGCAACCGAAAAAATAAATTCAGGAAGTGCTACAACCACTAATTCTAATGACAAAAAGAAAGAAGAAAAGCCAAAAAAAATAATTCCCCTTAGAATAAATTCTATAGGTTCAGACGAAGTAGGAACAGGAGATTACTTTGGTCCAATAGTTGTAACAGCATCTTATGTATCAAAAGAAAATATAGATTTCTTATTAGATTTAAAAGTAAAAGACTCAAAAAAATTAACAGACGAGCAAATATTAAAAATAGTTCCTCAAATAATAAAAAAAATTCCTTATAAAACATATATATTAACTAATGAAAATTATAACAAAAACTACCAAAACTATAACATGAACATGATGAAAGCTATATTACATAATAAAGTACTATATGAATTAAAACAAGAAAAATATAGCTATGACTACATAGTAGTAGATCAATTTGAGCCTTCAAAAAGTTATTTCAATCACATAAAAAAATCACCAAAACAAGTAACAGATATATTATTCTTAACAAAAGCAGAAGATCAATGCTTATCAGTTGCCTGCTCTTCTCTAATAAGTAGATATATATTTTTAAAAGAAATGGATAAACTATCCCAAAAATTAGGAATTACCTTACCAAAAGGTGCTAATCCTAAAGTAGACGAAATAGCTAAATCTTTAGTAGAAAAATATGGTCAAGACAAATTAAAAGAAATAGCAAAACTAAACTTTAAAAATACAGAGAAAATATTAAAATAAAAAGAGCAAATTACAATAACTTAAACAAACTTGCTCTTTTTATTATTTATATATTTTAAAAATCTACATATCATTCATTATTATTAAAGACAATCTCATTAGATATATTGTAAGGATCATTACTAGTACCAGTACCACTAACTATATAAACAGACTCATCAAGTCTAATAACAGGCCTAACTCCAAGTGGATAAGAAGAATTTGTACTTCCTACATACTTATAGCTAGGATCCCAGTAAAACAAGTTATTAGACTTTAAATAACTATTACTAATCCAATAATAGCCACCATTATTTATCAAATCATTATTAATACCACACTTACTATCACTACTCTGATAACAACTCTTATCATCTAAACTACTACCAGTAATATTTTTAAAATCAGCAGCATTCATATTCCAAGCACTATAACTATTGCAAACTCCCCCATAAGAAAACTCTTCATTACAATAATTTAATGCTTCCATATTTAAATTATCTAAATGCAACTTTGCTTCATCTTTATTATCAAAACTATCAAGATGAATATTATCAAAAGAAACCTTACCACTACTATCAGTAGCAACACACTCTAAACTACCAGCACTTATCAAGTAAACAGTATTATCCTTAACATAACCAATTCTAAAACCATTAGAAGAATACTTATTACCATCCTTATAACAATATCCTTTATTACTATTACCAACATAATTAGCATTATAACCTAAACAACTATTACCACTACACCCGTTACTACCAACATAATTAACATAACTACCAGCCTTAGCACTAGATAAATATTCAATATCATCAACACCACTAATTAACTTTCTACCATCTAAGTACGAAATACTATTAGTATCCTTATTAGATGACGCAACCCCTATATCAATAACAACATCCTTATTAGAAACATTCCTAACAATAACACTAACCAAACTACTACCGTTTCCCTCAATACTACCACTAGTATTAGCCTCCGACCTCTCTAATTTAGCAATCGAAATACTATCTTCAACACTCTCATCATCTATTCTATACCAAACGCCATAATAAACAGTATCTAAACTATCATTATCAATCTTAACATTAAAAACCTCTGCATCCATAGCCCCTATCTTTAACTCAGAATACTCTTCAATATCACTAATTCCTATCCCAAAATCAAAAGAAAAACCAACAACATCATCTTCTGTAGAATAATCATTAGTAAACTTAGCATAAGTAGGAACAATAACAAAACTAGATAAACAAATACCTATAAGAAATAAAACAAAAATATATTTTTTTACTATTTTACTCTCTAAAAAATTCTGTATTTTCTTCATCTCATCCTCCTACTATCTACCATAAGTATACTATGAATAAAATTAATTTTCAATAATTTATAATTATTTTTTTAATTATTGCATACTTTTTAAAATAAACTAACATAATATTAATGGTGATAATAATATGGAAAATATAGATGTTAGAAAATATATAATAAATAATTTTAAAAATGACTCTCCAGAAGAAATAGCAAACTCTATAAATATGTCAATTGAATCCAAAGCCGAAGACCCCTTAGTAGGACTTGGGGTACTCTTTGAACTAATGTGGAAAAATTCAACAAACGACTTAAAAAATACAATTGTATCAAATATAAAGAAAGGACTTAACTAAAAGTCTTTTTTTTGATATACTTAACCATAAGGTGATACTATGAATAAAGAACTAATAAATAAATATATAAACATAATAGATTCAATCTCAATAACTAATAACTATGATAACAACATAAAACACTTACTATACCTAATAATACCAGCTTTTATAACAAAATATAAATACAAAGAACAACTAATACTAAACGTCTTCAAAAATACTCCTATAATAATAAGTAACAAAGAAGAAAAATATGTCAATGCCTACTATACTAGTATACCAAGAAAAATAGATAATAACATAACCACACAAAAATATATAATCATAAATAACTATAATAAAATATCTCTAATAACGCTTTTAGATAGCCTAATTCATGAATATAATCATGCCATTAATTCCTATAAAAACGAAATACTAATAAAAGATAACACTATCTATATAAGAACAGGACTAACATATATAACATATTATGAAGATAACCTAAAACCTAAAGAAAAATTACCGTCATATATACTAGAAGAAATAATAAATACAAAACAAACTGAAACTATAATAGACTTAATAAAAAACTATCAAGATAAATCTAACGATACAATAAATAATACAATTTATGCTATAAACAACGAAACAAATAAAAATTATAATTCTAATGCTTATTATTTAGAAACTAATATACTAAAGCCCTTACTAACTAACAAAACATTTATCTATACCCTAGAATCATTACGACTAGAAGGACAAATAGACGATATAGAATCATGGTTCAATAATATAACTAACATAAAAAATAGCTATCAAACTCTAATAAATGACCTTAATAAATTAATAACTCTAGAAAAACAATTAACTGAAGTAAAATTATTCAAATCAAGAATCATCTCTAAAATAAAATCTATTATCAAAGACCTAAACTACATTATAAATATTTTTAATGAAAACTCTCACAATCACTAATTATTAAAATAATTACTTATTCCATTAGCAATTGCATTAACTAGTTTATCCTGATAATCATCTTGTCTTATAACATAATTATCATGACTATTACTAACAAAGCCTGCCTCTACTAAAATACCGGGAATCTTTACCTTAGAATACATATAATAACCATTCTCTTTCTTATAATCCCTAATATTAGATAAATTGTTATTAAGGCTATCTGTAACAACAGAAGCTATTTTTTTATTATCAGTAACTACATCACTATAAAATACTTGTATACCACTCCATCTACTACTACCACTAGCATTCATATGAATAGATACATACATATCACATGAAGAATTATTAATAAGCTTTACTCTGTTATATAAATCATTACGTTTTCTATTTATAGTAGAAGTAGATAAATCGTAGTCTCCATCTCTCGTCAAAAAGACCATTGCCCCTCTTTCAAACAATTTATTAGCAAGTTTATTTACAAGTATTAAATTCATATCTTTTTCTAAAAAAGTATTCGATATAGCACCAGAGTCTACTCCACCATGCCCAGCATCCAAGTATATACATCTACCTAACAAAGAATAATCTCTAACATTAGCATTAACTCTAGAAAAACAAAATACACTTAAAAAAAACATAACTAACATAAGTGCCTTATACTTTCCCATAAAATTCACCTATCTAAGTATATGTTTTAATAAACTAAACTATGTACCTACCTTATAACTAAAAAATTAATTAATATTATTTTAATTTCTTAATAAATGCTGTTTTATATCAGTAGAAGAAATTTCTTTTGTCCGATCAACATGTATAACCTTACAACATTCATCTAAATAATCAAAACTATGACTAATAGTTACAAAAATATCAATATTTAATTTTTTTATCATATCAGAAGAAAATTTTTCATCACGTAAAATGACTTCATCAACTACTTTTAAAGAAGAAATCATCTTCATTCTAATATTTTCATCAAAAAAAAGGGTTCTTTCCATTCTTCTTAGCAAGTTTATCTGAAGTAACACAAACTATTAAATAATCTTCAAATGATTTGGCTTTTTCTAAATAATTAACATGCCCATAATGAATAATATCAAAAGTTCCATGAGCAAGTATACGCATAATACTACCCTCTACTTCTATAACCATTATAACATAATAACAAAAGTTTACACAAAATATAATTCAATTGTATTTTAATTATATTTTTGCTACAATTATTATGGGAGGTTATTATGTTAAGTAATGAAGCAATAAAAGAAGAACTAAAAAGAAAAAGCATAACAGTTGATAATGGAATAAATAATATAGAAAACAATGGCATAAAAGTAACATTAGGAAATACAATAAGAGTTTATGATTCTCCTTTTTTAAAAGTAACAGAATCAACTCCAACAAAAGAAATAATAATCCCAGAAGAAGGATTAATTCTAAAACCTGGTGAATTATACATAGCAAGAACTTTTGAATTTACAAAAACTTATGGCTTTGTTCCTTTATTAACAGGAAAAGAAGAATTAGCCGCTATCGGAATGGAAATTCATGTTACAGCAGGTTTTGGTGACAATGGCTTTGAAGGAACATGGACATTAGAAATTGTATGTGCAAACCCTATAATAGTCTATCCAGGAATGGAAATTGGAACACTATATTTTTCTCCACTAATAGGAGATCCAAAAATAGAATATAGAGGAAAATATTTCAGACAAACAGACGCAACAGCATCAAGATTATCCCAAGAATATTCTACAAAAAATGAAAAAAATTCAACAAAAAAGAAAGCAAGGAGGAAAAAATGCTAACAAGTGATGAAATAAAAAAACAAATACACCTTGGAAATATTATAATTAAAAATTTAGATAATAATTCATTAAATAAACCAAATAGTTGCGATTTAAAATTAGGAAATACCCTATACACATTCGATTATGGCATAATTGATACAAGAAAAAGTCCAGATTACTTAAAAGAAGTATTATATGACAAAGTTAATAATTTACAAAAAATAATAATTCCTGAAACAGGCTTACTACTTCAACCACATAAAGTATATCTAGCAAAAACAATAGAAGAAGTAGAAACTCATGGATTTATTCCTGTAATGAATGGTAAAGCTATGCTATCATTATTAGGAGTTAGTATAGAACTTACTAGTGGATATAAACACGATAACTTTAGTGGACCATTATTATTAAGTATTATAGCTACTAAACCAACAATAATTTATCCTGATATCAAAATTGCTAACCTATCATTTTTTCCTAGTTTAACAACTCCTACAAATATAAGAAAAATAAATAATGAAATGTCTTGTGGAATATATACATCAGGAATGTTAAGCGGAGAAGAAATAAAAAAAAGAATGCAAGGAGAGAATCCTGAAATAATCATTACTCCACAAGACCAAATAGTCATAAATCCAAACTCAGTTAATTTAACACTAAGTGACACTATAGGTATTTATTCAGATCCTGTTCTAGATTTAAAGAAAGAGAATGCAATTGAAAACATGAAAATTGGAGAAAAAGGAATATGGCTTTATCCAGACGAAATATATTTAGGAAGAACAAACGAATGGACACAAACAAACAATCTAATTCCAATGATGAGTGGCAGAAGTTCGCTAGGAAGAAATGGACTTCATGTTCATTGTTCAGCAGGAATGGGATCTATTGGTTATAAAGGATACTGGCGTTTAGGAATTAGACCAACTAAACCAATATTAATTGTAAAAGATATGAAATGCTGCCAAATCTATTATCTAACTGCAGAAGGTAAAATTAATAAAAGTTATCAAGGATATATGCAAAACTTACCAAAAGAAGAACTAGGAAGTCCCTTACATAAAGCCTTAACTAAAAAAAAATAAAGCTATAATGTTATTTAAACATAAAGCTTTATTTTTTTTGTACATAAATATATATCAACTTATATAATCCTAAATATACCTAACATTTCTCTAAAGTAAAACCTAAATCTTCCACCTTTTTTATTATCTCATTAATAACCTTCTCTTTTTTAACATCTACAACTAATTTTTTATTTTCTAACGAAATATCATAAGACTTAATTCCTCTAATAGAAGATAAAACATTCTTTATTCTATTAACACAACCATCACACTTCATCCCATTCACAATAAATTCTATTTTCATAATTTCATCCCTTTCCCAAATCTTAACGAATTTAAAACAACAGTCAAACTACTAAATATCATAGCAATACTTCCAAACATAGGACTCATACTAATACCTAGATCAGTAAATAATCCCATAGCAATAGGTATCATACATAAATTATAAAAAAAAGCCCAAAATAAATTTTGTTTAATTACCCTATAAGATTTTTTACTAATTTTAATCAAATCCAATATATTAGCAATATCATTATTCATCAATATAACATCAGAAGAATCCATTGCTACATCAGTTCCATCATTAATACTAATACCAATAGTAGCTGTAACTAAACTAGGAGCATCATTAATACCATCTCCAACCATAATTACTTTTCTCCCACTATTAACTAACTCTTCTATATAATTAGCTTTCATCTTAGGAAGAACATTGGAAATAACTTTAGAAATTCCAATTTCCTTAGCAATAATAGAAGCAGTCTTTTCATTATCACCAGTAAGCATAATTACTTCTATATTATTATTCTTAAACTCATGAATAATATCTTTAACATTATTTCTAATAACATCCTTAACCCCAATAAGACCTATTACCTTAGAATTTTCTACTACATAAACAATACTACAACCATTAGAAACTAAATTATCATAAT
>ERZ1643249.3708-NODE-3708-length-13264-cov-5.067151_pt1 | contig 13264 bp, 10 predicted proteins | sample MGYA00579263_ERZ1643249 | MGnify/ENA primary metagenome ERZ1643249 (study PRJEB29033, sample SAMEA4952264) | chicken gut metagenome | biome: Broiler Chicken; feature: Gastrointestinal Tract; material: Caecum | place: Ireland | collected 2018 | study: Broiler...
CGCCGACCATTGCCACTTTCCCCTGCTCTCTCAAAGAGCGGATCACGCTCTCTTTTCCGTCGGGCAGCACGCCCGCAATGACCTCATCCACGCCTGCCTGTGCCCCGACGGCCCGGGCTGTGCGTTCATTATCTCCGGTAAGCATGACCACGCGGATTCCCATATTCTGGAGCTCTTTCACTGCCTGCGGGCTGTCCTCCTTGATCATGTCCGCCACGGCGATAATGCCAACGAGATGCCCGTCCCTGCTGAAGAACAGCGGGGTCTTCCCTTCTTCTGCCAGCTCTTCCGCTTTCAGTTTTACTTCTGAAGGGATCTGGGCTTTCTCCAAGATAAATTTCAGATTCCCGCCGCAGAGCAAGGATCCGTTTAAAGTGCCTGTGAGACCGTTGCCCGGAACCGCCCGGAAGTCTTCCAGAGTCCCTGCGTCTGTCTTTATGTCCGCTTTACGTTCCTCTGCCTTTAAAATAACAGCCCGTGCCAGCGGATGCTCACTCTTCTTCTCCAGAGCATATGCAAGAGAGAGAAGCTCCTCTTCCGGCACTCCTCCGGCAGGGATCATATCCGTCACCTTCGGTTCTCCGCTTGTGATAGTTCCTGTCTTATCCAGCGCCACGATCTGGGTTTTTCCTGTCTCTTCCAAAGATACGGCTGTCTTGAACATAATGCCGTTCTTCGCACCTATACCGTTTCCTACCATGATGGCTACCGGGGTGGCAAGCCCCAGTGCGCAGGGACAGCTAATGACGAGAACGGAGATTCCCCTCGCAAGGGCATATCCGATGTTCTGCCCTGCAATGAGCCACACAAGAATGGTCACAAGCGAGATCCCGATGACTGCCGGAACAAATGCTCCGGATACCCGATCCGCTACCTTAGCGATAGGCGCTTTCGTCGCTGCCGCGTCGCTCACCATCTGGATGATCTGGGAAAGAGTGGTATCCTCTCCCACCCTGGAAGCCTCACATTTGAGGAAGCCTGACTGGTTTAACGTCGCCGCTGAGACCGTATCCCCTTCCTTCTTATCCACAGGAATGCTCTCTCCGGTGAGGGCGGATTCATTGACCGCGCTGTGCCCCTCCATGACGATGCCGTCCACGGGAATATTTTCTCCGGGTCTTACAACAAAAATGTCTCCTTTTCTCACCTGTTCGATAGATACTGTCTCCTCTGCCCCGTCCCTTATGACTGTCGCTGTCTTGGGCGCCAGTTTCATCAGACTCTTTAAAGCATCCGTGGTTCGTCCTTTGGAGCGGGCTTCCAGCATCTTACCTACTGTGATCAGCGTCAGGATCATTGCCGCAGACTCAAAATAGAGTTCATGCATGTATGTCATAACCCCTGCCATGTCGCCTCTGAACTGGGCGTCTGTCATGGCAAAGAGCGCGTACAGGCTGTACCCGTAAGACGCCCCCGCTCCTAATGCCACCAGTGTATCCATGTTGGGTGCCCGGTGGATCAGTCCTTTAAAACCGCTGATAAAGAACTTCTGGTTCACGACCATGACCGCCGTGGTAAAGATGAGCTGGATCAGCCCCACTGCCACATGGTTGCCTTCCAGAGCGGAAGGCACAGGCCAGTTCCACATCATATGCCCCATGGAGAAATACATAAGCGGAATAAGAAAACATAAAGAAGCAATGAGCCGTCTCTTCATCTTCGGCGTCTCTTTATCCGCCAGCGAGTCTTCCGCCGCGGACAGTGACGTCAAAGCGCCGGACGCACCGGTTGAAGATACGCCGTCTTTTGCCCCCAATTTCTTTTCTGAAGCCCCATATCCGGCCTCCTCTACTGCCGCGATGATCTCTGCCGCTGGCGCTGCCCCTTCTACACCCATGGAGTTAGTTAAAAGGCTCACCGAACAGGACGTCACCCCCGGCACTTTTAAGACCGCCTTCTCCACACGGGCGCTGCACGCCGCGCAGCTCATGCCCGTCACATTATATTGTTCCATAATGATCCCTCCTATTTCATCAGTTTTTGCAGGACAAGAACCAGTTCGTCAATCGCCGCCTCATCCCCCTCTCGGATATCTGCCGCCACGCAGGTGCGGATATGCTCTGCAAGGAGCGCCTTGTTAAAGCTGTTGAGCGCTGCGTTAACCGCTGATACCTGAATAAGAATCTCCGGACAGTAGACATCGTTTTCCACCATCCGCCGGATTCCACGCACCTGTCCCTCAATGCGGCTTAACCGGTTGATCAGGCTCCTTCGTTCCTTGTCTGAACGTTTCTTTGTCTTGTGCTGACATGCGGGACAGACTTTATCCTTTTCTTCCATAATATCCTGCTCCTTCTTGTGAATGATTCTATAAACCCCTTAGGGGTATCTGTCTTACAGATGTCATTATATACCCTATCAGGGTATAAATGCAAGACTTTTTAAAAAAAACAGGAAACCTTTTTCAAGATCTCCTGTTTTCATTATTTCCTGTTTATCCCTGATTTAACGTTTCTGATCTGCTTTTTAAAGACGCAGGGATTATCTGCTGTATAGTTCTAATATCTCCGGGTCAACCACCTCGGCAATCTCATCATACACCGACCGGAAGGCTTCCTTCATCTCTTCTGTTGTCCCCTCATCCAATGTGATGATCTCTGTCCCGCTGTCCTTGATGACCTGGATTCTCTCGCTGATCCTCTCATCAGACTGCTCCCTAGCATACTCTTTTGCGATTTCCTGGGCGTCGATTAGTATCTGCTGATCCTCCCCGGACAGTTCTTCGAAGAACGCCTCGCTGACCACAAGCGAGATGAGGTGGGGCACATGGTTCGTCTCGATGATGTAATCCTGCTGCTCATACAGACGGTTTGACACGATTACCTCATAGGGGTTCTCCTGCGCATCGATCGTGTTCTGCTGCAGTCCGATATACACCTCGCTGAAGTTCATAGGGGTTGGGTTGGAACCCAGTTTTTTCCAGAATAAAAGCTGGTAGGGGTCTTCCATGGTACGGATCTTCTGTCCCTTAAAATCAGAGAAGTCTTCCACCGCCTTGTTGCTGGACATGACACGGAATCCCTGGTCCGCATATCCGAGAAGCTCGAATCCCGCCTCCCTGTAAGAATCCCGCATCAGTTCCATAAATTCCGGGTTGTCCACAGTCTCTCTCATGGAATCAATATCTTCAAACACACACGGCATGTCAAAGACAGCCGTATCGTCAATAAAGTTTACCTGAGGCGCCGTGTTCTGTACGACGAAAGGGATATCTCCGTCATAACAGCTCTCCAGAAGTTCTCTGTCACCGCCGAGCACACTGTTCGGATATACTGTGATCTTGATCCGGCCGCCGCTTAAGCGTTCCGCCTCCTCGGCAAATTTCTCCGCGTAAATCTGGGTCACCGTATCCTCGGGACTGGCCGTGCCTAGAGGATAGGCGTATCTCTGTTCCCCGTCCGTGCTCTGCGCACAGCCGGAGAGAAGCCCCGCAGTAAGCCCTCCCGCCACAAGCACGGACAGGAGGCGGGCTGTCAGTTTCTTATTTCTCATATCAGCCTTCTCCTCTCTTTTATCCTAATAATACCAGACTAAGCGCCGGTACAAATGTGATCACCAGAAGCGCGATCAGGAAATAAACGATCATGGGCATTGCCTTTCGCGCAATATCCATAATGGGAATATCCGTAAGCGAGCTGGCCACAAACAGATTGACCCCGATAGGCGGCGTCACGAATCCGATGGCAAGGTTCACGACCATAATGATTCCGAAGTGGATCGGGTCCACTCCCACTGCCTCCACGATCGGAAGCAGAATCGGCGTCAGGATCAGGATCGCCGGTGTCGTATCCATGACCATTCCCACGATAAGGAGGAATACATTGATCACGAGCAGCAGAACGATCTTACTGGTAAAGTGTGACAGTATCCATGCACTGATGGTCTGCGGTACCTGCATGAGTGTGAGCACTCTGGAAAACGCGATGGACGCCGCCAGAATAAACAGGATGGGCGCATAGGTGCGGATGGACTCCACAAGGATGGCCCATATATCCTTCACCTTGATACTCCTGTATACGAACAGACTGATAATCAGCGCGTAGAATACGGAAATAACCGCCGCTTCCGTGGGGGACGCGATGCCCGTATAGATACAGCCTAAGATGATCACCGGACTTAACAAGGCAAAGGCACTGTCCTTTAATACATTGAAGAAGCCCTTTGCGTGGAGCTCTCCCACCATGGCTTCCTTCTTCTGCTGATCCTCTCCGTTTTTCCTGCAGTAATAAAACGCATAGACCATAAGAAGGCCGCCGATCAAAAGCCCTGGAATGATTCCCGCGATGAACAGATCGCTCACCGACGCTCCGGACGCCATGCCATACATGATAAACGGGATGCTGGGCGGTATGATGACGCCCAGACCTCCGGCTACCGCCACGATGGCAGTGGAAAATTTCTTGTCATATCCCATCTCAATGAGGATGGGGATGGTCATGCTGCCCACTGCCGCCACCGTTGCCGGTCCGGAACCTGATATAGCTCCATAGAACAGACAGGTCACCACAACCGCGCAGGGCATTCCCGCTGTCCTTTTTCCCATAAAATACGCGAATACATCAAACAGCTTTCTTGAGATACCTCCTCTTGCCATGATGATTCCCGAAAGTACAAACATAGGTACCGCGAGAAGAGGAAAACTGTCCAGTCCGCCGAGCATAGAGCGGATGACATAGGTTCCGCTGGCCGTAAAGGACGGGTCAAAAGCGCCCGGAAGCACAGAGACGATCCCCAGGGAAATGGACACAGGGATCGCGATGATCAGACAGATTACAAATATAATAAATACTACGATCGATGACATCTTACTCCTCCCCCTTTCCGCGCACAACACGCCACTCTGCGAGCCATCTCTGAAGCACACGCACAGCGCAGAGGATGAATCCCACAAGGGGCGCTGCCTGAACATAATACATAGGAATCCCCATAGCGGGACTTGTCTGTCCGTTCGCTACGGCGGACATCAGATACTTCCATGCAAATGGGATCAGATAGAAAAACAGAATCAGTTCCAGTGTATGATTCACCACCTTGAACATGGCTTTGCCGCGCCTCGGGAAAAGCGCGACAAACTGCTCGATCTTGATTGAGATACATTTCTTCGTACAGTAGCTGACACTTAAAAAGCCTGCCCAGATAAAGATGTACCTCGTCAGTTCCTCGGACCATGATAAGGATGCGCTCAGCACATATCTTGAAAACACCTGTATCCCCATGATCACTGCCATGGCGGCAAGCGCCGCCACCAGCAGGACTTCTTCCAGATATTCGTCAATCCAGTGTAAAACTTTTTTCATGATGTTCTCCTTGAAACATGGCATTTAGGATATGCCATTTCCTCCGGGTTACAGGCTCTTATTGAGAAGTGTAAGCACAGTCTTTAAATCCTCCGCTCCCATCTGTCCCGGTGCAGAAGCCTTTCCCACTGCTCCGAATGTCAGCGCCGAACCAAATACTTCGCCGCAGAGACGGCTGATAACGCCTGTTCCGGACATTGACATGGTAATGATCGGGCGATCCGCATACTCTGTCGCCATCTCTTCTGTTGCTGCCAGAAGGGTAAGCACGTCTTTCTTGTTCTGCGGCATCACGGCAATCTTCGGGATATCAGCGCCTGACTCCTGCATTTTCTTAAGACGTGACACGATCTCTTCCTGAGACGGCGTCTTGTGGAAGTCATGGTTGGAAGCGACAACTTTCACTCCACATCCGTGCGCCGTCTCAATGACTGCCTTCACCGCGTCGTCCCCTGTGAACGCCTCTACATCCACAAGGTCAATCAGACCTGTCTTAGCCGCTTTCTGGTTCAGTTCTACATAAACATCCTTTTCGATTGCTTTCTCTCCGCCTTCTTTTGATGTACGGAATGTGAAAAGAATCGGCATATCTCCCAATGTCCCGCGAAGAGCTTTCATCGTATCCTCTGTCTTCTCAAAATCAAAAATATCTTCGTACCAGTCCACACGCCACTCTACAACATCGGCTGCGGTCGTTTTGATCTTCTCTGCTGCCTTGATAATTTCTTCCTTTGTCACGCCTACGATCGGCACGCAGATCTTCGGAATTCCTGTTCCGATCTCAATATTTCTTACCTTTACCGGATTCATATTTTTACCTCCTTGGAAAGCTGTCGGCATTTCCGGGGCGCGCCTCCTGGCGGCACACCCGGCAGGCCATATATAAACAGTATCGCGACTATTTAGACGTCTCTGCATTTTTCAGCAGGACTCCATATCTTGCATTTACAAAGAGCGCAAGTAATATACCGATGACTGTGATCACGATGTTCATAAGGATAACACCGGATGCCGTCATGCCGGAAGCCGCTGTCAGGATCGTGTAATTGCAAAGACTGGATGCGATCATAACAAGGCTGGTAAGAGTTCCCTTGATCTTCGGGAACAGGTCGTTCGCAACGGCCGTCGCAATCTGAAGGACACCGCCGGCTGCGGAGTAACCGATCACGAATGCTCCCACGTAGCAGATCATCGGGCTCTTAATGATGTATACAAGAGCCAGCATTACCAGTGAAATGATCGGATAGATCACGAGGAAACGTACCTGTTTGAACTTTGTTGTCAGGATACTTGTAATAAACAGAGCCACAAGACTTCCTGCTGAATAGTAAGTCTGCATCACAGCAACGCTCTCAGCTGGAATGCCCGCAACTTCTTTACCAAAAGTCTGTGCACAGTTGAGCCACAACTGGAATGTTGCCGTGCAGGTAAATCCGATGAGGATCAGCGCCACACTCTCGATGGAGAAGTGGGCGTTTTTCAGGTTGTTCAGGAAAGATTCGCCCTTTCCTACGCCCTCTACCTTCGGCAGCGGTGCGAAGATTGCCAGCACGCCGAGAACTGCGATCGCGATACCGCATACAAACGGAAGTGTAAGAACGTCAAGCGCTGTTCCCACGCAGATTCCAAGGAAGAACGGCATCAGAAGCTGTGCGACAGAAATAAACAGCTTGATTCCCATTGTAGCGATACCTGTGTATTTGTAGATGATCTCGGCAACTGCCGGATATGTGGCTGTGTCAAGGAAGGAGTTTGCGATACCTCCGAGGACTGCCGCCGCATAAGCAACCGTCATATTCGGCGAGAACACGATGCCTGCAAAAAAGATCACATAGGAAGCGCATCCGATCAGCACGGAGAGCTTTCTTCCCAGTTTATCAGATAACGGGCCTGCAAACGGAAGGGAGATCAATCGTCCCAGTCCGAGAGCTGCCGCTACTGCCGTAACTCCCATGACGTCGCTCATGCCCCACTGGCCCGCAAGCAGTTCTTTCACACTCTGCTGGCCTAAGATGGAACATCCGATACCATGTATAAAATAGTTCAAGTAAAGTATTAATGCACTTGGCAGATATTTCTTGTTCATTGTTTCTCTCTCTTTCTCTCATTTTTGTAGATTTCCCGGCAGACGTTCCCGCCCGCCTCTGCATTTCCATTTCCTTTTAGATCTTAGTCGTACTTGATATCCAGAACTTCTTTCATGTGGTCGATCGGCATGTGTTTGCCTGTCCACAGATAGAACGCCGCGTCTCCCTGGAAGAGCATCATGCCGAGACCGTTCATTGTCTTGCATCCTGCCTCTTTTGCCATCTTAAGGAGAACTGTCTCTCTCGGGGAGTAGATCGTATCTGTCACGATAAGATCCGGGCGGAAGAAGGATTTATCCGGAACAACAGACATTCCTTCCAGCGGCTTCATGCCTACGCCTGTCGCCTGTGCGAAAAGGTAGCTGTCTGCCATCTCTTCTTTTAACTTCTCTTTATCGTCAAGGTCATACAGATTTACGATACAGTCTGTGTTCTCGCGGATCGTCTTAACAGTCTCCTCTGCCGCTTCCCAGAATTTATCTTTAATATTGAAGATGGATATCTCTTTCACACCGTCCAAAGCTGCCTGGACCTCAATCGCTTTTGCGGCTCCGCCTGCTCCTGTGATCGTCATTTTCTTTCCGATTACATCAATATTATTGTCCTTTAAGGACTGCATATATCCGATGCCGTCTGTGATGTGTCCAATGAGTCTGCCGTTGTCATTTACGATCGTATTGACAGCTCCGCACATCTTTGCTGCCGGCGACAGCTCATCCAGATACTGGCCTACGACTGTCTTATTAGGCATAGATACGTTAGAGCCTACCATCTTCAATGCGCGAAGGCCTTTTACAGCATCCTCAAGTGTGCTGTTATCAACCTCAAACGCAAGGTAAGCGTAGTCCAGACCGAGCTGGGCAAATGCCTCATTATGCATTGCCGGTGAACTGGAATGACGGATCGGGTACGCCATAAGTCCGATAAGTTCTGTGTGTCCTGTGATTCTTTCTGCCATGATTTTCTCTCCTTTTTTCACTCTTTTTCCTTAAGAATGTCCGACCCATGGTCTCCTGCACGCGGCACGTTTATGCGTGTATTGTTGTGTTGTGCGCCGCAATGCGTTTGTTAAATATCAAACAATCTCTGTACTTTTATTATACGACATTTTATTCTATACTTCTAATACATCTTTTTTCTTATTTTGATAGTTTTATACTATCATTTATGATATAATACAACAAAAGCAATTTTGATACGGAAGCCCGCCTGACTTTTCGAAGAGAGGAGTTTTCACAATGACATTGAACCAGCTCGCCTACTTTCAGACTGTAGCACGATGCCAGCATTTCCGCCTGGCCGCATCAGAGCTTAATATCTCACAGCCTTCCTTAAGCCGTTCTATCGCCAACCTTGAGGATGAACTGGGTATTATTCTGTTCGAGCGGCAGGGCCGCACAATCTCGCTCACAAAATGCGGGCGTATTTTTCTCGAACATACGGACCGCATCCTGTCCGAAGTGGCTCTCGCCGAAAATCAGATGAAGCGTCTCTCCGGCAGCGCCGGACATGTAGATATCGCCTATGTCTTCCCGCTGGCGGAACGTTACATTCCACATCTGGTGCGGCGCTTTTTAAGCAATGACAAGAATAAAGAGGTCTCCTTCACCTTTCATCAGAAGCACACCGCTGAGATGGTCGAAGGATTGAAAGCCGAGCATTATGACGTGATCCTTGGTTCCTATGTGGAGAATGAGCCGGACATTAACTTTGTCCCCATTCTTGATCAGGAAATGATCATCATCACCCCTCTAGGCCATCCCCTCGCCGAAAAAAAGGAACCTGTTCTCCGTGATCTGGAGCATTATCCGATCATCGGATATGACCGGTTCTCCGGTCTGGGCGGTTTCACAAACCGCACTTATGAAGCTTACTCCATCCATCCCGATATCATCTGTGAGTCGCCGGATGAGAACGCCATCGCTTCCCTCGTGGCCGAGGACTTCGGCATCGCTCTCGTAGCGGACGTGGACAGTCTCGGCCATTTCCGGCTGGAGCGGCTGCATCTGACGGATATTAATCTCCAGCACACTGTATATATGGGATATCTGAAAAGCCGCTATCAGATCCCCGCCGTCAAAAATTTCATCTCTTTTGTACGAAAAGAGGGAGCGCGTATCTGACATATAATGCTGTCTGTGATGCCGTGCGCACCGCGCATTTTGGTAACCTTCTTACATCCGGTGACGTTTTACATACTCCGCAAACCTCTGCACAAGGGGCGGCTGGTACTTGTCCGCCGCTCTTGCCATATAGACGTACCGCATCTCATGCTGGTTGCGGATCGGCAGGATGTCTACGGGAAGCTGGCTTAAAACAGGGATCTCCGGCATCACGGCAATACCGAAATTCTGTGCCACAAGCCCCGCCATGGAACCGTCTTCCTCAATCTCATAGGCAATCCGCGGAGTCATCTTTATCTGTTCAAACATCCGGTCCACCACCGGGCGCAGACCGCTGTTCTGAGTGTAGAAGATCTGCGGATAGGACGCCGCCTGTTCCAGATCCACCGCCTCCTCATCGGACAGAGGATGTCCTTTCGGCACCACAACTACAAGATTTTCCGTTCCCACAGGGGTGAAGCTGATATTTGATTCCCTATCCGTCATGGAACAGAACCCAATATCAAAGCGCTCTTCTTTTATTCCCTGTATGACCTCCGACGTATTCCCCACAGTAAACCGGAACTGCACTTTCAGTTCTTCATGCGTGCGGATAAAATCACTGACAAGCCTCGGAACGAACTCGCTTCCCAGTGTATAGATATAGGCTAATTCTATCACCCCTTCCGTCTGCCCGGTCAGGCTTCGTACTTTCCTCACTCCAGTATCGAGTATCTTCAGCGACTCATCCGCATATTCCCGGAAAAGCCTTCCGTATTTTGTCAGCACAACACCTCTCCCCTGCTTTTCGAAAAGCTTCGTGCCCAGTTCCTTCTCCAGCTCACGAATGGCGTGGCTTAAGGAAGGCTGGGAAATATTCAGCTCGTCGGAAGCTTTTGTATAGTGCTCTACCTCCGCCAGTTTTGAAAAATAATGCAGTTGATTGAGATTCATCCTGTCTCCTTTTTTGCCGTCTTTTTAACTTCTCTTTCTGACAGCTCATTTTATCTTTTTTATAAAATATCATAATTTATAGATATTATCTATGAATTTACACAAAAATATTCATTTGTTATATAACCATTCTTTCCTTATAATATGAGGCGTAAACAAATTGTTAATCAAATATCAAACAACCTCTCAAAATTCTGTAATTTGTTTATTAGGAGATCAATCAATATGAAAAAAGACTACAAACACATTTTTGAACCCTTTACGGTCCGCCGCATGACCTTAAAGAACCGCATTATGATGACCCCCATGGGGACAAACTACGGCGAACAGAGCGGAGAGATGAGTTTTCTCCACATCAACTACTATGAGCAGCGCGCCAAAGGCGGTACAGGGCTTATCATGGTAGAGAACGCCAGCGTTGATTCCCCGGAAGGCTCCAACGGAACAACGCAGCTGCGCATTGATCATGACAACTATATTCCCCGTCTGTTCAAGCTGACAGAGACGGTCCACAAACACGGCGCATGCATCGGCATCCAGTTAAACCATGCCGGAGCGTCCGCGCAGTCGGCGCGTACGAATATGCAGCCGGTATCCGCTTCCAACATTCCTTCCAAGGAAGGCGGCGAGATCCCCCGTCCACTGGAAAAAGATGAGATCATGCGCATCATAAAAAAATATGGAGATGCCGCAAGACGCGCACAGATCGCGGGCTTTGACACAGTGGAGATCCATGCCGGACACTCTTACCTGTTAAGCCAGTTCCTCTCCCCTATCACAAACAAGCGGACAGACGAGTTCGGGGGCTCTCCCGAAAACCGCGCGCGCTTTGCCCGCCTTGTAGTCGAGGAAGTAAGACGCCAGGTGGGGCCGTTCTTCCCCATCTTCCTGCGTGTCAGCGCAGACGAGTTCATGGAAGGCGGCAATACATTGGACGACTGTCTGGATTATCTTCAGTATATCCAGGAAGAGGTTGATGTCATCGACGTTTCCTGCGGACTTAACGGCTCTATCCAGTACCAGATCGACTCCAATCATTTCCCGGACGGCTGGAGGTCCTACATGGCGAGGGCAGTCAAAGAGCGCTACAATAAACCTTGTGTGACAATGGGAAATATCCGTGACCCGAAAGTTGCCGATGATATCCTTGCAAGAGGCGACGCCGACCTGATCGGTATGGGACGCGGACTGATCGCCGACCCTGAGTGGGTGAACAAAGTAGAATTCGGAGACGTATGCGACATCCGCAAATGTATCTCCTGCAACATCGGCTGCGCCGGAAACCGTATCGGCATCAACCGCCCGATCCGCTGTACAATCAATCCAGAAGTGCCAAACGGAGATGTCTATAAAAAACGTCATATTACAAAACCGTGCAACGTCGTTGTAGTCGGCGGCGGTACTGCCGGCATGGAAGCTGCCTGTACAGCGGCGGAGGTGGGATGCACCACCTTCCTCATTGAGAAGAAACCGAACCTTGGCGGACTTGCTGCCGAGATCTCCAAGATTCCTGACAAGAAACGCCTTTCCGACTTCCCGAACTACATGGTACACCGCACAAACAAACTGCGTAACCTGTTTGCGTTTACCAATATGGAAGCTGACGTGAATTTCATCCGCAGCTTAAATCCAGACGTGATCGTAAACGCTACCGGCTCCTCTCCGCTCCTGCCCCCGATCCCCGGGCTGCATGAGAATATTGACAAAGAGGGAGGAAAAGTTTCCTCGATCCTGAATATGATCGACCATATACAGGAATATCCGGAAGATCTCACCGGCAGGAAAGTCGTTGTCATCGGCGGCGGCGCGGTAGGCCTTGACGTAGTAGAATTTTTCGCTCCCCGCGGCGCGGATGTGAGTATCATAGAGATGATGCCTGTCATCGGAAACGGCATTGACCCGGTATCCAAGTCAGACATCAACACTCTGATGAAGAAGTACAATGTACGCCAGATGCCGAACACTGCATTAAAAGAAGTCCGCCCGGACAACTTCCTTGTAGAGACAAAAGACGGACAGGAAGAACTTCCCTTTGACTACGGTTTCGTCTGCCTGGGAATGAAGGCTGAGCATCCGGTGCTCCAGCAGTTAAGAGAGGCCTTTGAGGACGACGACCATATCGAGATCATAAACATCGGTGACAGCGTGCGCGCCAGAAGGATCATCGAAGGAACGGAAGAAGGAAGAAATATCCTCAACACACTTGAGAAGAGAGGATACCTGTAAAATCCAAAGTTGCCGGGGCGATGGAATATCGTTTTATTCTATCGCCCCGGCAGTCCGCGTCTATACCGCTTTCCACTTCCTCACTTTTTCTTTATGGAAGATCACCCCTTCTCTGGCGATTGTCATCTTCCCGTCTTTTATTTCCACTATTGTGACTGCGCAGTTCGGCGGTACTTCCTCCCGCCAGAACTCTTCCACTGATAAATTCCCTTTGATACGGTTTAAGAGCGCATTCATGGCTGCCCCGTGTGTGGAGACAAGAATATTCTTATCTTTTAATTCCTCTTCTCTTTGACACATTTCCCGCAGGAAACTGCCCGTCCGCTCATAAAGCTCTTGTATCGTCTCGCCGTCCTTTGGCGGAACATAGTTTTTTGTATCTGTGAAGAAGCGGTTGAACTCGTTGCTCCCCGGCTCTCTATGTGCGCCGCTGCAGCACAGTCCTTCATAGCTTCCGAAGCCGAGTTCTTTTATCCGCTCCTCATCGATCAGCGGAACCGCTCTTCCGGCAAGGATGATCTGCGCTGTTTCCTTTGCCCTTGACAGCGGGCTTGTATATGCCATATCGATCCGGATGGTCTTCATCCCCTCGGCGGTC
>ERZ1643249.3709-NODE-3709-length-13263-cov-9.424137_pt1 | contig 13263 bp, 7 predicted proteins | sample MGYA00579263_ERZ1643249 | MGnify/ENA primary metagenome ERZ1643249 (study PRJEB29033, sample SAMEA4952264) | chicken gut metagenome | biome: Broiler Chicken; feature: Gastrointestinal Tract; material: Caecum | place: Ireland | collected 2018 | study: Broiler...
TTATCATCTGCACAAAGAAGAATATATTATAATAGTAAAATGATTGGTGAAGACAATATAGTATATAATATGCCTGGTGCTGTAATGATAAATGGATTATTAGAAGAAGAAAGAGTTAAAGAAGCATTAAATAAAATTATAGAAAGACACGAGATTTTAAGGACAAGATTTATTATAAATGATAATACTATAATGCAAAAAGTAATTGAAAATATTAAAATAGATGTACCTGTTTTTTATAATAAGAGTGATGAAATATATAACATTTTAAAGAGCTTCTCAAAACCTTTTAATTTGGAAGAAGACTTGTTAATAAGAGCAGAAATTCATTATATTGACAATAAAAAAACATTATTACTTTTTGATTCACACCACATAATAATGGATGGAACAGGACTAAATAATTTAATAATTGAATTTAATAGAATTTATAATGGTGATAACTTAAAAAAATTGCCAATACAATATAGAGATTATTCAGACTGGGAGCAAAAATTTAATGAGAGTGAAAAAATAAAAAAATTGGAAAACTATTGGGTTAACAAATTTAATGGTTCAGATTTTGAACAATTAAATTTGCCATATGATTATAAACAACCAACAAATAGAACATACCGAGGTGAAACTGTTTCAAAAATAATTGATGAAAAAATATATAGAAAAGTAGAAAGGTTTGCAAAAAGAAATGGGGTTTCACCATATATATTATTTTTAACTGCATTTTTCATTTTACTATATAAATATACAGGTCAAAATGACATAAATATAGGAAGTCCAATGGCAAATAGAAACCTAAATGAAACCAAAAGAATGATAGGGATGTTTGTAAACAATATTGTAATAAGAGGAAAAGTAGATTCTAATAAGACATTTAAAGAATTCTTGGATCAAATTAAAGATCAAGTTCTAGATGATTTATCATATCAACCATACCCATTTGATCTTTTGGTAAAAAAACTAAATATTCCAACAGATCCATCAAGAAACCCATTATTTGATGTAATGCTAACTTATCAAAATAGAGAAGAAAGAACAATAAAAATTGATGATAAAGAAAGTGAAATTATAGAATTAAATAATCATATTGCAAAATTCAATTTGAGTGTTGAAATTAAACCAGAAACTCATACTGTTAATATTGAATATTGTACAGATTTATTTAAAAAGCAAACAATTGAGAGATTTTTTGATCACTATGTTAATGTAATAAAAACAATAATAAATGATGTTGATATTTTAATTAAAGATATTTCTATAATTTCAGAACAAGAAAAAAAGATTATTTTAAGAAAATTTAATAAAGAAAAATATCACTTTAATAATTCAAAAACAATAATAAAATTATTTAAAGAACAGGTAAAAAAGAACCCAAAAGTTAAAGCTGTTAAATATAAAGAAAAACAAATTACATATTTAGAACTTGATAAAAAATCAAACTATATAGCAACTCAAATGATAAATCAAGGAATAAAACAAGGTGATGTAGTAGGTATATATCTAAATAGAAGCATAGAATTAATAATATATATGTTAGCAACAATGAAAATTGGCGCTATATATATGCCAATGTATATAAATTATCCTTTAGATAGATTAGAATACATGTTAGAAAATAGTAATGCAAAATTATTAATTACAGATGGAAAAACAAAAATAAATTTTAATGGAATGATAGAAAATGTGCAAAGTTACGAAGAAATACAAGAAATTGACAAATTACCAAATATAGAACAGGCTTCAAATCCAGAAAAAATCGCTTATATAATATATACATCTGGTTCAACAGGAAGACCAAAAGGGGTTCAAATACGTGATAGAAATTTAGTTAACTTTGTAAAAGCATTTAACAAATATTATGAAGGAAAAATTGGTCCAAAGGATAAATTTTTAGCTACAACCAATATATCTTTTGATGTTAGCATGTGGGAAATATTTATGGCATTATTAAATGGTTCAACATTAGTATTATACGAACATGAAATTATAACAGATATAGTTTCATATGTTGAATCAATTGAAAAAAATAAAATAACATCATTATATATTCCACCAAATATATTAGAAGAAGTATATATTCTACTAAGAAAAAAAGAAAATATTAAAATTAATAAAATTTTAGTAGGAGTTGAGCCAATTCGAAAAAGAATTTTAAATAAATACTATAAATTAAACCAAAACATGATTATTGTAAATGGATATGGACCAACAGAAACAACAATATGTTGTACTGCATTAAAATATCAACCTATATCTGAAGAAGGAATAGTTTCAATTGGAAAACCATTAAAAAATAACAAAATTTATATTTTGAGCAATGATAAAAATATACAACCAATGGGAATTCCAGGAGAAATATATGTGACAGGAGCAGGAGTTGGAGCTGGTTATATTAATAAAAAAGTTGAAACTGAAAAAAATTTTTTAGATAATATACTTGACAAAGATAGTGAAAAAATGTATAAAACAGGTGATATAGCAAAATGGAACAAAGATGGAACAATAAATTTTATTGGAAGAAATGATTCTCAGGTTAAAATTTCAGGACACAGAATAGAATTAAGTGAAATAAACCATGCTATAATGGAATATCCAGGTATAATAAAATCTTATACTACAACAAATAAAAGAGGAGAAAGAACTTATATAGTCTCTTATTATATAGCTGAAAAAGAAATTGTTTTGCGAAATTTAAACACATTTTTAAAGGAAAAACTGGCAGAATATGCTATACCAAATTATATAATACAACTAGACAAATTTCCACTAACTCCAAATGGAAAAATAGACAAAGAAAAATTACCAACTAATTTCTTAAGTAAAGCTGAATATATAGAGCCAAGAGATGAATTTGAACAAAAACTATCTGACATATTCAAAAAAATATTTATGATAAAAAAAGTCGGTATTGATGACAATTTCTTTGATTTAGGAGGAGATTCATTAACAGCAATCAAATTCCAAATAGAAGCTTTAAATCAAGGACTAAAAATTACTTATGCTGACATTTTTTCAAAATCAACAATAAGAAAATTATCTGAAGATAAGAATAAGAAGATTAACTATAAAGTAGATACAGACTATAATTTTAATGAAATAAACAAATTAATAAGCAAAAATAATATTTCAGAAATTAAAGAAAATAAAAAGGATGAGAATATAAATAATGTTTTACTAATAGGTGCAACTGGATTTTTAGGAATACATATACTAGAGCAACTAATTTTGAACAAAGCAAATAAAATTTATTGTATAATAAGGGAAAAATCATCTGTTGATCCGATAACAAGACTAAAAAATTATATAGAATTTTATTTTGGAGGAAAATACAGTAAATTAATTGGAGACAAAATTATAGTAATAGATGGAGACATAACAGACAAACTATTAGGCCAGAAAACAGAAGAAAAATATCAAGAACTAGCCCAAAATGTAGATTGTGTAATTCATACAGCTGCAATAGTAAAACATTATGGCAATTTAAAAAAATTTAAAGATACAAATATTGAAGGAACAGAAAATGTAGCAAATTTCTGTAAAAAATTTAATAAAAAGTTATATTATATTTCAACATTAAGTGTTTCTGGAAATATATTGAAAAATAGTATAAATAATGAAACAATTGACTTTAAAGAAAATCAATTCTACATAGGACAAGATTTAAACAATGTATATGTTTATACAAAATTTGAGGCAGAAAAAAGAATTTTAGAAAAAATAAAAAATGGATTGGATGCATGTATACTAAGAGTAGGAAATATTACAAATAGATATTCAGATGGAAAATTTCAAATTAATGTTTCTGAAAACGCATTTTTAAATAGAATAAAATCAATTATAAAATTAGGAGTAGTTCAAGAACAATTATTAGAACATTCATTAGAATTTACACCAGTAGATTTTTGTGCAAAAGCTATTGTAAAAGTTGTTAAAGACAATACAAAATTTACAATATTGCATATTTTTAACCATAATTTTATAAAAATAAGTAAAATAATTGATATATTAAATCAATTAGAAGAAAAGATTGTTCCGGTTAATGATGATGAGTTTAAGAAAAAAATTAATCTAGCATTAAAAGATAAAGAGCTAAAAAGTCAAATTAGTGGAATTTTAACAGATTTAGATGAAAATAAACAACTTAATATAGTAAATAATATAATCCCAAATTCGAATTTTACGAAAAAATATTTGCAAACTTTAGGATTTAAATGGCCAAACATAGATGAAGAATATATAAAGAAATATATAAATTATTTTAAAGCATTAAAATATATTTAAACAAACTTAAGAAGAAGGTGAATAATATGAGGACAGAGTTAGTATTGCTTATAGTATCTATTATAGCAAATGCTTTACTAATAGCAATAATCTTAAAATCAAATAGTAAAAAACAATTAAAAAATATTTTCTTATTAAATCTAATTTTTCTATTAATTTGTACAACAGGACAATGTGCACAAATATTATTTGGAGACAAACTTGGTATAGATTTAATATATTATGATTATTTTGTATATATTGGAACTTGTTTTTTACCAGTAAGTGTATTTTTTACAGGATTAGTATATTCAAATACAAAGATAAAATTTAAAAAAAAATATTTATTGTTATTAATAATTCCTATATTATCATTGATAATATTATGGACAAATGATTATCATCATTTATTTTATGAACAATATTCAACTAATATTTCTAAAACTATATATGGACCATATATGCAAATACATAATATATATTCATATGCATTGTTAATAATTGGAATTTTATATATGTTAGTATTTTCCATAAAAAATTCTGGAGTATTTTCAAAACAATCTATGTTAATTGTAGTAGGAATAAGTACTCCTGTAATTGTAAACATATTAGGAACATTTCAAATTATACCAATGTCAATATACATAACACCAATTACATTTACTATAACTGTTGTCTTATGTGCAATATCAATATTTAAATTTCAATTTTTAGGTGTAGCCCCAATTGCAATACAAAAAATAGTGGATAGAATTTCAGACAGTTATGTTGTTTTAGACGAAAATATTAATATTATAGATTTTAACAAAACTTTTATAAAAACATTTAAAATAAAAAATACAAACTTAAGAAATTTAAATTTTATAACATTTTTAAAAAATTCAAAAATAAAAAAGCAAGCAATTGAAAGAATTGAAAAATACATTAAAAAAGCAAATGAAACTAAAAAAACAGTAGCATTTGAACAAGAAGTAAAACTCATAAATAGATATTTTAATATAGAAATAACTCCTATATACTCACAAGGAAGCTTCTTAGGAACATTATTTCTATTAAAAGATATAACACAACACAAACAAGATATTGAAACAATTAAGAGAAATCAAAATATTCTTATGGAAAGAGAGCGTTTAGCATCACTAGGACAATTAATAGGAGGTATAGCACATAACTTAAAAACTCCAATAATGTCTATAGCAGGAGCAACAGAAGGACTAGAAAATTTAATAAAAGAATATGATGAATCTATAGATGATCCTTTAGTAAATTCTCAAGATCATCATGAAATAGCTGCAGAAATGCAAAGTTGGATTCCTAAGATTAGAACATATACAGAATATATGTCTGACATTATAACAACAGTTAAAGGGCAGGCAGTGGCACTAACAAATGAACAAGATGTTATTTTTACAGTAAGTGAACTTGTTAAAAGAGTAAATATATTAATGAGACATGAATTAAAAAATGCATATATTAATTTAAATGTTTTAATGAAAATAGATGAAAATTTTACATTAAATGGAGATGTTAATAATCTTGTACAAGTTGTTGATAATATGATTTCAAATTCAATTCAAGCTTATAATGGAGCACATGAAAAAAGTATAGAACTTGAAGTTAATAAAAATGATAATAGTGTAATTATAACAGTAAGAGACTTTGCTGGTGGACTTCCTAAAGAAGTACAAGAAAAACTATTTAAAGAAATGGTTACAACAAAAGGAAAAAATGGTACAGGACTTGGATTATACATGTCATATTCAAATATAAAAGCTCATTTTGGAGGAGATATTACATATAAAACAGAAGATGGAAAAGGTACTGAATTTAATATAATAATACCAATAAAAAGATAAAATAAAAGACTGACAACTTTGGTTAAATACCGATATTGTCAGTCTTTACTATTTTTAAAGACTTATTTTGCTAAACATTTATCAAGTTCATCACAAATTGATTTTTTATCCATATTTTGTCCAATGAAAACAAGCTTATTCATTCTATCTCCAACTTCTTCATCCCAGTCACGTTCCAAATCTGCATTAGCTTTTCTAAATGCATTTTGGTCTTGAATAGGAAATGTTGCAATCCATTGACCAGCTTCATATACTCCATTTTGTTTTCCTGCTTGTTCAAAAACATAAGACATTTCGTCATCATTATCAAACCAAACAATACCTTTGCATCTAATAATGTTTCTTGGAAATTTATTAACAAATTCATGGAATTTAGATTCAACTAAAGGTTTTCTACGGTAATATACAAAAGTTCCAATTCCATATTCTTCTGTTTCACCTTCTTCGGCTTCTTCTTCAGTTTTATCTAATTCTTGAGCCCAACCTGCTGATAGTGAAGCTTTTTCAAAGTCAAATGCATGTGTATTCATAATTTCTTTAAAGTCAACATTAGAATAATTTGTTTCAATAATTTTTGCACTTGGTTGTAATTTTTTTACAACAGCTTTAACTTTTTCAAGTTCTTCTTTTGAAATTTCATCTACTTTATTTAAAATTAATGTATTACAAAATTCAATTTGTTGAATTAGAAGATTTTCAATATCTTCATCATCAATTTCTTCTTTTTCAAGTTCTTCACCACAATTGAATTCATCTCTTAATCTTAAAGCATCTACAACTGTTACAACATTGTCTAATCTACAAATTTTAGGTAGTCCATATTGTTTTGTAGAGTCTTGTAAAACAGTAATTGTTTGAGCTATTGGAATAGGCTCACAAATTCCACTTGCTTCAATTAATATGTAATCAAAATTTCCTGTTTTAATTAAATCAACAATTTGTTTCATTAAATCAACTTTTAATGTACAACAAATACATCCATTTTGTAAAGGAACTAAGCTATCATTTGTTTCTGTAACAACTCCTCCTTTTCCAATTAATGATGCATCTATATTTACTTCACCAATGTCATTAACAATTACAGCAACTTTGTATCCTTCTTGATTATTTAAAATGTTATTTATAAGAGTTGTTTTTCCTGCTCCTAAATATCCTGTTAATAGTGTAATTGGTACTGTTTTCATAAAAAAATCATTCCTCTCTTTATTAAAATTTTGTTAATATTTTATTTAAACATTAAAATTATACCACATTTTACCATTAAAAGCTATACTTTTTTTGAAATTTGTGATATAATATTAACATAAAAATATTTATAGAAAGGAAGATTGCACCAATGCATTCTCAGTCTGCGTCCGCCCTTATTCATGAATCCTATCAGGATTCTGTGAGGAAATCCAAAACAACTCTTGAATTGTTGAAGAACTTTTATAGTTCTTTGCAAAAGAATAAAGCCAGAGTTAGAAAGGATGAGGAAGAAAGATTATCAAAATTCATTGAAAGCATACACATTGATGATGATGACAATAAGGGGTGAAATCATAATGACAGATCAATCTTTAAAACTTCTTCATGAAGCCTATAATGAGGCTTTGCGGAGAAGTACAAATGTCTTGGAAATCGTTAACAATCTTTACAAGATTGTTGATGAAGAAAAGCAATTTCCAGAAGTCGACTTGGACACAATTGATGCATTTCTTGATGGGTTACGTGGTTGCATTAATACCCGAAAGAAAACCTTCGAGATTACTAATGTATGCACATACATTAGTATTGTCTTGATGTATATTGTTTTGTGGTGGAACGCCACCAGAAACGAAAGAATCGACATTTCGTGGAATGCAAGACGTAAGGGGCTAGAGAGTGAGTTGACAAAACTTCTCAAAAAGTCTATTGAACAAGAAGTCTCTAGTTATATTGTTAGAGATAGGTTTGGTGTGAGAGCTATTATCTGGAATGATGATAGCGAAGAAGATGCAGTTGCTAAAATTTATACTGTGTACGATAACATAGTAGGAATTTTGGCGGGTAAGAGCAGAAAAGCAAAGAAGGAGTTCCTAACTTGGATTGATGAGAATCCTAGAATTGGAATTCTTGACAAGGGAATCATAGAGTATATTCTTGATTCAGTACCTTTTGGTGTTGAATCAGTTAAGGATTATATTCATGAGCCGAAGCCAAATGGCTATCGGACCTTGCAATTTACTCTTTCAATACAGATGTACTCGGAAGTTCTTCCTGGTACGCAATTGGAAGTGCAGTTAAGAACACAAAAAATGCATGAGGATGCTGAAAAAGGAAAATCTTCTCATGCAAAATACAAGGAAAATGGTGTAGGAGAACTTTCTGATATATTCAAAGTGGAAAATGAGGATTTCAGCTCAATGAATATTCCTGGTTTCACTGGATATCAGAAAGACCAGGATGTGGATGGAATCCACTGGTCGAAGGAATTCTTTGACCGCCGTTTGTCATCAACACTGGTTCCTGAAAACTAGGAATTTATAGCCCTTGAAAGGTAAGAACTTCCTAGATACTAATTTTTCCTTTCGTTCCCTGGGAAATATTTTCCCAGGGAATTTTTATGTATAAAAAGTAAATTAAGAAAATTTATACATATTAATTGCTATATTTGTCAGATAATGATATAATGCAAATATATTTAAAACTTATAAAATTTACACTATAACATAAACATATACTAAGAAATAAGTTTTAACCTTAAGAAAGGATGAGATAAAACATGGAAGAAAATTGTGTAGTACAAAAAATAACAACAGAAACAAAAGAAATTTTAGAAAAATACCCAAAAGAAAAAGACCAATTAATTATGATTTTAAATGATGTACAAGAAAAGTATGGTTACATACCAAAACAAGCACAAATAGTTATTTCAGAAGAACTGTCAATTCCAATGGCAGAAATTTATGGAGTCATTACATTTTATTCAAGATTCACATTAGAACCAAAAGGGAAATATAATATTTCAATTTGTTTAGGAACAGCATGTTTTGTAAAAGGTTCACAATCAATATTAGATAGAGCAAAAGAAAGATTAAAAATAGAGCCAGGCCAGGTAACGCCTGATGGTAAATTTTCATTAGATGATGTAAGATGTGTTGGAGCATGTGGTTTAGCACCAGTATTTATGGTAAATGATGAAGTATATGGAAATGCAACAGTAAAAAAATTTGATGAGATACTAGATAAATATATGAATAAATAAAAGGAGGTACCCCATGAAAACAATTGAAGAATTAGAAAATATAAGAAATGAAAAAAGAAAAGAACTAGACTTAAGAGTAAATACAAATTCAGACACAAGAGAAAAACATATACTAGTATGTAGAGGAACAGGATGCACATCTTCAAAATCACCACAAATAATAGAAAATTTTAGAAGAATAATAGAAGAAAGAAACATTCAAAATGTAAGAGTCATCCAAACAGGATGTTTTGGACTATGTGCCAAAGGTCCAATAGTAATAATTAGACCAGAAGAAACATTTTATGCACATGTAAAACCAGAAGACTGTGAAGAAATAATAGATAAACATATATGTAATGGTCAAAAAGTAGAAAGACTTTTATGCAAAGATATAGATGGAACAATTGTTAATAAATTAGATGATTTAAACTTTTATAAAAAGCAAAAAAGAATTGCATTAAAAAATTGTGGAGTAATAGACCCAGAAAATATAGATGAATACATAGCATTTGACGGATATAAAGCAATAGAAAAAGTATTAACTCAAATGAATCCAGATGAAGTAATAGATGTTGTTACAAAATCAGGACTAAGAGGACGTGGAGGAGCAGGATTCCCTACAGGAAAAAAATGGAGTTTTGCAAAAGCAGAAGTAAATGATCAAAAATACATAGTATGTAATGCAGACGAAGGAGACCCAGGAGCATTTATGGATAGAAGCATACTAGAAGGAGATCCACATTGTGTACTAGAAGCAATGGCAATTGCAGGATTTGCTATTGGAGCAAATCAAGGATATATATATGTAAGAGCTGAATATCCAATAGCAGTACAAAGACTAAAAATAGCAATAAAACAAGCAAGAGAATATGGATTATTAGGAGACAACATAATAGGAACAGGCTTTAAATTTGATATTGACATTAGACTAGGAGCAGGGGCATTTGTTTGTGGAGAAGAAACAGCACTATTAGAATCAATAGAAGGAAAAAGAGGTCAACCAAGAGTAAAACCACCATATCCAGCAAGTAAAGGACTATTTGGAAAACCTACAGTTATAAATAATGTAGAAACATTAGCCAATATTACAAAAATAATATTAAATGGTGCAGACTGGTTTGCAAGTATAGGAACAGAAAAATCAAAAGGAACAAAAGTATTTGCATTAGGCGGAAATGTAAACAATGTAGGACTTGTAGAAGTTCCAATGGGAACAACTTTAAGAGAAATTGTATATGACATTGGAGGAGGAATTCCAAATGGAAGAGAATTTAAAGCTGCCCAAACAGGAGGACCTTCAGGAGGATGTATACCTGCAGAACATTTAGACACACCAATAGATTATGAATCTTTAGCAAGTATTGGTTCTATGATGGGATCAGGAGGACTAATTGTTATGGATGACACTAAATGTATGGTATCTTTAGCAAAATTTTATTTAGAGTTCACAGTAAAAGAAAGTTGTGGAAAATGTACTCCATGTAGAATTGGAACAAAAAGAATGTTAGAAATCTTAGAAAAATTATGTTCAGGAAATGCTGAAGAATATGATATATATAGATTAGAAAAATTAGCTGCAAACATAAAAAAAGCAAGTATATGTGGACTAGGACAAAGTGCTCCAAATCCTGTTATAAGTACTCTAAAATATTTTAGAGAAGAATATAGACAACATGCTTTATTAAAAGAATGTAAGGCATATGAATGTAAAGCACTAACAAAAATAGAAATAGACCCAGAATTATGCAAATCTTGTGGATTATGTCAAAGAAATTGTCCAGTTGGAGCAATAGATGGAGAATTAAGAGAAAAAAGAACAATTAATCAAGATAAGTGTATAAAATGTGGAACATGTATAAAAAGCTGTCCATTTCATGCAATCAAATAACAAAAGAAAAAATATATTCAATAAAAATTGCTGAAAATAAAAAATGAAAGGAAAAAATGAATATGAATGAAGAAATGGTTACACTAACTATAGATGGAGTAGAAGTAAAAACTAAAAAGGGAACAACAATTTTACAAGCAGCCAAAGAAGCTGGAATAGATATACCAACACTATGTTTTTTAAAAGACATAAATGAAGTTGGAGACTGTAGAATGTGTATAGTAGAAGTTGAAGGAAGAAAAGGATTTGCAACTTCATGTATACAAACAGTAGAAGAAGGGATGGTAGTTCATACACATACACCAAATGTATTAGAAGCAAGACATGTAATACTTGATTTAATAATTTCAAATCATGCTAAAGACTGCCTAACATGTACACGTTCAGGAAATTGTGAATTACAAGATTTAGCAGTAAAATTCAATATACAAAATGTAGAATTTCCAGGAGAAGTAACACAACACAAAATAGATGATAAATCTCCTGCAATAGTTAGAGATTTTAATAAATGTATTTTATGTAGAAGATGTATATCTACATGTAAAAAAGTCCAAGAAATTGGAGCAATAGATTGTATAGAAAGAGGATTTGAATCATGCATATCTACAACATATGACCACAGTTTAAATGATGTAGACTGTACATTTTGTGGTCAATGTATAGAAAGCTGTCCAACAGGAGCATTGCATGAAAAAGAATCAATAAATGATGTATGGGCAAAATTAAAAGATCCAGATACATATGTAGTAGTTCAAACTGCACCAGCAGTAAGAGTTGCTTTAGGAGAAGAATTTGGAATGCCTATAGGAACAAATGTAAAAGGAAAAATGGTAACAGCATTAAAAAGATTAGGATTTGATAAAGTATTTGATACAAATACAGGTGCAGATTTAACAATAATGGAAGAAGCAAATGAATTTGTAGAAAGATTAAAAAATGGTGGAACATTTCCAATGATTACATCTTGTAGCCCTGGATGGGTTCGTTTTGCAGAAAAAAATTATGGAGATTTATTAGACCATTTATCAAGTTGTAAATCACCACACCAAATGTTTGGAGCAATAATCAAATCATATTTTGCAAGTAAATATGTAATAGATAGAAACAAAATATGTACAGTATCAGTAATGCCATGTATTGCTAAAAAATATGAATGTACTAGACCAGAGATGGAAGTTGATGGAGTAAGAGATGTAGATTATGTAATAACAACAAGAGAATTATCTAGAATGATAAAACAAGCAAATATTGATTTTACACAATTAGAGGACAGTAATTTTGATGATCCGATGGGAGAAGCAACAGGTGCTGGAGCAATATTTGGAACTACTGGAGGAGTAATGGAAGCAGCTATTAGAACAGCAGTAGACACATTAGAAAACAGAAGTATAGATAGAATAGAATATACACAAGTAAGAGGAGAAAAAGAAATAAAAGAAGCAACTTTAAATATAGCAGGAAAAGAAGTAAAAATAGCTGTTGCAAGTGGCTTAGCAAATGCAAGAAAAATAATGGAACAAATAAGAAGAGGTGAATCTCCATATCATTTTGTAGAAATTATGGCATGTCCAGGAGGATGTGTAATGGGAGGAGGTCAACCAATAAAAAGTTCTAGTATTAGATCAACAGTTGATGTCAGAAAATTAAGAGCAAGTGCACTATATGCAATTGATGAAAAAAGTGTAATAAGAAAGTCACATGAAAGTCCTGTAATGAAACAACTTTATGCAGAATTTTTAGAAAAACCAGGTAGCCATTTGGCACATAAATATTTACACACTACATATACTCCAAAACCAAAATATGATATAGAATAATGTCTAGTGTGACTGGGGTCGGATCCAAAATAGAAGCGGAACCGACCCCAGACAATTTTTCTAAAAATTTTTTTAACTATTGAATAAAAATATAAACTTTGATAGAATATAGTAAATAATAAAAAAGGGAGTGCGAAAATAAATGTTATCACAACTGATAGTTTTAGTCATATTAATTTTACTAAATGCATATTTTGCAGCAAGTGAAATTGCGTTTATATCTTTAAATGATGCCAA
>ERZ1643249.3710-NODE-3710-length-13260-cov-5.990913_pt1 | contig 13260 bp, 12 predicted proteins | sample MGYA00579263_ERZ1643249 | MGnify/ENA primary metagenome ERZ1643249 (study PRJEB29033, sample SAMEA4952264) | chicken gut metagenome | biome: Broiler Chicken; feature: Gastrointestinal Tract; material: Caecum | place: Ireland | collected 2018 | study: Broiler...
CCTGGCTAAAAGCCCGGAGGAAGATGCAAAAGAGGAATAAGCGGTCTGCTGCAGCTCCACATTCAATGTGGTCACCACATTGTTGCCCTGATCCTTACGCTCATTGATGCTGTTCCGAATCTGTTCCACCGTGGAAATATCCGAGGTCAGAAGACTGAAATTCGCCAGATTCTCGATTCCCGTCCTGCCTCTTGTGGAATATCCCACCACATGGGCGAACACATTCGCATAAGGATATACCCGGGTTTCCGTGCCGTCGTCCGAAACTTCCGTCTCCGCCAGCACCGTGCCGTCGTCGGCCAGAATGCTGCCGCGGACTACCTTTTCCGCAAAAGCGTCCTGCCGGGAATTATAGGGATTGTTGATCACATCTTCCCGAAGCACCGTTTCGAAATAAACAAAATACCCGATCATCAGTGTGAACAGGCCGATGAACATATAGGTTACCACAGCCAGCTCATGATTTTTCTTTTTTCCGGGCTGCGCCTGCTGCTGGCCGTCGCTGCTGCGGCTCTGCTTTTCGCCGTCTCCCTTCCGGAGCTGTTCCTTCTTTTTTGGCTTTTCGGGCTTTTGCTCTTTCTCTGGCTGCCCGTTCCCGTTCTTTCTCAATCTTTAACTCCTCGTCTTCCTTCAAAAGATACATGCCCTGAATCACCGCAAACATCACGATGCTGGATACGATAGAGCTTCCTCCGTAGCTCACAAGAGGAAGGGTCACTCCCGTAGAAGGAATAAAGCGTATGGCTCCGCCTATGGTCAGAAAGACCTGAAAGCCATACAGCGTTCCAAACCCCAGGGCTGTATATTTATAAAAGTTATTTTTAATCTGCATGGAAATATTGATAAACATGATAAAGCAGCTCATGCAGATCAGCACCAGGCAGATGGCAAAGATTCCGCCCATCTCCTCTGCGATGGCCGAAAAGATGAAATCCTCTTCCACCACAGGAATCTTGTTCGGCATTCCCTGATACAGTCCCATGCCCAGCCAGCCGCCGGTTCCTATGGCAAAAAGCGACTGGGTGATCTGGTATCCCTCATTGTCAATGACGCTGAAAGGATCTGTCCAGGCCAGCACCCGGACCCGCACATGATAGAACAGCCGGTAGCCCACAAGGGCCGCCAGTACGCCGGCGCCCAGACCGCTCAGGAAATATCTCCGCTTTTTTGTAGCCACATACAGCATCACCAGGTAGGTGACAAAAAACAAAAGCGCGCCGCCCAGATCTGTAGAGAACACCAGAACCAGTACATGAAGTCCCGCCAGCACAGTCGTCAGCACCACATCTTTGAATTCAGTACTCCCGGCAAGCCTCGCGGCGGCGAAAAACACAAAGGTGAGCTTTACCGCCTCCATGGGCTGAAAGCTGAAATCTCCCAGAACCAGAGACAGATTTGCTCCGGAATCCTCTTTTCCCACAAGGGCCACCGCGAGAAGCAGAAGCAGTCCCGCGATCCCATACACCCAAGGAATCCGCTGCAGAAACGCGCATTTGCGGATCAGCACCGGCACGATCAGAGAAACTAGCAGGGCTCCTGCCGCAATCTGAAACTGCCGGACCGCCCTGTCAAAGGAAAGCCGCGTCAGAATCACAAAGCCAATCATCAGCAGGAAACACATATTGTTCAGCACCAGCCGGTTGATCTGCGGATAAATCAGCCTGGTAAATACCAGCACCGCCTGAAGCAGGAAAAACTGCAGCAGATAAAAGATCAGAATCCGGATCTGCCAGGTCTGGATAAAAATCACTCCAAAGGCCAGCAGATGGATCAGAAAGGTAATCAGGTTCTGCACCTTCCAGCCGTGGTTGATTTCCTCCTGGTTTTTCTTTCTCAGCACGGAAAAGGACAGAAAGGTATACATGGCTATTAAGATAATAAACGCATATCTGGATAATTCCACAATCAAATCGATCATACGGTCTTATTGAACTCCCCGTTTTAAATGTCCCTTTGTATAGCCGGAGCCCGGCCTCTTTTTCTCTCTGCCATGGCAGTATGCCTGCACAAAATCATCGAGAACCCTGCGGACCTCTTCCCGGCTCTCCAGGGTAAAGCAGAGACGCAGACTGTCCGGCGCCAGTCTTTTTACCTCTTCTGTATTGTACAGAAGAGAAAGAGGCTCGCAGTTATATATGATATTATAACAGTATCGGCAGTAATTCACTACCGGAAATTCTTTTTGATACCGGTCTGCCAGTACGCGCCGCGCCTGGCGTCTGTCACATTTCTCCAGGTTTTTGTGGATACAGCCTGCGGTAGTCATAAGAGGCAGATAGCCGTAAGCTATCAGCTCGCTTTCTCCGCAGCCGCGTCTTGCCAGCTCCCGGGCGTTCAGCTCCAGAGGCAGCGTATCCCTGCAGATCCCCTGGCTTCTCCAGAATTCCTCTGCTTTCCTGTTCCAGCTGTAAAGGCTGTGATCCCCGATCACGGGAATCTCCCAGCCGGCAGCCTTCAGAAAGCCCAGCTCATCGATATTTCTCACTGCCACAGCGTCAAGGCCCGCCCTCTTCAGCAGGTCCATCCGATCCAGAAACCAGTTCTTTGCTTCCAGGCGGAACACAGAGGGCAGCGCCAGCACACATTCCTTTCCCGCCTCATGGCAGGCGGACGCGTACTGATCCAGCTTTTCAAATTCGACCCTTTCGCTTGTCAGATAGATGCTCTTTACCTCCGGGACCGCCAGAATGTCCGGCAGAAATTCCGGGTTCTCAAGCTGCACCCGCAGAATGGGCCGCGTCTTTTTTCTGTCCTCCGAACCGGCCTGCGCTTCCGGAATCTGTCTTTCCGGACGGAAATTTTTCCGCACACATGCCTCCTGCAGCTGCTCCAGCGCTTCTCTCCGGATGCGGTTCAATTCCCCTACCGGGCAGAAAATCTCCTCCTCCAGCTCTATATCCAGCTGTTCGAACTCAAAGGGCGTATCTCCAGTCTTTCGGAGCTGTTTTTCCAGATCTTCCCGCGTCATGGGTCTCTTTTCCGCTTTCTGAGCCGGTTTTCCCGTGACGCAGATCTCTGTTTCTTTATACTTTACCACAAATTCCGTGGGGAATTTCGTAGAAATTCTGAAAATTCCCTGAATTTTTTCTTTCTTATCTTTTTCCAGATATTCCTTATGGAGACGTTCCAGCAGGCTTTCATATTCCTGCTTGGCTTTCATCTCCTGGCGTCCTTTTCCCTCAAAATGTCCCGGACGGGAAAGGGACATCAGCTCTCGGCCGTTATGGAGCTGATAGTAGCCTCTGGAAAACCCGCCCCGGTTATAGAGGGCCTGAAGCTCGGCATAATCCCCTTTTTCCACATGGTACCCTTCTTCTCCATATTCCAGACAGCGGTCCAGGTATTTTCTGTATATACGCACTACCCCCGCCGTATATTCCGGCCTTTTCATGCGTCCTTCAATCTTCAGGGAGCAGACGCCGGCCTGAAGAATCTGAGGCAGTATCTCAATCGTGCACATATCCTTTGGGCTCAACAGATAACTTTCTTTTGGGCTGTTCAATACACGGCTGCCATCCTTCCACTGATAAGGCAGACGGCAGGGCTGGGCGCATCTTCCCCGGTTCCCGCTCCTTCCCCCCAGCATACTGCTGAACAGGCACTGCCCGGAATAGCAGTAACAAAGCGCTCCGTGCACAAAGCTCTCGATCTCGATCTCTACCGTATCGTGAATCCGGCGGATTTCTTCCAGGGAAAGCTCCCTTGCGGTCACCACCCGGGCCGCTCCCTGCTCCTTCAGGAAAGCCGCTCCATCTGCTCCCAGAACTGTCATCTGCGTGCTGGCATGGAGAGGCAGATCCGGGAACACTTCTTTTAGATAAGAAAAGACGCCCAGATCCTGCACGATCACTCCATCCAGGCCGCTCTCATAATAGGGCTTCAGATAAGCGCCCAGGTCTTCCAGCTCCTCATCCTTTAAAAGCGTATTCACAGTCAGATAGAGATCGCAGCCATGCAGGTGGGCGAAACGGATCGCCTGGCACAGTCCTTCTTCATCCGGATTGTCCGCATAGGCTCTGGCGCCGAAACGGCTGCCCCCGATATAAACCGCATCCGCGCCCGCGTTTACTGCGGCCCGCAGGCTCTCAAAGGAACCGGCAGGCGCAAGAAGCTCTATCTGATGTCTCATATGGTCTTTCCGCCTTTCTTTTCAGAGTCACATAAAAACAAAGCGCCAGCCATCAATATGCGTCTGACGCTCTTTTCCTCAGTTCTGTTTTGTATTTCGATTATTTCCGCTGTACCGCCGGCCTGTGCTGTGATTCTGCCGCGGCTGGCCTGGCTGATTTGACTGGTTCTGAACCATGAACGGTATCCCAGCCTCTGAAGCTGTATCCGATCCCCCGGCTCCCCCTGCGGCCGTATCCGGCTCCGTCTTCTGATCCAGCAGTGATTCCAGCTCCTCTTTCTGCTTTTTCAGGGACGCCAGCTCTTTCTCCCGAGCTTTTTTCTCTGCCTTCAGATCTTCCAGCTCTTTTTTCTGATTCTCCAGAGCCAGCTGCGCCTCAATCAGGTCATGGCGCACTCCATAAAGCTCCCGTTCCTTCTTTTCCAGGTCTCCGGTCAGCTTATCCGCCTGACGCTTGGCCTTGAAAAAATCATCCGCCAGATTCATATTCAGCAGAAGCTGCTTCTGGTCTGTATTCTGCTTCCGGTAACTGTCCATATTCTGGAGCTCCGACATTTTATCATTCAGGTAAACAGCGATCTGGTGGAGATATTCCGGGCTTTCGTAACCGCTGATCTTGTACACTCTGCCGGCAATCACCACTTCTACCATATTTTTCATAGCCATAGGTTCTCATCCTCTATTCTGCCATGCGGCGCGGTATAATGTCTGACGACATTATACCATGTCCTTCGGACATGGCCCCTCCGGGGGATGCCATGCGGCGCGGTATAATGTCTGACGACATTATACCATATCTCATCCGCCCTGCACAACTCCGAGATGGCGGTATCCCAGTTCTGTGACGACTCTTCCCCGGGGGGTCCGGTTGATAAAGCCCCGTTTGATAAGGTAAGGCTCGTATACGTCCTCGATGGTGCCCGCGTCCTCCCCAATCGCTGCAGCCAGCGTATCCAGGCCCACCGGCCCGCCGGTAAATTTCTCGATCATGGTATTCAGAATCAGACGGTCTGTCTGATCCAGTCCATAACGGTCCACCTCCAGCAAATCCAGCGCAAAGACCGCGATTTCTGCCGTAATCTTCCCATCATACTTTACCTGGGCGAAATCACGCACCCGCTTTAAAAGACGGTTGGCCAGACGGGGCGTTCCTCTGGAACGGCTGGCAATCTCCAGGGCTCCCTGGGGATCGATCTCTACGTTCAGCACCTCCGCAGAACGCAGAACGATCGTCTGCAGTTCCTCTTCCGTATAAAATTCCAGGTGGTGTACGACGCCAAACCGGTCGCGCAGAGGCGCTGTGAGCAGTCCTGCTCTTGTTGTGGCTCCTATCAGCGTGAAATGGGGAAGATCCAGGCGGATAGAACGGGCAGAGGCTCCTTTTCCAATCACAATATCAATAGCAAAATCTTCCATGGCCGGATAAAGCACTTCCTCTACCTGGCGGTTCAGCCGGTGAATCTCATCCACAAAAAGAACGTCGCCTTCTGAAAGGTTGTTGAGAATCGCCGCGATCTCACCGGGCTTTTCGATGGCTGGGCCGGAAGTCACCTTCATGCGCACGCCCATCTCATTGGCAATAATTCCTGCAAGAGTAGTCTTTCCAAGTCCCGGAGGGCCGTAAAAAAGCACATGATCCAGAGCTTCCCCCCGGGCCTTTGCCGCCTGAATATATACCCTCAGATTTTCTTTTGCTTTTTCCTGTCCGATATATTCCGTCAGCGTCTGGGGACGCAGACTGTACTCCGTGCGGATATCCTCTTCCTGGATCTCCGTTGTAATAATCCGTCTTCCCATATTTCGTCACTCCTGAAACGGAGCAGCTCACATGCTCCGGACTCTTCCTTAAAATCCAAAAAATCTAAAAACCCTAAAAACTCATATATTTCAGGGCGGCCTTCAAAATCTCCTCCACATCCATGCCGTCCGCGGCCTCTACCTGACGCACAGCCTTCAATGCCTCTGAAGAAGAATATCCAAGAGCCGTCAGAGCTTCCACAGCCTCGTTTCTGGCCGCTGTAAGCCCCGCAGAAGGCTCTGCCCCCTCTCTGGCCTTTTCTCCTGCCAGCCGGGCCTCAAAAGCTTCCTCCAGGCTGAGCTTATCGCGAAGCTCCAGAATCAGCTTTTTTGCTGTCTTCAATCCGATTCCCGGCGCCTTTGCGATAGTCTTGGCATCGTCTGCCAGAACTGCAAACCGGAGATCATCCGCGGAAAGCCCCGAAAGAATGCCAAGCGCCCCTTTCGGCCCGATACCGCTGACTCCCAGAAGCTGGCCGAACAGCTTTCTGTCCTCTCTGGTAAAAAAACCATAGAGAACAAAGGCATCGTCTCTTACCTGCAGATAGGTATAGAGCCGTACCTCTTCACCGGCAGATGGCAGGAGCTCCAGGTCCCGTCCGGACAGCAGTATCTGATAACCGATTCCGCCCGTTTCCAGAACTGCCATTCCTTCTTCCAGGTCCACATACTCCAGTCTGCCTCTGATATAAGCAATCATTTCTGTTCTGTCTCCTTAAGCCGTACCGCTGTTTTTATCATTATGAACCTTCACCAGTCTTCTCTGTCCGAAAGCTCTGGGCACTGTAATTTTCTCAATCAGCGGCACCGCCATATTTCCTACAAGAATCGCGTACACAATAGCTTCCTCAATTCCCCGCAGCCGCAGAGCCGCCGCCAGGACGCCGATGAGAAGCCCGTACAGGACCTGCCCCTGCCTGTTTATAGGCGAAGTCACGCAGTCAACCGCCATAAACCAGATTCCCAGCAGAAAGCCGCCTCCGCAGATCTGCGTAGTAAGCCAGAGCTGATCAAAACCGCGGCCTCCAAACAGAAACAGCGTCAGCACAAAGGATACTGCCGCAGCTGCGGGAATCCGCAGGCGGATGACTCCAAAGGCCAGAAGGAGAAGCGCTCCCGCCAGGATCGCCAAAGAAGAGGTCTGGCCGATTCCGCCGTTTGTGTTTCCCAGAATCATGGGAAGCGGGTCCACCGTCTCTCCCTGCAGCAGCTGTCCCAGAAGCGTCTCTGCTCCGAAATCGCCAAAGCTGTAATCCCTCATAATATCAGAAAAAAGCCAGAGAAGCAGGCAGTAGCCGCACAGAGCCGGGTTCAGCCGGTTCTTTCCGATTCCGCCAAAGGCCATCTTTACTACAGCGACAGCAAAGACGCTCCCTATGATCCCCAGCCAGAGAGGCGCTCCCACCGGGAGCATCAGCGCAAGCAGAAGACCGGTCACCGCGGCACTACAGTCCGTGACCGCAAGCGGACGATCCGCGAAAGCCTCAAATACAAATTCCGTCAGCATACATGTCACAACGCAGACCAGCATATGCGCAAGGGCCTCCGGGCCAAAATGAAACACTCCGAATACGGCTGCCGGAAGCAGAGCTGCCAGCACCATCCGCATCAGATTGGCCGTAGACATGGTTCCTTTCACATGCGGAAAGGTCCAGGCATACTTTTTTTCTCCCATAACGCTCCTCCCTATCGCTTTCCCTGAGCCAGAAGACTTTTCCGCATTCCCTGAATGGCAGGGGCCAGCGCTCTTCTGGCCGGACATACGTAACTGCAGCTTCCACAGCCCAGACATTCCATGCCGTGCATATGGCGGAACTCCTCTTCCTTATCCTGAGACGCCAGCTCTGCCAGTCTGGCCGGCAGCAGATGAATGGGGCAGACCTCCGCGCAGGAGCCGCACCGGATGCAGGCGCTGGGTTTAAAAAGATAATCCTTGCTCATGCACAGAAGTCCTGCGGACGTCTTGACAACCGGAACGTCCAGATCCGGCAGAGCAGTTCCCCTCATGGGACCTCCGCAGACAAATTTCCTGGGCTCTCTGGCGAAACCGCCTGCCGCTTCAGGCAGCTCCGCGAAGCTGGTTCCCAGGCGGACCAGAAGATTTCTGGGATTTTTCAGAGCCTTCCCAGTCACCGTAACCGCTCTCTGGATCAGAGGCCGGCCCTCCACGAGAGCCTGGCGGATGGCACAGACCGTCTCCACATTCAGCACAATACAGCCCGCGTCCGCCGGAAGCTGCGTAGAATCAATCTCCATCCCTGACACAGAATAAATCAGCATACGCTCCGCGCCCTGGGGATATTTTGTCTCAAAGACGCGGACCTCCATGCGCGGCTCCTCCCTCACTGCCATCTGAAGGGCCGTGATAGCGTCCCGCTTGTTGTCCTCCAGGGCCAGGATACCTACCGCCCGCTCAAAAAACCCCAGCACGATTTCAAGACCTTCCACAAGATGCTCCGGTTCCTCCACCATGCGGCGGTAGTCCCCTGTCATATATGGCTCGCACTCTGTGCCATTTACAATCACATATCGGATTCTCTTCGGATTCCGGACCGCCAGTTTCACATGGGTGGGAAAACCTGCGCCGCCCATGCCCACAACACCTGCGTCCCGGATACGCCGAAGCCGCTCTCCCGGTTCAAGCTCTTTCCATGGCCCAATCTCTTCTGCCGGATATTTCTCATACGCTCCGTCATTTTCCACCACAATCGAAGGAATCATTTTCCCGGAAACCGTAAGTCTGGGCTCTATGGAACGCACAATTCCCGAGACAGACGCATGTACCGGCGCGGAAATATCCCCGCTGGCCCTCGCAATCAGCTGTCCCTCCAGAACACGTTCCCCGGGTTCCACCACCGGAACGGCCATGCCGCCGATATGCTGGAGCAGAGGGTACACCAGATCTCCCTTCGGTAGATACTCCTCCAGCGTTTTTTCTCTTGTAAAGCGCTTTCTCTTATGGGGATATACCCCTCCTTTGAAGGTCACATGAGCCATCTGCTCTCACATCCTTTGTCTTTTAAAATTCCGTTTACTGTTTCTTTGACTTTTTATCCAGCCGCCTGGCCGTACGCTCCTTCAGCGCCTGCGCTCTGGACTTCATATTCGGATACGCGTTCATGGCACGGCGGATAAAGATATTTCCATGGCCTTTAAGCTGCTCATAACGTTTCTGAACAGAAAGAATCCGTTCCTCAATCTGTGCTTTCCATGCTTCCTGTCTGCTTTTCCGCTCCTCAGGCGTCAGCTCAGAAGCAAACGCAATCACCGCATTGACCCGGTTTTCCAGACGGTTTTTCAGCTCCATTCCGTATTCAGACAGGCGGTAGGAAGCCAGACGGCCCCGCAGTTCCTCAACACTTTCATACAGTCTTGTAGACTGCACATATTCGTACACTTCATCCATAACTTCGTCCATACCGCGGAGCTTCTTTCCAATCTGCATGGCGTTGGCAAAGGAAATCCCAAAATCCACCAGATAAAGGGCGCCGGCAATACAGACCATCACTCTGCCCACAGCCTCCGGATACAGGGACACAATCCATTCCACAAAGGGCTGCAGCACATAAAACAAAATCACAGTAAATACGCCCCAGCCGAGAGAAGCGCCCAGGCAGATACGTCCCTGAAAATTAAATTTATTTTTGCTGTAATCCCACCAGCTCGTGTGGAATATATACTCCATAAGCACAGCTGTCAGGTATTCCAGAATCGTAGGAACTGCAATTCCTCCCAGAAACAGCAGCAGCAGATTTTCTGATACAGGCCTGAGAATCAGGTAGACAGCCACAGCGCCGCAGCCGTAAATCGTACAGAGCGGCCCTGTCACAAATCCACGGTTTACAAGCCTCTTTTCTTTTATAGAAACATAAGCGCTTTCCCATACCCATCCCAGAAAGCTGTAAATGAAAAACCAGTTGATAATATGATAGAAATCCGTTCCCGCAACCGCTGCATTCCACATAGCCACTCCCGCCGCACTGTCTGCCGTTTTTTTCTGTCCTTCCGCCAAAAATGCCCGGACAAGGCGCGAGGACATGCACGCTCAAGTGCCTGTCCTCCCGTCATCCTTAGCTCATTTTCAGTTTTGCTTCTGACTGTACTGAATAATTACGTTCTTTTATCTTTACTCTTCTGTCTCGGCAGCTACTGCGTCAACATCCACATCGGCCACATCCTCGTCAGCCGCATGGGTCTCCTGGGAATTCTGAAGAGCCTTCATACTCAGAGAAATCTTCTTCTCATCGCCGTTGAAATCTACAACCTTCGCCTCGATTTCCTGTCCGATGCTTAAGACATCAGCCGGCTTCTCTACATGCTCTCTGGAAATCTGAGACACATGAAGCAGAGCGTCCACGCCCGGCTCCAGCTCCACAAATGCGCCGAAGTCTGTCATTCTGGCTACGCGGCCCTTTACAATATTACCAGCCGCATACTTCTCAGCTGCGTTCAGCCACGGATTCTGATCCTCAAACTTCAGGCTCAGAGCGATCTTGGTGTCATGGATATCTTTGATGAGAACTGTCAGCTTCTCGCCTACTTTGAAGACCTTCTTCGGGTTCTCTACTCTTCCCCAGGACATCTCGGAAATATGAAGCAGGCCGTCTGCTCCGCCCAGATCTACGAACGCACCGAAATCTGTCACGTTCTTTACAACGCCTTCTACCACATCGCCCACATGAATACGCTCAAACAGCGCCTTCTGCTGCTCAGCCTTCTGAGCCAGAATCAGCTGCTTGCGGTTGCCGATGATACGGCCTCTGCGGGGATTAAACTCTGTAATTACAAAGCTGATCTCCTGTCCCTCGTACTTGGACAGATTCTTTTCGTAGGTATCAGATACCAGGCTGGCCGGAATAAATACGCGGGACTCGTCTACTACAACGCTCAAGCCGCCCTCCAGCACCTGAGTCACGGGAGCGGTCAGTACCTCTCCGCTCTCAAAAGCTTCTTTCAGACGCTTGCTGCCCTTCTCAGCCGCCAGGCGCTTATAGGTCAGGAGAACCTGTCCCTCTCCATCATTCACCTTCAGCACCTTTACTTCCATGGTGTCACCCACGTGGATGCAGGTCGTCAGGTCAACCGGTGTATTGCTGTACTCGCCCTTGGTCAGGATACCGTCTGATTTATAGCCTATGTTCAAAATGGCTTCATCTTCTTTGACATCAATAACAGTGCCTTCGACAACCTCCCCATTTCTTATTGTTTTCAGTGAATCTTCAAGCATTTGTTCAAAACTTAATTCTGACATGTTTTTGAACCTCCTCAATAATTTTGTTGGGGGTTGAAGCCCCTGCTGTAATACCTACGCAACGAATGGACTCCGATGTCTTTAAATCCAAATCATCAAGTGACTGTATATAGTAAGTATTTTCACATTCTTTTTTGCATATTTCAAATAACTTCTGCGTGTTGGAGCTGTGACTGCCGCCAATGACAATCATCGCGTCCACTTTCGATGCGATCTGCCCCGCTTCCGTCTGCCGCTCCTCTGTTGCACTGCAAATCGTATTTAAAACAAGTATATCATACCCCTTTTTCGAAATAATTTCAACTAAATCTTCAAATTTATTGTAGTTAAATGTCGTCTGGGACACGATACAAATCTTTTCTTCCATGGGCGCCGCAAAATTTTCGGCTTCTTCCATGGATTCTATCACATAAGAAGGCTTCCGGCACCATCCGCGGATTCCCTCCACCTCAGGATGCCTGGCGTTCCCGATAATGAGGATTCTCCGTCCGTTTCCCTCCTCGCGCTGAACGATGCGGTGGATCTTACGAACAAAAGGACAGGTAGCGTCCACAAGACGAATTCCCTTCTTTTCCAGGAGCTCATAAATATGTCTTCCCACTCCATGGGCGCGGATAATAACCGTTCCTTCCTCAAGCGCGGCCAGCTCTTCTTCCGTATTCAGAACCCGGACGCCCTTTTCCTCCAGCTCACGCACAACCATTTCATTGTGCACAATCGGACCATAGGTATAAATCGGCCCTTCTGCCTGAGCGATCTGTTCATACACGGTGTCCACTGCCCGGCGGACTCCAAAACAGAACCCTGCTGTCTTTGCAAGTATCACTTCCATAATAGATGAATTTCTTCTCCTTATTCAATCTCCAAATATCAATACCGCTTGAGCCGGACTATTTTCCCTGAACCAAAGAAATGATTTTTCCAATCACTTCCTCCACGGTCATATCGGAAGAATCGACCAGAACCGCGTCCTCTGCCTGCCGTAGAGGAGAAAACTCCCGGGTCATATCCCGCTCGTCCCGCTCTCTGATATCCGCCTCAATCTCTTCCAGATTACAGTCCTCTCCCTTTGCCGACAGCTCGTCATAGCGGCGCTTTGCCCGGCAGCCCGTGCTTGCCGTCAGGTATACCTTCACATTCGCATCCGGCAGAACGCAGGTGCCGATATCCCTGCCGTCCATCACCACATTTTCCCGGGCGGCCAGTGCCTGCTGAAGCTCCACCAGCTTCTTTCTTACATCCGGATTGACTGAAGAAGCCGAAGCCATATTTCCGACCTCCTCCGTACGCAGAAGACCTGTCACATTCTCGCCATTCAGAAGCACCTGCTGCGCGCCGTCCACGTATGAAATGGTAATATCCGCATGGCGGCTGGCCTCACTGATCCCTTCTGCGTCCGCGGCGTCAATATGCCGGCGCAGCAGGTACAGAGCCATAGCGCGGTACATGGCGCCTGTGTCCACATAGATATAGCCAAGCCTTTCCGCCACTGCCTTCGCCACAGTGCTTTTTCCGGCTCCCGCCGGACCATCGATCGCTATCTGATAACTCATCCTTTTAAACCTCTCGACTGTCTGTCCATGTCCTCAATCACAATATCATAGATCTCGCCAAGTCCTGCACAGTATTCCAGCACCTTCCAGGGCTCATTCGTGTGGAAATGAATCTTGATCAGTTCCTCATCTCCCACTGCCAGCAGGCAGTCTCCCTGAAAGTTTTCAGTAAAATATTCGCTGATTTCATCCTCATCCAGATTTTCCCCTTCAATCAGCAGCTGCGTGTCGTATTTGAATTCCAGCATTCAGCATCTCCACCTTTCAAAATCTGCACTTTCTACATTATAGCCGAATTGAGGGTTACACGCAATTACTATTTTTATCGAAGCCGCTCTGGTATATTTTTTATCGAAGCCGCTCGGGACGGGACACGGAAATACCGCGATTTCAAAGGGGAAAGCATCTGTGCGGCTTGTACTATCCAGGGAAACGAATTATAATGGTTCCGGAGGTGCAGGGAACAAAAAATGCAAAAAATACTCTATGTTGAAGATGATTTAAGCCTGATTGACGGCCTGCAATATACT
>ERZ1643249.3711-NODE-3711-length-13256-cov-6.355579_pt1 | contig 13256 bp, 20 predicted proteins | sample MGYA00579263_ERZ1643249 | MGnify/ENA primary metagenome ERZ1643249 (study PRJEB29033, sample SAMEA4952264) | chicken gut metagenome | biome: Broiler Chicken; feature: Gastrointestinal Tract; material: Caecum | place: Ireland | collected 2018 | study: Broiler...
AGGACTGTCCATTCGGGAAGATGGGACGATGATGGTAGCGGATCGGCCTTTACGGGATTTCTGGCGATTTGGGACACTGGACTGGAAAGCCATTTGGGACAGAGCCGATCAAACGCCGCTGGCCGAATATCTGTGGCGGCAGGTACGCCGGCAGGCAAACGGGAAAAAGTACAGTCCCAGCCGCAATCTGGCGAAGCCGGTTTTGGTGAAAGAAGAAAAGCACTACACGGAACGGGAGCTGAAGGTGCCAAAGGGCGGGAAGCTGTTGTTCCGCGCCCAGTTTGAGCCGGGACACCCGCAGTACATACGATACATCGAAGAACGGAACCAGAACAGCCGAGAAAAGATACCGGACAGCTGGGCAGAATTTTTTGCAGAACTGGAGGGGTAGAGATGGCATTCCGGAGACTGATGGGAGTGAAGATGCCGTATGAGCAGCAGGTGCTTGTGTATGCCATTTGCCGCAACTATGAAACCCAGGACAGGCAGACACAGGATAAGATTTTGCGGTTGTGCCGCGAGGCGGGGAGGCAGTACGCCCCAGCGCTGTTTGAACTGGTAACAGGAGACCGTACCGTGGAATCGGTGGCGATGGAGCACTACATGAGCGCGACTGTGCTTTATGCCTGCCGGCGGAAGCTGTATGAGCGGTGGTTTGAGAAATAAGTGGACAGGACAACGCGCAGGCGCGGGCGCGGTTCCACATTCCACGCGCGCGCGATAGGAATATCACAGGCTCAGACTGCGGCAGCGGACTGGGCTTACAGTCCGTGGCAAGCCGTAGGCTTTTGGTGCTACCATGAGAAAAAGCGAGGTGAGCCAGGTGGGACGGCAGAAGAAATACACGGCCAGGACGTTGGAGAAGGCTGTACGGGAGTATTTCAAGAAGATCCGGCGGACGGTGAAGGTATACGACATGGAGCCGACGGGAGAGTACACCAAGAAGGGCCTGCCCATCATGAAGCGGGTGGAGGCTCTGGACGATGACGGAAACCCAATGACGACGGTTGAGTACATCAAACCGCCGTCCCTGTCGGGGCTGTGTCTATACTTGGGCATCAGCCGAACCACCTGGGCCAAGTACGCCCAGGACGAGGACATGGCCGGGACCGTGGAGGCGGCCAGGCTGGAGGCGGAAAGCTACTGGGCCGAGCAGCTGAGCGGGAAGAACGCCCAGGGCGCAAAATTTGCATTGCAGAACGCCTGCGGCTGGCGGGGCGCCTGGTCTGAGGCGGACAAGGTGGAAGTGGAACTTGGGCCGGAGAGCCGAAAGGCGGCGGCGGTTCAGGCCATGACGCTGGAGGACAAGCTACGGCTGATTCAGGAGGCCGGGGCCGCCATGGCCAAGGATTTGGCCGATGGTGCGGAGGACTAAGCCATGGGCAGAACTGCGACAAAACAGGAGCGGGACCAGATGGAACTTCGTGTGGCCGTGGCCCAGTGGTATATGGCCCTGCGGGAGACCAACAACGAGACGTTTATGCACCTGTTCTTTGACCAGCACAAGTTTCTGGTACTTATGGGCGGCGGTGGTTCGGGTAAATCCATCTTTGCCGGGCGGAAGGTATTGGAGCGGTGCAGCACGGAGCCGGGGCATCGGTGGTTGGTTTGCCGGAAGACCAGTAAGAGCCTGCGGCAATCGTGCTTTCGGCAGCTGGTGGAACAGGCGATGAAATTCTACCCGGATCAGGTGGAGCGGGTGCCGCGGGGTATGGCCGGCGATATGTATATCAAATTCCGAAACGGTTCAGAAATTCTTTTTTCCGGCCTGGACGACGTGGAGAAGCTGAAATCCATCTACAACATCACAGGCATTTGGATTGAGGAATGCAGCGAGATCAAAGAAAGCGATTTGAACCAGCTGAATATCCGGTTGCGCGGTGATACGAAATACTACAAGCAGATTATTATCACGTTCAATCCAATCAGCGTGACGCACTGGCTGAAAGCACGATTTTTTGACAGAGACGACCCGAAAGCCAGGACGCATACCAGCACTTACAAAGACAACCGTTTTTTGCCGGAAGAGGACAGGCAGACGCTGGAGGGATTCCGAGAGACGGATATTTATTATTACAACGTCTACGCCCTGGGACAGTGGGGCATTACCGGTAAAACAATCTTTGATAAGCAGAAGCTACAGGAGCAGTTGGCGCGGCGGCGGGAGCCGGTGGACGTTGGGTACTTTGAGTTTGAGGACGACGGGAAGCGGCTTACCAATATCCGGTGGGTATCCGACCACCGGACCGGGTTTATCAAGATATACCAGAAGCCAGGGACAGGTATTCCATACGTCATCGGCGGCGATACGGCGGGCGAGGGGTCTGACTGGTTTGTGGGGCAGGTCATCGACAACACCACGGGCCGTCTGGTGGCCACGATGCGGCAGGAGACGGACGAGGACCTGTATGCACGGCAGATGGTTTGTCTGGGATGGATGTACAATGAGGCCATGATTTCCTGTGAGATCAATTTCAGCACCCATCCACAGAAGGAAATGCAGCGGTTGGGGTATCACAAATTTTACATCCGAGAGCGGGAGGACGACGCCACGCAGAATATCAAACTGGCGTATGGTTTCCGTACTTCTCAGCTGTCCAGGCCGGCGGCCATTGCGGAGTTGAAAGCAATCATCCGCGACCATGTAGAATTGATCGACGATTACGACACGATAACGGAGTGCATGTCCTTTGTTCGGTCGGAAACCGGACGGGCACAGGCGGCGGACGGCGCCCACGACGACACGGTAATTGCTCTGGCCATTGCCTATTATTCCAGGGGCCAGCAGCGGACTGTGGCCAACGTGGAAGTCATCCGCAAGAAAGCCGAGTGGACGGCGGATATGTGGGACGATTGGCGTAGGGCCGATGCGGCGACGCGGGCCATGCTGGAAGCACACTGGGGAAGCCCCAGGTAAATAGCGAGACACCGAGGCGGTGGGCGACAGGCCCGCCGCCTTTTTGCTTTGCGTGGGCAGCCGCAGTTCTTCCCGCCTACCATGGGGGCGAGGAGGCGACGCCATGAAGCAAGACAAAAAGCAAGGCCAGCAGGAACGGTTGTTCCACTGGCAGACGGAACTGCAAAAAGCGCTGATGAAGCACGACAAGGCCCATATGGACAAGCTGGAGAAGATCTACGACGGTGACCGGCAGCTACGGCCATTGACGGCAAACGACGTGAAGAAGTGCAGCGAACAGCCCTTTACCGCGCCCCATGTCTGGAATATCTGCTATGAGAACATCGAGTCCATGGTGGACTCCAATATCCCGCAGCCCAAGGTCATGGCGCGCCGGAAGAAGGACGAGCAGCTGGCCGTAAAAATCGAGGCAATGCTAAGAAATGAATTGGAGCGGATGCCTTTTGAAGAAATCAACGACCTGATGGAGCGGACGGTACCCATCCAGGGCGGCGGGCTGTATCTGGTGGAGTGGGACCAGACAGTGAAAGGGCCGCGCACCATGGGCGACGTGGTGGTATCGCCCATGCACCCGAAGCTGGTGGTCCCTCAGCCGGGCGTATTCACGGGAATTGAGGACATGGATTACATTTTCCTGCAAATCCCGCAATCCAAGGGGTACATCAAGCGCCGGTATGGTGTGGACGTGGAACTGGAATCCGAAGAAGAGCCGGAAAACAAATCGGCCACGGGGGAAAGCCAGAGCGACGAGGACACCACCGTGACACAGAATGTTGTGTATTACCGGCAGGAGGATGGCTGCGTTGGCCTGTTCTCCTGGATCAACAACATTGTGTTGGAGGACCTGGACGACTACCAGAGCCGCCGCCGAAAGGTTTGTGCAGTCTGCGGGCAGCCGAAGCACCAGGACCGCATGAGCCTGGAGGAACCGACACTGGACGGAACGCCGCCGGACCCGGAGCGGGCGCGAAAGGTGGACGCGAACACCTGCCCATACTGCGGCAGCCAGGACTGGGAAACCCTGCCCACCGACACGGAAGAACTGCTGGTGGAACTGTCACCAGAACAGATTTTTTTGTTGGGGCTGGACATGAACCAGCTGGACGGGTTTGTGGAGAGCGACGACGAGGGAACGCCCCACTATTTTGTGTTTGCAGACGTTCCGGCGTACAAGCCGGACGTATATCCGCTGGTCCTGCAAAAGAATGTATCTGCTTACGGCAAGTTTTTGGGAGACAGCGACGTGGAGAAAATCCAGGATCAGCAGAACACCTTAAACCGGCTGGAAAAGAAGATCATCGACCGGATTGTAAAAGCGGGAAGCAAAATCACCGCGCCTATCACTACAAAGATCAATTTCAACGAAGCCGAAGATGGGGACGTGATTTACCTAAACGACGCAGCGGAAAAGAACATGATCGGCGTGGAGGATTTCAACGGAAATCTGGAATATGAAATGGCTTTTCGGGCGGAAGTTTACGAGGAGGCCAGGAGAATATTGGGCATCACCGACAGTTTCCAGGGGCGAAAAGATACCACGGCCACCAGCGGAGCCGCCAAAGAATTTTCCGCAGCCCAGAGCGCCGGACGGCTGGAGAGCAAGCGGATTATGAAGAACGCGGCGTACTCCCGGCTGTTTGAGATGATGTTCAAGTTCAAACTAGCGTACTGTGACGAGCCGAGGCAGATCACGCGGCGGGACGAGAAAGGCGACCTGGTATACGACAGCTTTGACAAGCGGGATTTTCTGGAGCTGGACGAGCGGACAGGCCAATGGGTCTGGCTGGATGATTTCATCTTCGGAACCGACAGCAGCGCCACGCTGGCGGGAAATCGACAGGCCATGTGGCAGGAGGCAACGGCCCACTTCCAGGCGGGTGCATTTGGAAATCCGCAGGATACGTCAACACAGATACTTTACTGGAGCAAGTTGGAGGAACTGCACTATCCGGGGGCAGCGACTACGAAGGCGTATCTAATCGACCGGCAGAAGGAGCAGCAGGCGGCCATGGCAGCCCAGCAACAGGCAAACATGATGGCACAGCAACAGCAGGCCAAGCAGCAGGCAGCGGCGCCAGGCGGAACACAGCAGGCAATGACGCCGCCAGCGTAATGCGTGGCCAGCGACAAGACTTTTCGTTTACGCTCAAAAAAACAGAAAGGAGGCAACGGCCATGACAAACAAGCAGAACAGCGGTGGCGGAGGCAAGAACTACACCGTCACCAACGCGGGCGCCCAGCAAGTGGCCCCGCTGCACAAACAGCCCAGCAGCCCCCCGTGTAAGGTGCGGCGCGGCACGGACCTGAGAACCGGCGGCAGCAGCAAGAAGTAAGGAGGGGCGACCTATGGCAATGGAAGAAAAGGACATTTACGAGGCGCTGGGCATGGCAATGCCCAAGAAACCGGACGACCCAGAGCCGCCAGAGCCGGAGGAACACCCGGAGACCGTGGAGCAGCAGGAACCGGGAATCGTGGAAGAAGCGCCCGCGCTTCCTGAAACGACCGTGCAGGAGCCGACGCAGGAACCGGCACAGGTGGACGTGGAGGCACAGCACCGGGCTGAGCTGGAGCGGGTACGGGCCGAGGCGCGGGAACAGGCCATGGCCGAAGCCAATGCGCAATTTGCGGAGCGGGAGAAAAACTTCTTTGCCCGGGCGGGCCTGACGGATCAGTACCGGGAAAATGCGGCAATCGGCAGTTTCGAGGAGTTCGAGCAGTGGTATGACAAGAACCAGCAGCAGCGCATGGAGCAGCAGCTACGTTCCGGAAAGCTGACGCCGGAGATTTTGCAGCAGGCGGCCAATCAGGCTGTGGCCCAGCAGCAGGAACAGCAGCAACAGGCCAAGCAGCAGAGAGACGCCCAGTTCCAGGCGGCGGTACGGACCCAGCTGGAGCAGATTCGGCAGATGGACCCGGCAATGGTAGATTTGCCCACCATTATGAAAAGCCAGTATGCCGAGGACTTTAAGCAGGCCGTTACCGACGGGGCTAATTTCCTGTCGGCGTTTAGAATTGCCAAGCGTTTGGCAGACGCCAAAAACCAAGCCGAGGCGAAAGTCCGGGCGGCGGCGGCAACGGCAGCCAAGCAGCAGGGCAAGCAGCATTTGCAGGCCCACGGCGGCAACGGGACGCCGAACCGAGAGATCGAAGTGCCGCCGGAGACCATGGCGGCGTACCGGGCACTGCGGCCGGACCTGTCTGACGCGGAAATCAAAAAAGACTACAACAGGAGACGAGGACAAGGAGCGTGAAAAACATGGGATTTATTCCCCACAAATACAGGGACGGACAGCTGGACCCCTTTGAGCCGATGTTGGCTTCTGCGGGGTTGACGCTGGAAATCGGCAAGCTGATGAAGCTGGAGGGCGGCAAATTGGCCGTAGCCACCGGGACGGACAAGCCCGAATACATCTGCATGGAGCACCGAAAGGAGCAGACGGTTGACGGCCAGATGGTCCACGTGATCGCAGTCAGCAACGAGACCATCTATGAGACCACACTGAGTGAGCAGAGTTCTTCCATCAGCGTGGGCAGTACCTACAACATCGACAGCACCGGCATGATGGTAACGGCCACCGGCGGCGGAAGCCTTAGAGTGGAAAGCTACGAAGGCAAAGAGGCCGGCAACAAGGTCCGCGTGACCATTGCGGCCGCGGCAGAGTAAGGGGGCGACAGCATATGGCAGCAATTATTATCAGTAAGGCCAGCGGCGTCATGGACAGCATTTACGGAAAGGTGCAGGACCCGGTGGCGTCGTTCCTGGAAAGCAAGGCAGAAGCGTTTCAGAATGCGCAGATTGCCAAGAAGATTTTTTCCCAGCGCAAGTCCACCCACTTTGCCGAAAGCTACACCAGTCTGACGGCGGCAAACAATTTCCTGCCCAGCGTGGAAAACGGCGAGTATCCGCAGAATGGCTTTGAGGAGGGTTACCGGAAGACCATCGAGAACTTCACCTGGAAGTCTCAGTTCTCTTTCTCCCAGGAGATGATTGAGGACTCCATCATGATGGATCTGAAACGGCAGCCGGAACAGATGATGGTCAGCTACGAGCGGACCAGTGAGAGCTTCTTTGCGCAGTTGCTGGCGACGGCCATGGAGGGTAAAGCCAGCTTTACGCTGGAAAACCTGACTTTTGACTGCACCACCGCAGACGGTGAAAAGCTGTTTTCTCAGAACCATAAGCCGAAAATCAGCGGCGCCAAGCAGTGCAACGCCTTTACCGATGCGTTTTCCGCTGAGGCACTGGGCAAGGCTGCCACGGTGATGCAGAACATGAGAGGTGACAACAACGAGATTCTGGGCTTGATTCCCGACCGCATTATCATTGCCAACGACGCAGAATTGAAGGCGGAGATTTTCGGCGTGCTGGGCGCACAGCACGACCCAACGACACCCGGCGGAAACAAGTACAATTACCAGTTTGGCAACTGGGAGGTCATTGTGTGGCCCTATCTCAACCAATTCCTAACCGCTGGGCAGAAGCCGTGGCTGCTGCAGGACAGCCGATACAACGAAATGGCCGACGGCGCCATCTGGCAGGATCGCGTTCCGCTGTCGGTGAAATCGGAAATCGACAAGAACGACGCCAACGTTTGGAAGGGCCGTGCCCGGTGGGGCGGCGGTTTCGTGGATTTCCGTGCCTTTGTCGGCTGCGGTTTGCAGAGCGGCGGCACGCTGTAAGTACATAGATAAAGGGCACGGCGGTGCTGCGCTGGGCCCTTTTTTTATAGCAGGAGGTGAAACCATTGCAACTTGGAGAACTTCTGACGATAGCCGATGAAATGAAGCCCAACACGTTTTCCGAGACCATGAAAACCAGGTGGGTAAATGAGATCGAAGGCATGATACAGACGGAGGTATTGCTGCTGGCGTTCCAGGACTGTGTTCAATACAAGTGGCCGGACAGCAAAGAAATAGAGCTTCTGGTACCGCCGCCATATGACAAGCTGTACGAATACTACCTGGAATCCATGATTCTGTTCCAGCAGGAGGAAATGGACCGATACGCAAACCTTCAGGCCATGTTCCAGAAGTGCTATGCCGAGTATGTCCAGTTTATCGCGGAGACCATCGCGCCGTCCGGGTGCAGGGCAAAACGGGCCTGCTATTATCTCAGCGCCTACGGACTGGCCGTGAAGATGGGATTCCAGGGAACATTGGAAGAGTGGTTGAAATCACTGATTGGAGACAAGGGCGATAAGGGCGACCCGTTTACGTTTGAGGACTTCACGTCTGAACAATGGCAACAGATAACAGACGGGTTGCAGGACGATGTTTTGAATGAATTACTGCCAATCATCCTGCAAGCCATCGAGGACAACGCCAATACAGCGGCAGACAACGCCGCCGAAGGTGTGCGGCAGGAAGTAGAGACAGCGGCCACGGCAGCACAGGAGGCAGCAGAGATTGCAGAGGAATACGCTACAAAGCCGCCGGTCATCCGCGACGGCGTATGGTTTGTCTGGAACCAGGCGGAACGGGACTATGTAACCACCGGACAGACGGCCATAGGCCGGGACGGCGCTACCGGTCCCCAGGGACCGAAAGGCGTGGACGGTGTCAGTGTTCAGGCCGCCGGAGCTTATCGATTTTATGTGACCGAAGACGGGCGGCTGATTCTTGCCTATTTGGGAACACAGGTCCCATTCAATGCAAGAATTGACGAACGTGGACACTTGATGGTGGAGGTGTAGACCGTGGGATGGTGCGGATATGACATTGTGAAACCTTATCTGACGGCCTATGATCTGGCGATTCGGATGGGATTCAAAGGGACGCTTGTGGAGTGGCTGAAAAGTCTGAAAGGACCGAAGGGCGAAAAGGGAGACCCATGGACCTGGGAGGACTACACCGACGAGATGCTGGACGAGCTGAACAAAAAGATATACGAATTTCTTTTGACGGTGCTGGGGCCGGAGGCCGAGGCCGTAAAGGAGACGGCGCGACACCGGGCGGCCATCGATGCGGCACGGTTGATTCGGGACGACTTTCTGGAAAAAATGGACGCGGTCAAGGATGCCTGGGAGCGGGCAAAGGGAACCATAGGATACCCGATAAAAATACAGAATGCGACCTGGAGGATTTACAACCCAAGCATAAAAGCCTATGAGGACAGCGGCGTAACTGCGACGGCCAGGGACGGAGCCACGGGGCCGGAGGGACCCATGGGAAACCCTGGGCCGGTACAGGAAGCGCTGGACAAGCTGGGATTCCAGGTAAACAGCGAGGGCCATCTGATTGTGACCTATGGAGGCGACACGCCGCCGGACATCCGGCTGGTGGACGGCCATCTGATTTTAAATTTAACGTAAGGAGGAAACACCATGCCGGAGATTGATTTGGGATATGTATTGGGACCGAAAGGCGACCCGGGCGAGCCAGGCAGGGACGGAACCGACGGAACACCGGGCACGCCGGGAGCACCGGGTGCCGATGGAAAAAGCGCCTATCAGTACGCCAAGGAGGGAGGATTTGTAGGAACAGAGGAACAGTTCTATACAGCACTGGCGGAAGTCATTTTGAAGATGAACAAGGTGATCCCGCGTAAGGTGGACACCATCGCCACGCTCAGCGCCGCCGGTCAGGTCCAGGACAGCGGGAAAACTATGGCAGAACTGGTCACGAAGGAACAGCTTGAGAACATATACAACAAACAGGAGGCGGACGGAAGGTTTGCAGCAAAAAACGCGGTTTACACAAAAAATGAGACCATGACGGCTGCAACGGGCCAGTTGATTGCAAGCGGTGTTACCACGCCAAACATGGCGTTTCAGAAGCTGAAGGAACAGGTGAACAAAGCACAAAGCACGGCAGACAGTGCGGCATCCGGAGCAAAAATTGTGCAGGGAAGTTATGTTGGAACTGGTGAACTATCTAAAACAATAACTCTTGGATTTAAACCAAAGCTGCTAATCCTTGCCCAGCTTACATCTGAGGATGGAATTCCCGCTCAATTTTTTTCTGACGTTAATATACTTTATTATATCGGACAATCTAAGTTGTATACCGACGCGTTTAACGAACCAAACGGTACAATATCTATCTCAGAGACCGGTATAACATTGGTTGGAGTTGGAGACGATGCAGAGTCAAATTTTAACCTTACTAGTATAACATATAGGTATGTAGGAGTTGGTTGATAGTGACTATCATAAAAATAGAGCCATTGGAAAGTGGGCAGCGCCCTATTGAATCGCAGTCAGGTCGTACAGAATGTTGGATGGATGGGTATATTGCCGTACCGGAACATCTGGAAGACAAGGCATGGGAGACGCTGGGATGGTGTGATCTGGATATTCAAGACGGCGTTTTGGTTGGCATCACGCCCACGGAGCGGCCGGAGCCGGAGCCGGAACCGACACCTGCACCGTCCTATGAGGAACGGATGGCGGCGCTGGAATCGGCCATGACAGCCATGTTGATGGGAGGAAACGGCAATGTATGAGTTTATCAGGCTGCAATACATCATGAAAAAAATCACCGCTGAGCAGGTGCAGGGATTTGCGCCCAAGTGGATCACCATGGAGCAGGCGGAAACCATTGTCCGCGGCGTGTAATGCGTGGCCAGCGACAGGCCAAACAAGGTACAGTGAAAGTACACCAAAAAGAAAGGGGCATACACTATGCTGAAAAACAAAATTTTCTTTGACCATGCAAGTGACATTGCGCTGATTGGCATGGAAAACCACACCAGCCGCAGCAGCGACGCCACGGAGATGTTCGCCAACAATTTGAATGACTGGGACCTGCAGGGCGACCAGTATTGCTACCACGGCGCACCGGGACTGGACAAACCCGAGGACTACCGGAAGCTGGCGGACCAGTACGGCTGGGACAAGCTTTCCGACCAGGAAAAGACGGAGCTGCGGGAGCAGTTTGACGGCGTCCGGCAGGACGACAATTACCGGGAGGCCGTGGAACAGGCCACCAGTGATCTCGAGAAGGACAAAGCCAGTCCCGCCATGCAGAAGAAGTTCAACGACCTGTATCAGAAGTACTGGAGTGAGCATATCGGCGGCTGACATATCCGGGGCCGGGAAACCGGCCCCGATGCACAACAGGAGGTTGTACTTATGAAAAACATTACCAACGGTGAGTGGTGGAAAAAGGCGGCGGTCCGCGCCGTGAAAACTGTTGCCCAGACGGCGGTTGCTACCATCGGTACGGCGGCGGCTATGGGCGATGTGAACTGGATTCAGGTAGGCAGCGCGGCGCTGCTGGCCGGTGTGCTGTCGGTGCTGACAAGCGTGGCCGGTATCCCGGAGGTGAGCAGCAAGTGAATCTGCTGCTGATTGCCGGACACGGCGCCGGAGACCCGGGAGCCACCAGCAACGGTTACCAGGAGGCCGTGGAGACCCGGCGGGTGGTCCAAGCGCTGGCCGGTGTACTGAAAGACTACTGCAACGTGAGCCAGTATCCCACTGGACGGAATGCCTACAGTGACTACAAAAACGGTCAGTTGCTTGCAACGGCCAAGTTTTCCCAGTATCATTATGTACTGGAAATCCATTTCAATGCCTATATGGCCACGCGGACCGACGGCGTGACCATGGGCGTGGAATGCTACGTCCCGACGGCAGAGGGCAACACCACAACAGAGACGGCGCTGTGCAGCAACCTGGCGAAGCTGGGGCTGAAAAACCGGGGCGTCAAAAAGAAAGACTACTCCGTGATCTGGAGCGCAAGAAAGCAGGGAACCAGGGCGGCGCTGCTGGAGGTCTGCTTCATCGACGACCCGGACGATATGCGGCTGTATGAAAGCCGGTTTGCCCAGGTGGTACAGGCCATTGCAAAAAGTATCATGGATGGTTTTGGCCTTCAATGGCTGGAGCAGGAACAGGAGGAAGCTATGACCGGCAAAGAGATTTATGAAAAACTGAACGAGTATACCGCCACGCTGCCGGTGCCGGAGTGGGCCGAGAAAGAACTGGCCGAGGCCAAGGCGGCAGGCATTACCGACGGCACGAACCCCATGCAGCTGATCCCAAGATACCAGGCCGCGCTGATGGCCCACCGGGCCGTCCAGGCGGCCGTGGGACAGAAAAAGGGGTGACGCCATGGGTGCAGCCGAGTGGATCAGCCTGGGCGGCGTTCTGGTGGCGGCGGCGGCGCTGATTGTAACCATGCTCTATAACCGGAGCAAGGAGCAGAAGAACCAGGGGAATCTGGTAAGCCAACTGCAAGGCATTTCGGATACCGTGCAGGAAACACGGGATGACGTTAAGGCACTGCGGGAAGAAACCCAGGAAAACCGCGTGGCAGTTGCAACTATGGGCCGCGATATCAAAACACTGTACAACAACCAGGAGCGGATGGAACGGCAGGTGGATACGGCTATGAATCTGGCACAGGCAGTCAACCGGCTGGCTGACGCGGTGGCGGGAAAGGTGGAACACCAATGACACGCGAAGAGATCGAGCAGTACATTGAGGAGAACGGCACGCCCATTGAGCGGATGGAACAGAAAATGCGGGCCATGGAGCGGGATTCTGTGAAGCGCTGGATGACCGTGGCGGTGGTGGCGGCATTCCTGGCAATGATTATGGCAGGTGTGGCCATCGCCCAGAGCGTACGGGCTGCCAAGGCTGCCGAGAACGCCGCCGCGCTGCACCAGGACATGGTGGAACTGTTTCAGGAGCTGAAGGACGGTCTGGTGATCGAGTACGAGCGGACCGTGGACGAGTACGAAACGGTGACCACCACGCAGAGTGCAACCGGTGATACCGCTATCGTGAATAACAATGGCACAACCGAATATAACGCGGGGGAGGGTGAATGAGTATGGCAACAGCGAGAAACAGCATCAGCAAGACCAAGGGCACCAAGACCACGGAAAAGGTCAAGGCGTCCTATGACCCGCAGAAAGCGGCGGCCAGCAAAGCCAGCAAGACGAGCGCCAAGAAAGGCAGCGGGAACACCTGCCCTTACTGCGGCCATAAAATCGGGCGGTGATGGGCCGTGACGGACCATGTGGCGACAAAGCATTTACTCCGGGAGCGGGTAACGGATTCTGAGGAGTTCCAGCAGATGCTGCTGCGGGCCATGCTGAGCAAGGACGAAGCAGAACTTATGTGGAGACATTATAAAGAAAAGCAGGACTTGCGGCTGATTGCCGACAGCATGGGAATCAGTTACACTACCGCGAAACAATGGCACAAGCGATCTTTGAAGATTCTGAAAGGCATCCTTTAGGGGGTGCCTTTTTTGCGCTCTTTTTCGCTCCATAGCCGGGCCAATGGAAAGGGGAAACGGCGGTACCATGGAGGTACGGGAAAACCCGAATTTTTAAAAAGGAGCGATCAACCATGGGTGAATTTGCATCTCGCGGCGTAGCCAATA
>ERZ1643249.3715-NODE-3715-length-13246-cov-4.035555_pt1 | contig 13246 bp, 7 predicted proteins | sample MGYA00579263_ERZ1643249 | MGnify/ENA primary metagenome ERZ1643249 (study PRJEB29033, sample SAMEA4952264) | chicken gut metagenome | biome: Broiler Chicken; feature: Gastrointestinal Tract; material: Caecum | place: Ireland | collected 2018 | study: Broiler...
CCGTCAGGAAGTAAAGACGGGCTATAAAGTGGAAAAGCCGGACATGACGCCCGGTCAGCACATGGTGACGGTGACGTACGGCGAACTTTCGGCAAGATACCCCGTATTCGTCAGCGACATGATCAAGAATTACGACGACAGCGAGTTTGCCGTTCTAGGCGCTCCCGGACTGTACGTCGTGGAGGCGGAGGACATAGACCTCGGCAAGTGCGAGGCGTCGCCCATAGACGCGTCCGCGGCGACTATACAGCGCACGTCCTCCGTGTTCGTCGGTAAAAAGGCGTACCTCACCAACTTCGGCGCGGCGGGCAACTGCGTGGGCTTCCAGTTCGACGCGGCGGCGGATATAGGGGGCGTGCAGATGGCGGTGAAAGTGGGCAACCCCACGGACGCGGAAATAGACATAGCCTCCGCAGTCGCCATGTATGCGGACTTCAGGGGCGCGAGCGACATGGGTCAGCTGGATATATCGGGCGAGCAGCCTCTCGCCTCGGGTGAGTGGCGCACGATAGTGTTTGACGACGTCAGCTTCTTCGGTTCGAGCAACTTCATAATCGAGTTCCTCACCACCGTGGATCTGGCATGGGACGGCGTTGATTTCATAGTAGGCTCAAACGGCGTCAACCCCGCGGCGAAGTTCGAGCTTCCTGCGGGCAGCGAAACTCCCGTGACGCTTGCGGCGGAGAGCATGAACCTCGAAAAGTTCTCCTCCACCGACGCGGCGATATCCGAGCACTCGCTCAAATTCGCGCAGCCGCTCATTACCGACGGCTATGTTACGGCGATAAAGCAGGGCGCGCAGCTGTCGGCGATGATAGACCTCGAAGAAAACTCGGAAGTCACTTTCAGCCTTGCCGCATCCATCCCCGAGAGCTACTCGCTTGCGGATAACTGGACGTTCTATGTGGATACGTTCAGATTGAGCTCCGTCGCGGATACGACGGCGACGGCGGGAAAGAGGGACGTTTCTCTCGGAACGTATGCTCTTAAAGCGGGCAGACACATCTTCTACGCCGTGGCGAGCGGTACTCCCTGCGATATAGATGCGTTCACGCTTTCGGCGACCGCGTTCGACGGCGACGAGTCGACGCTGATCGAGGATAAGGCGGATCGCGATCTTACGGTGTACGAATTCGGAACGTACAAAGTCGAGGGCGAAGACCTTCTCGACAGATCGGGTTGGGTGCCTCAGTTCGGCGAAGTGAGCGGCATGGTCGAGGCATGGGAATGGAAAGACGGTACGAGCGGACTTTCCATCGGAAAGGTATCGGACGGCACGGTCATCAATCTTTCTTTCAGCCTTAAAGTGGCGGCGAAATTGTCCCTGACCGCACGGGCGTCGGTGTCCGGTGAGTCGGATACGGGAACGATCCCGTCCTGGCAGCTCAAGGCCACGGTGGACGACACCACTTTCGCATGGACTTCCGATCACAGATTCGGTTTCGACGCGGATCACACCTACTGGAACTGGGGCGACGTAAATTACAGCTCCGTATACCTCCGGCCCGGCGATTACGTCATTAAAATGGAGAACGTCAGCGGCATAGGCATAGATTACTTCACGCTCGATTTCGCGTCTCCCATAAACAAGATAGAGGGCGTCGGCTCCGTCAAGATAGAAGCGGAAGACCTTCAGGACAGAACGGACTGGCACCACAGCCAGAGCACCGAGGACAATCCCAAGACGGCGGACGACATGGTCGAGCAGTGGACGAACCCCGGCACGGGCGCAAAGGGAATGTGCGTCACCAAGATAAAGGCGGGCAGCATACTGCGCATACCGTTCGAGACCACTCAGAAGGCGGCAGTCCGGATAAAAATAAGAGTCTCACAGTGGGGTTGCAGCGGCATGATAGACACTGACAGGGTAAAGGTCAAGCTGGGCGATCAGTACGTCATCTGGAGATCGGACGACGACTTCACGAATCAGGGGCCCGAATCGACGAGCGAGACTTTCAAGGAGTACAGCTACTTCCGCTGGGGAACGCTCACGACCTCTCCCGTCGTACTCGACGCGGGCAGCCACATCATAGAGATCACTTCGGGCGACGTTTCCTACGACTGGTTCGAAGTGGAGACCCTCGATCCCTCGGCGGGCGTGACGGTCACACGCATAAGCGGCGCGGGCGACTATACGGTGCAGGCGGAAGACCTTATCGCGGACTCCGATATCACGCACGCGTGGGGCAACGAAAATCCTGAAAACGTCATGGGTTATGATCCGATAAACGATAAAGGCATAATTGCGGCGTTTAATACCAAAAATCCCACTGCGAGCGGATACTGCCTGACTCGTCTGGCAGTAGGCTCCGTAATAAGGATACGCTTTACCACCGAAGTAAGCGTCAGCATCACGCTTAAAGTGCGCATTGCCGAGTATTACAGCGTCGGCGACCTCTCTTCGGGCGCGATGAAAATCGCGCTCAAAGGCGGCGAGTCGGATACTCCCGTGACGTGGAGCGCACCTTCGGGCGCATTCAATCACGACGAGGCGACCTACGGCATGTATCACTGGGGCGACGCGACCTGCAGTGCCGTCACCGTCGGACCCGGCGAATACGTCTTCGAGATAATTTCGGGCGACGTTTCGTATGACTACTTCACCCTTTCCGCAGTCGCGGCGGAACAGGCTTAACAAGACATCTTTGTCAGGCAAAACAAGGGGAGGCGCGGCGCACCGTTTCGGTGCGCCGCGCTTTTACCCGTTCTTTTTCCGCACCGCGCCCGCCGCGCAATGCCGTGTAAATTTTTCTTCGCGTCGGCTTTTTGCGATTCGTTTTTTTCGGGGCGTCCGCCGAGTTTTTCGGCTTTTTATCGTCCGCGCCGCCGCGCGTGTCGCCGCCGTTTCTTTTTCCGCACCGCGCCCGCGGTCCGCCGCGCTTAAAAATACTCTTGACAAAAACGCGGACGCGAAATATAATATAGTTATGGACGCAGGGGAGAAAACGGTAAATACCGCGATAGTGGAAGACGAAAGCGCGGAGGCGGAAAGGCTGAGCGCGATGCTCGGCAGATACGGAGAGGAGCGCGGGCTTGTTTTCAACAAGCGCGTTTTTACGCTTGCGTCCGACTTTCTCGCCGATTACACGGGCGACTATGACGTGGTGTTCATGGACATACAATTGCCCGACCTTGACGGAATGAGTGCGGCAAAGCGTCTGCGCGAGACGGACGGAAGCGTAGTGCTGGTATTCGTCACCAATATGTCGCAGTACGCGATAAACGGGTATGAGGTGAACGCGGCGGATTTCGTCGTCAAGCCGCTCATATACGAGTCGTTCGCGCTCAAACTCGACCGCATATTCGAGCGGATAGCCAAACTCGCGGAAACGGTGCTTCCCGTAAAGACTGCGGGCGGCATGGTCACGCTTGCCGCGTCGAACATAAAGTACATCGAAGTCATGGGACACGAACTGATATACCACACGACGCGCGGCGAGTACCGCTCATACGGCAGTCTGTGCAAAGTGGAGAAGCGTCTGGAAGAGGCGCGCTTTGTCAGGTGCAACAACTACTATCTCGTAAATCCCCGATACGTCCAATCGGTGGGCGCGGGATCGACGGTAGTGGGCGGCGACGAGCTTTCGGTGTCATACGCGCGGCGCAAGGCATACCGCAAGGCGATAGCGGAGTATCTCGGAGGGCTCGTCTGAATGTACGAGCTTACGGCGTTTTATCTGTATAAAGCCATATTCATGTGCGAACTTTTGGTCGCGGAGGCGATAATGTGCGTAGGGCTCAAACGTCGCCCTCTTTTCGCGTTACGCGGCGCGCTGTGCTGCATAGGCGCGATAGGCGTCGCGTTTGCGATCCCCGTCGTGTCGTACAGCGCATGGTACTGTTCGCTCGTATTCCTGTTTATGTTCGCGGTCACTCTGCCGCTCATTAAGGTGTGTTTCGAGGCGAATGCGGTGAGTATCCTCTTTCGCGGCATAGCGGCATACACGACGCAGCACACGGCGTATCAGATATTCGATCTTGCGATGGGGGTATTCGGCATCGCGTTCGGTAATGATTCGCTTTCGATCGGAGGCGCATACGGCAGCGATTCCGCGGGCGAATTTATGCCGCTTATCATGTACCGCGCGGGCGCGCAGTCTCTCGCGTCCTCTTCGCCTCTGCGCGACGAACTGATGACCGTGCTCGGGTACGCATCCTATCTCGTGGTCTATATAGCAACGTATTCTCTGAGTTACAGCTTCGTCTCCGCGCGGCTGAAAAACAGCGACAAGTTCGAGCTTAAAAGCTCGTCCATGTTCGTGTTCGTGGTATTGTTCGTGCTTTTCAACGTCGTCATATCCTCCGTCGTCATCTATTCGGGCGGCGACGTGGGGCTGCAAGGCTCGCTTCTCCTTTCGGGTTACAACATAGCCTGCTGTCTGCTGACGATGTATCTGATGTTCGAGGTCATATTCAAAAAGCAGTACGAGCGCGGTTATATAGTTGCGAATCGTCTGCTGAAGCAGGCGGGGGAGCAGTACGCCCTCGCCAAGGAAAACATAGAGATGATAAATCTCAAATGCCACGACTTGAAGCATCAGATCCGCGAAATGGGCGGACGGCAGGTGGGCGAGCGCGAGATAAAGGAGATAGAGAACATGATCTCCATATACGACGCTCCCGTCCATACGGGCAACGAGGCGCTGGACATAATCCTTACCGAAAAGAGCCTTTACTGCAACAAGCACAGCATAAAACTCTACTGCATAGTGGACGGCGGCCTGCTGTCGTTCATGGAAGACGCGGATCTTTATTCGCTGTTCGGCAATCTGCTGGACAACGCGATAGAGGCGGTCATAACCCTGCCCGAAGAGAAGCGCTTCATAAATCTCTCCGTGCGCACGGTGAACGGCTTTACCCGCATAAGCACGAGCAACTGCTGTTTGAGTCCGCCGCAGTTCGAGGGCGGTCTGCCGCGTACGACAAAGGCGGACAAGGAAAATCACGGCTACGGCATGAAGAGCATACGACTTGTCTGCCGCAAGTACGACGGCGAGCTGGACATACGCACCGAGGGCGGCATGTTCACAGTCAACATAGTTTTTATGAAGTAAATGTTTTGCGGGGGAAGCCCCCTCTTTGAAAAGAGGTGTCTTCCCCTGCGCCCTCCTTTCCCCGAGAAACTTAAAATCCTTATATAAAAAGCTCAAACCTCGTTTGGTTAATAATTCATACGGGGTTTATTTTTTTAACCCCCATAACCGCGTCTGCGGTGTCTTTTCAAGAATCTGCCGCGTTTCCGAGTCGCCGCAGGGTGACCCTATGCCGACCCGAGAACGTGACTTTGCGCTTAAAAAGACGGCGAGCTTTTCGTCAATGCGGCAGCGCGGCGTCAGCGCAACGAAAAATTATCGAGTTGCGTCAAAAAACGAGGCACTTGTGAAATGGGTATTGACAGAGGGGGGGGGGTAGATGATAAAATCAACGATATAGGGGAAAGGTATATTTACTTGCCTTGCCCTAAAAAAAATTCAAGGAGGAAAACGATGAACAAAATTGTCAAGTTGGCAATTAACTTTTTGCTCATAGCCATCATCATTGCCGCTATTTCCGTCGGCACGTGGGTTATGTATCGCTATGAGCAGGAAGTCAACTCGCTGCTTGCCCCGCCCATAGTGGACGAAGAGACGCTGGATATTGCGAGCGAATCGGGTCAGGCAATGGCGCGGCGGATAATGACGGAGGGTGCGATCATGCTCAAAAACGACGGCGCGCTCCCTCTCGACTATTCCACAGACAAGCAGGTGAACGTGTTCGGCTGGCGCTCGGTTGACTGGATCTACGGCAGCGAAGGATTCAACGCTTCGGGAGGAGTCGCGCCGGAGAACGATAACTTCGACGAGAACGTGGACATCTACAAGGCGCTCAACAAGTACGGCATACGTTACAACACCGAGCTTTACGATATGTATTACAGGTACGTAAAGCCCGATCATCAGAGCGCGGATCTCAGAGGCGTGCATATAAGTACGCTTATTTCGCTGCGCGAGCCTAAGATAGACGACAAGGAGTATTACAGCGACGATCTGCTCAGCCGTGCGCAGGAATACTCGGACACCGCTATCGTCGTTATCGGCAGAATGTCGGGCGAGGGCATGAACGCCAACACGACCATGCAGGAAAAGGAAGGTCCCGGAGTAGTCAGCGACAGCACTCGCCACTACCTCGAGCTTTCCACCGAAGAGGAAGCGCTCCTGACGTACTGCGGCGCGAATTTCGAAAACGTAATAGTTATCATGAACGTGTCCAACCCGTTTGAAATGGGCTTCCTCGAAACCATCCCCGGAATTGACGCATGTCTCTATATAGGCTTTACGGGCACTCGTGCGGCGCAGGCGCTTCCCGGTCTGCTTTACGGCGACGTGTCCCCGTCGGGAAGAACGGTGGATACCTTTGCATATGACCTCTGGACCAACCCCGCGAACGTGTTCAAGGGCGGTCTTTCCTATACCGATTACGGCAGGTCATACGCAGACTATGTGGAGAACGTGTACGTCGGCTACAAGTGGTATGAGACGGCGGACGCCGAGGGAATATGGAACAACGTGTCCAACGTGCACGGCACGGGCTATGAAGGAGTCGTTCAGTTCCCGTTCGGCCACGGAATGAGTTATAACGATTACTCCTGGGAAGTGGGCGAGATAACGGCGGGCGACGGCCCGATAGCCGAGGGCGGCGCGTTCACGGACAAGACCAAGTTCACCATTCCCGTAACGGTCACCAACAACGGCGATTACCCGGGGCGCGACGTGGTGGAAGTGTACGTCACCCCGCCTTACACGGACGGCGAGATAGAGAAGGCGTCCGTGACGCTTGCGGGCTACGGCAAGACGAACGAACTGCAGCCCGGCGCGAGCGAAACGATAGAAATAACTGTAGACCCGTATGACTTTGCGTCCTACGACTGCTACGACAAGAACAAGAACGATTTCAAGGGCTGGGAGCTGGACGAAGGAACGTATACGTTCAGTTTAAGGACGGACGCGCACACGGTCAAGACGGTGACGTACGGCGGAAGCGAGCGCGCGGGAAGTTTCGACTACAAAGTGGCGTCGGACATCACGATGCGGTATGACCCCGTAACGCAGAAAGAGGTAAAGAACCTCTTCACGGGAGCGGACGCAGTGGACACCACGCCTCTGGACGCGACGGAAAAGGACGGATCGTTCGATCCGGGCATACCTTGGCTGACGCGCTCCGACTTCATGGATCCGAGCGAGTTCCAGGCGCACAACGTAGCGCGCGCGGCGACGCCCTCGGCTAAGATAGGCGGATACTCCGCGGATCGTGCCATCGCATGGGACAACAGAACGGGAAAGGACGAATTTGGCGAGGATATACCCACCGAAAAACCGACGTGGGGAAACGGAGGTTCTCTCCGACTTGCGGACGGTTCGGGCAACATAACGGATCTCGGCAAACAGCTGGGCGCGAACTATGACGACCCGAAGTGGGAAGAAGTGCTCAATCAGGTCACCATAGCCGAGGCAGTCGAGCTTATGAACGGATATTACAGCAGCGACCCGATAGACACCGTCGGCAAGCCCCGTCTTGTGGACTATGACGGTCCCGCGCAGATAAAGGGCTTTACGAGTGCGCCTCGCGGCACGGGCTATCCCACCATGGTGGTGATCGCCGCGGCGTGGAACCCGTCGCTTGCCTATGAATTCGGCAAGGCATACGGCGAGGACATGGACAGCGTGGGCGTCAGCGGACTGTGGGGCTGGGCGATAGACTGCCACAGAACGGCGTGGTTCGGGCGCAATCACGAGTCCCCGAGCGAGGACGCAATGCTTGCGGGCACGACGATCGCAAATGCGGTCAGAGGTCTCAATACCCGCGGCAAGTACAACTTCATCAAACACTTCGCGCTTTACGGCTACAACGGCGACAGTATATGGGTGACCGAGCAGGCATTCAGAGAGAACTATCTCCGCGCTTACCGCAAGGCATTCGTGGACGGCGGCGCGCTGGGCGCGATGACCACCTATCAGGGCATAGGCGCGGAGCACTCCGAAACGACGATAGCGGTTCTTACGGGCGTACTTCGCCGCGAGTGGGATTTCAAGGGCGCGATAACTACGGACGCGATAGGCACCAACCCCTACTGCGATTCCATCCTCCGTGCGGGCGGCAACTTCGGTATGGGCGTCGTGCTGGGTACCCTCGGCGGCGTCACCTATAACGAAAACTCCTCCGCGCGCATTCAGCATCGCCTGCGCGACTCCGTGCATCAGGTGCTGTATATGTGGCTGCGTGCCGATTACAACGAAAGTCAGTATCTGCTCAATCCCGACGAGGGCGACAGCTTCGTATCTTCCACGTCCATAAGCGGCTGGGAGTGGTGGAAACCGTTCATAACGACGGTGGACATCTGCGTAGGCGTGCTCTGCGCCATGTGGGCGGCACTCGTTATAATAAGCATTTTGTTCAAGAAGAACAAGAACAAAGCGCCTCGCGTTTCCGATGTATACTACGACTTATCCGATGACGGCGGCGCGCCCGAAAGCGAGAAGTCGGAAGATATGACCGCACCGCTTGCGGACAGCGCGGCTCCCGCGAGCGAAGCGAGTGCGGAAACGGCGATAGTCTTCGGCTCAGTCGCGGCAGAGGACGCAAGCGCAAGCGGCATACCCGAAGGCGAAACGCGGAGCTTTGCCGATGCGTTCGAGCAGCTTCCCGAAGATGCGAAGACGAGATTCAAGCAGGTGGAAAAGTACGCTTTGAACATCTCGGGCGCGGAAGAAAAGGCGACGGGAAAGGGCGTAACGGTGAAGATCGGATCTAAACGGCTGGTGCGCCTTAAAGTGCGCAGAGGAAAACCCATAGCACTGTTCGACATGGAGAACGACGAACTGCGTTCCTACCGCAAGGAGTCGGGCATAAAGTTCCCGCACGCCGAAACGATGATAACGCTCGATAAGGACGATTCCGTTACCGCCGCGTGTCGTATGATAAACATTGCGGCAGAGCGCGTACAGCGCGAAAAGGAACAGGCGGCGGAGCGTCGCAGAGAGGCTCGCAGAAATCACCGCGATACGTCGGGTGACGGCGAAGATGAGTAAACGCACTGCCATATAGGCAAAGAAAAGTAACACCCGCGCTTGTGCAAAACGAGCGCGGGTGCTGTCTTTATATTTTTATATATACATTATTATATATATAACGATCCCGCAGGCAAGGGAAGTAAAAGAAAACAGCGGCTGAGTGACCTCAGTCGCTGTTTTATAGTGCTTTAATCGCTTACGCCTTGCCGTTGCAGCCGAGCACGTTGACGAGCTTGTGCTTGACGCACTCTTTGATAAGTGCGCGCGCGTCGCCGAGATACTGGCGGGGGTCAAAGTGAGAAGGATTCTCCACGAAGTGCTTGCGGACAGCCGCGGTGAACGCCATGCGGAGATCGGAGTCGATGTTGATCTTGCAGACAGCCATGGAAGCGGCCTTGCGGAGCAGATCCTCGGGAACGCCTTTCGCGCCGGGCATGGAACCGCCGTACTGTTCGATCATCTGCGCATACTCGGGGATGACGGAGCTTGCGCCGTGAAGAACGATAGGGAAGCCGGGCAGTTTCTGCGCGACCTTTTCGAGTATGTCGAAACGAAGTTTAGGCTCGCCCTTGAACTTGTATGCGCCGTGGCTCGTGCCGATAGCGATGGCGAGGGAATCGACGCCCGTTCTGCCGACGAACTCTTCCACCTGGTTGGGATCGGTGTAAGCCGCATCTGCGTCCTTGACTTTAACGTCATCCTCGACGCCCGCGAGCTTGCCGAGCTCAGCCTCGACGACTACGCCGTGATCGTGCGCGTACTCTACGACTTTCTTGGTTATCTTGATGTTCTCTTCGAACGGATGTGCGCTTGCGTCTATCATGACGGAAGTGAAACCGTTCTCGATGCAGTCCTTGCAAAGCTCGAACGTATCGCCGTGATCGAGGTGCATGACGATGGGAAGACCGGTATCCTCGACAGCCGCCTCGATGAGGTGACGGAGGTAGATGGGGTTAGCGTACTTACGCGCGCCGCTCGACACCTGAAGGATAAGTGGAGCGTTTTCCTCTTTCGCGGCGGAAACGATACCCTGGATGGTCTCCATGTTGTTGACGTTGAAAGCGCCGCTGGCATAGCCGCCCTCATACGCTTTTTTGAACATTTCGGTACTGGTTACTAAAGGCATAAGATTCCTCCATAAAAATTTTTTATGACCTTTGTCGGAGTATAGTATACAACTTATCTCGATAAATTTCTACTGATTTGAGTGCATTTTCGGAAAATTTCGGTAGACTATTTGAAAAAATACTGCTATACTAAGTTTGCGAAAGCGGCAGGCGGCGCAAATCGGAATAAAATGCGGCTGTGTTGCGCAAACCGTACATGGCGGGTCGCGGCGACGCTTCCGCAAAGGAGATGCTGAAATGTTCGATTCGAGAATGGAAGAACTTGCTCGCGGGCTGGTGACGTATTCCGTCGCGGCAAAACCGGGCGACAAGGTGCTGATAGAAACGACGGACGTACCCTCCGAGTTTACCGCGGAGCTTATCCGTCAGGTATATGCGGCGGGCGCGTATCCGTTCGTGGAGACGTATAAGGGAAAAGTGGAAGCGGCGCTCCGCTCGGGCACGAGCGATGAGCACAGCAAGATGCTCGCCGATTTCGCGGGCTACCGCATGAGTAAGATGGACTGCTATATAGGCGTTCGCGGCAACGAGAACGCGTATGACCTTTCGGGCGTTCCGAGCGACAAAGCCGCGATATACGGCAGGAATTATTCTTTCCCCGTGCATCACGAAATGCGCGTCAAAAACACCCGCTGGGTAGTGCTCCGCTGGCCGAACGATTCCATGGCACAGCTTTCGGGCAAGCCCACGCGCGAGTTCGAGGACTTTTATTTCCGCGTCTGCTGCATGGACTACGCCAAGATGGACAGGGCGATGGACGCGCTCAAAGCGCTTATGGACAAGACGGATAAAGTGCGCCTTGTCGCTCCCGGAACGGACCTTACGTTCTCCATAAAGGGAATAGGCGCGGTAAAGTGCTCGGGTCACATGAACATACCCGACGGCGAGGTGTACTCCGCCCCCGTGCGCGACAGCGTTAGCGGTCAGATAACCTATAACGTGCCGTCCATAGAAAACGGAATTAAGTTTGAGAACGTCTCGCTGCGCTTTGAAAACGGCAAGATAGTGTCCGCGACGGGCAACTATCCCGACAAGATAAACGCGATCTTCGATACCGACGAGGGCGCGCGTTACGTGGGCGAGTTCGCCATAGGCGTAAATCCCTATATCAACGAGCCTATGGGCGACATCCTCTTCGACGAGAAGATAGCGGGATCCATACACTTCACCCCCGGTTGTTGCTACGACGACGCTTACAACGGCAACAGCAGCGCGGTGCATTGGGATCTCGTACTCGTCATGACGCCCGAGCGCGGCGGCGGCGAGATATGGTTCGACGACGTGCTCATCCGTAAAGACGGCATTTTCGTTCTGCCCGCTCTCGAAGCGCTCAACCCCGACCGCCTCGCATAAGCGTGTCAAACCGCGTGTGTATACGCGCTCGGTCGCGCGATATGTGCGCATGAGTGATAAATAAAGATACGCCCGCGCCGCTTTTGCGGCGCGGGCTTTTTGCGCTGAAAACGCGGATGCTGGCAAAAGCCGCGTGTATATCAAAATGACGCGCGGCTCGCGGCATTTCGCTTGACTTTTATGCGGCGGGGAATATAATGTAAGTGTAAGCCGCTTTTAATGGCGGAAATTTACGAAAGAGGTTTTTTACAAATGAAGATCAGGTCTTTGGTGATTACGGCGGCGGTGTTCGCCGCACTCGGCATGATTGTCGGAATGATCTACCACGGAATGATGCTGTCGTTCGGAAGGGCGGGCGGCTATATGGCGGCAACGCACCCGATGACGTTCGTTCTCGGCTGCGGAGCGTTCCTCATAGCGGCTATCCTTGAAAAGCTGTTCAAACTTTCGGACAGCAAACTCTCCGTTCCGACATATGTCGTTTACGTCGTCGGCGTGGCGCTTACGGTGCTCATGCTCATTATCCGCGGCTATGTGCAGATATCCGGAGCGGTCATCTCCGATGGCGCGGACGCCGCGATCTCGGGTGCCGCGGGTATCGCTCACACCGTTCTCGGCGTTGGCATGGTGATGTATTTCGTCATGCTCATCCGCCGCATAGTGCGCTCCGAAAAGGGCGAAAAGCCGACGGGCGACAGCGCGGAAAAGAAAGACTGAATTTGATTTTCGCATAAAGTCCGCGCCGTGTGGGTTTTGCCGCGCGTTCTGCGGGCTTTATTTTCGCGCGCCCGACTCTTGCGTTTTTTACGCGCCGCGCCGCAGGGCGGTAGGGCTTTCGCACGTCCGGCGCGCCTCGCGTAAAAGCGGCGTTATTTTTCTTGACAAAACCGCGCGCTTGTGTTATATTGATAACAATTATCAATAAGACAGGTAACGCTAAATGCAGAGGAACACGATACAAAGAAAACAGGTGCTGGACGTGCTGCTCTCGCTCGAAGGCGAACATCCGAGCGCGGAGAGAGTGTACACGCGCGTGCACGAGCTTTATCCCACGGTCAGCAAGGCGACGGTATACCGCATTCTCAAAGACGAAGCGGCGGAAGGGCGCATACTCGGCGTGGATATGCCGCGCGACGTCGGACGGTACGATTCGCGCGTCGACGGGCACTATCACATCCGTTGCCGCGTCTGCGGGCGCGTGGCGGACGTGGAGATGGGCAAGGGAACGCCCGACGGACTGTTCGCGGACGTCGGCGGGTTCAAAATAGAGGACGTATATCTTTCGCTTTCGGGCGTATGCCCCGAGTGCGCGTCCGCGGCGGAAGCGGAAAAAGCTGACGCGGAAAAACGCGCGGAAGACGCGCCGCATGACAGGACACAGGCATGATAGATTCGCATTGTCACCTGACCGATCCGTATTACGAGGGCGGTGAGAGCATCATAAACGACATGCCGCGCGACGGTCTTGAAGCCGTCGTGACGGTGGGATACGACTTGAAGACGAGCGAGGAGTGCGTTCGGCTCGCCGAAACGCACGACGGGGTATATGCCGCCGTCGGACTTCACCCGAGCGAAATAAAGGACGAGCGGGACGTGCTGCGCATACTCCCGCTTTTGTCGCGCAAAAAAACCGTTGCGCTGGGCGAGATCGGGCTGGACTACCATTGGCAGGACGTGCCGAGGGACGTGCAGAAGCGGGTATTCGAGGCGCAGCTCGAA
>ERZ1643249.3716-NODE-3716-length-13235-cov-4.417602_pt1 | contig 13235 bp, 9 predicted proteins | sample MGYA00579263_ERZ1643249 | MGnify/ENA primary metagenome ERZ1643249 (study PRJEB29033, sample SAMEA4952264) | chicken gut metagenome | biome: Broiler Chicken; feature: Gastrointestinal Tract; material: Caecum | place: Ireland | collected 2018 | study: Broiler...
TCTTATTATAACGATTCCAGACTCCATCATACAATATATTCCGCAAAATGTCTACATCCACAAGGCACGGCAGACGTTCAAAAGACGCCGCACTTTCTGCGATCATCATACACAGAATTTCCTTTATCCTCTTCTCGTAATCCGCCTGAAGGCAGACCTCGCGAAGCGGGTTATATCTCCCCTTTTTTAAATCCTCCGGGAGATCCTCATAGGCATCCATAATATAAATAAATTTACCCATGAAGAATCCCATCTGCCGCAGTTCTTTCTCCCAGACATCTTTTCTGTATACAAAAAGCTCCGCCATCAGCCGTCCGAAGCAGCCTGCCGTCCTGTCGATATCCGTGCTCTGCTCTCTCTCGCACTTCGAAAGTTCCTTGAGCGAACAGCGGATCGCCTTGCTCTGCCTTGGATAAGCTTCGATGATGCTCCGTACTTTTCCTCTCACCATATTTTTTGTGAAAAAGCTCGCGACCTTCCGTTCGTCCTTCCAGTCGTCTTCCATATGATAATATGCCAGCAGGACATTCATTGCCGCAGCGTAAGATGTAATCTCATTTCTCAGCATGGGCTGTTTCCTTACAGGATGCACTTTGCAGGAGTGCTGCTCCTGCACAGTCTCGCTCTCATATAAAGAAGAAAGCAGGATAATAGCAAACGTCATGTCATAAGTGAGCGTCATCTGGCCGGCAAAACCGTACTCCTCTTTAAGCGTGCGGCACAGCCCGCAGTAATATGCCTTATATTTTCTGAAATCTTTTACTTTCAATTCCGGTTCATGTATTGTCACATAGCCAAACATATTCCAACTCTTCTCCCGGTATTTTCTTTGCAAGCCACGGCTCACTGATATAACCCCCACACAGTGGGGCATGCCACAAATGCAGATTGAATTGCGCTTCGCGCAATTATTATACCACAAGTACATATTATTTGTAAGAAAATAAGAAGCAGGACGGGAAAATCACTCCACCTCGTAGTTGTATGACATTCCGCCTCTGAACATAACATCCGCATACACTGAAGGCCCGTTCCCTGAAAGGAAGCCGCTTCCTACTGCTTTCAGATGCTCCGCTATGATGCTGATATCTGCCTGCGAGCGGACAGTCAGTTCATCGTCCATATCCGGATAAGACAGATATTCCACATCATCAGAAAGTTCCGACAATATTGCGTCTATTTTCCCGCTCTCTATGATCTCGTCTGACAGATACATCCGTATCGTCGATACTTCCTCCGGGTTGATCTTCATACGCAGCTTATAACCGTATCCTTCCAGACATGCAAGTGTATGTTCAAAGCTTTCATAAATGTACTGGCTTCCCAAAAGGATCCTGCCGGGGCCGGACCCGGCCTTGGGTAATACATACGATGATTCCATACCGTACGAAGCATCGGTATTTTCTGTTTCACCAGAATCTTTCGTATACAGTTCTATCTCCCCGACAGGCGACGCGTCCGCCAGTATGCGGATATCCGCTTCCATCAAGTCCTTTCTATATGCCGCCAAAAGCGTGTCCCGCTCTTCCTCTGTAAGCTTCATCACATCTGTGTCTCCCCCATAGACATCCCTCAGTGATATGGACATGCTGCTGTCCCCTTCTACCATAAACACCGGAAATAATTTCTGTCTGTATCCATCATCCCGACAGAGCTCCTCCAGCGCTGAGAGGATCGTTTCACGCTCCACGCAGTAATCCCTTACCACCTTTCTTCCGCTTTTCAGCTTATAACATATCGTTGTATCGATATAATTCGCGGAATCAGCCTCCTCAATATCTCCACTGTAAATATTCTGCGGATCAATCCCATTTTCAGCATTCTTCACTCCTTCTTCCGCAAGAAGATAGATCGGTGTAAAATTCTCTGTAAATACGCCGTATGTCTCGATCTCTTCTAACTCTTCCCTTAATTCTGAAGGATACTCGAAGTATCCTGTGAGGAAATAGGAGCGCAGACTCATGCTCTCTACTTTATCCTCCTCCGGCAAATACGCGTCATATCCGAACAGATCGAACCGAAAGACACACAACACTGCAAATACCGTGCCGATACAGATCAGAGACGATCTCCAGCCATTGAGCAGCATCTTCAAGTCCTGCTGATAAATAAACTCAACCACCCCGCAGAGAAGCACGACCGCGAAGAAGCAGAGAAAGAACAGCCACCTTGTCCCCTCGATCCCCACAAACTGACTGACAAATATCCCGCAGAACAATGCCGCCGGGATACAGATCAGCACCTTGAACACAGGTGCCATACCTGAAAATGAAAGCGCTCTCCCCGAAGCTTCGGCAGGATAGATCCTATACAAAAGAACCGCCCCGGCCAGAAGAACGACTATCATAAGGATGACAAAAAGCAGCTTCAGAAAACTGACTGTCTCGCCGGTCGTCTCTTGGATCGCATCAATAAATGCTCCTGCGGGAGAAGCATATATGGCGAGCCGGTCTAAAAAGGAACTGTCCGCGACGCTGTATGTTTGAAAAAATGTTGATTTCAGCAAAGGGATCATGCCAAATGCAATGGCCGGATATACCGCGATCACCAATGACGCAAGGATGCCTGTCACTGTCTGTCCTGTCAGAACAGCCGCCAGGATGCAGACATTATAGACTACAAGGAACGCAAGAATCCCCCCTGCTGCCGCCAGCTCCATCTTTCCGAATATCTCCGGCGTCATGATATTGTAGGCAGCGCCCGCAAGAGCCGTAAGCCCGGAACAGATCACATAAGGAATCACGAAGATAATAACTCCTGAGAAGTAACTGACCGTGAACCACTGACCTCTCTTTAATGGAAAGGAGTGATAAAAGTCTGACCTTTCCCGTGAATGAATAAAACTGTAACCTGTAAGAGCGCCAAGAGCCCCAAGCAAGATGATGGCGTATGCGACAAATGTGATATCGTATCCGTTGACCATCGTCGGCATCATATCCTGAATATACTCTGTCCAGTAAGCCCGGCGGTTCGGATCGTTCCCGCCCAAATAGCTGTCTATACAGAGCATGGCGTGTACGGGCATCCCCAGAAAGAGAACAATGCCTGTCAGGGCAGCAAGCCATCCTCTGTGACGGATATCTTCCCGAATCAGTTTAATATAAGAAATCTTTGATGTCATAGCCTGCCACCTCCGTTTCACTAATAAATATTTCTTCTAAAGTAAGCGGGAGCGCTTCCGCAAACAAAGGCTCCTGCTCCTGGGCCAGTCCCAGCACTTGCCCGCGTTCCCCCCGGACTGTCAGGGTCAGCACCGAGCCGGAGCGCTCCATCTTCAGGATGTGAAGCGACCGGATCAGTTCCTGTTCCTTATGGGTGTCAGGGATCACACACTGCAGCTTACAGATATTGCATTTGATCTGATCCAGATCCTCTGTCAAAAGAAGTTTACCCTCATGTAGAAGCCCCACACCTTCACAGATATCCTCAAGTTCTCTTAAGTTATGTGAAGAGATCACCGGAGTAAAATCCCGGTTCATGATCTCCGACGCGAGCAGACTTTTGACCGCCTGCCTTACCACAGGGTCCAGGCCGTCAAAGGTTTCATCGCAGAGAAGATATTTCGTCCTCGCGCACAGCCCGAGAAGAATGGACACCTGTTTTTTCATTCCCTTTGAAAAGGAATTGATCTTCCGCTTTTCGTTCAGGTTGAATTGCTTCACCAGACTGTCGAACATCTTCTTGTCAAAGGTGGGATAAAGCAGCATAAAGTAATCCCTCATCAACCGGATATCTGCATTAGGGAAATAATACGGTGAATCCGATAAAAAGCAGACCTGTGCTTTTGCTGCAGGGTTTTCAAATACCGGCTCGCCATCTACAAGCACTTCTCCTCCATCCGGCCTGATAATACCGCTGATCATGCGCAGAAGGGTACTCTTTCCCGCGCCGTTCGATCCTACCAGACCGAAGATCATCCCTTCCTTAATGGACGCTGTGATATGATCCGCAGCATGGATATCACGGAAATGTTTATCAATATTATTCAGCTCGATCATGTGGATCCTCCTTTTGGTAAATGCGGTCAATGACCTGAATATATTCTGCTTTTCGAACGCCCAGTTCCTTTCCTCCCGTAACGAGCCGCTTAAGTTCATCCAGAAGCGAGGCCTTCTTCTGCTGCATAAGTGCGGAACTGTCCGCCACAAAATTCCCTCTTCCTTTCACCGGATAGATATATCCCTGCTGTTCTAACAGGGAATATGCCTTCTGTATAGTGTTCGGATTGATGGACAACTCAACCGCCAAAGTCCGCACAGACGGCATCTGCGTATCCGGCTTTAGAACGCCTATTAAGATAAGCGCCTGAAACCGCTGCGTGATCTGTTCGTAGAGAGGCAGTTTGCTCTGGTAATCAATGGTTATCATGGTATCCCTCTTCTCTGATACAAGTGTATGAAGTGTATTATTTCATATAGTACACTAAATATAACACGGCAGTATAAGGAAGTCAACATGAATACATAACAGTCCGGAAATACTTGTATATCTTTCTTTTTAGTGCTATGATATCTCTGTTCAGCCGAAACGGCCCGATAGCAAAAGACGCGGCCCGCCGGCGGCAGATGCCTGTCTTTTTTGACAGAATCAGAAAGGAAATAAAAAGCGTGACCTATAAAGAAGCAAGGGTATATTTGGAGGAAATGTCCAAATACGGAAGTGTACTTGGCTTGGATACGATTCGAGGTCTGCTGCGTGAGCTTGGCGATCCACAGGAGAGCCTCCGGTTCATACATATCGCAGGAACGAACGGAAAGGGATCTGTGCTTGCATACACTTCCACCATTTTAAGTGAAGCAGGATACAGGATCGGGCGGTATGTATCACCGACAGTCATCTCCTATCTGGAACGGATACAGGTTGACGGTATGTGGATTTCGGAAGATATGTTCGCGCAGATGACATCACAGGTAAGAGATGCTATCGCCCGCTTAGAGGAAGCCCATAAACCGCTTCCCACGGTCTTTGAGACTGAGACGGCGATAGCCTTTTTATATTTTAAGGAAATACAGTGTGACCTTGTGATACTCGAAGCAGGGCTCGGCGGAGCGCTGGATGCCACAAATATCATACGAAACACTGTCTGCGCAGTCTTTTCCACAATCAGCCGGGATCACGTCGGAGTCATCGGCGATACGATCGAAGAGATCGCTGAGAATAAAGCAGGGATCATCAAGCCCGGATGCACCGTTATCTCGTCAGGGCAGGCCCTTTCCGTGACAGAGATCCTGAAAACATGCGCCGCCCGCAATGGATGCTGCTTTATACAGGCAGAATCGGAACAGGCAGAGATACATCGGGCAGACTATCGGGAAATGGAGCTTTCCTATAAAGAATACACTCATCTGACCACCTCTTTATCAGGCAGATATCAGATCACTAATTTGTGCACTGCCCTCGAGGTGATCCGTTACCTTCACACAAATGGGTATCCCATCAGCGGGAAAGCTGTAAAAAACGGAACAGCACATACGGTCTGGCAGGGAAGATTTACCTGTATCGGAGAGTCCCCCGTCTTTATCCTTGACGGAGCGCACAATGAATCCGCCGCGCTTAAGCTCAAAGAGACAGTTGAAAACTATTTCCCCGAAAGAAAGCTCATTTTCATCATGGGGGTATTCCGGGATAAAGAATATGACCGGATCGCGGAAGTCATATGCCCGCTCGCTTCCTCTGTCTACACAGTAGAACTTCCCGATAAAAAGCGGGGACTCCCGCCTGGGGAACTAGCGGAAGCGGTACGCAGATACTGTCCCGATACAACGGCAGTAACCGCCGGAAATAACAGCATATCAAAGGCAGTTGCAATGGCACTGGCAGAAGCACGGGAAGATGACGTGATCCTTGCTTTCGGCTCCCTGTCTTATCTGAAGCTGGCAGAGACAGCCTATGCTGACGCTATATCAGATAAACCATATCAAACGAAAAAACAAGATACAAACAGTGGGAGGAAACTCTTATGATAGATCAAAAGAAGATAGAACAGGCGGTACGCCTCATGCTGGTGGGTATCGGTGAGGACCCCGCACGGGAAGGCCTTCGCGGCACACCGGAACGCATTGCCCGCATGTGCGAAGAACTATTCGGCGGAATGCATGAAGATGCTCAAGAACATCTCTCCCGGACATTTTCCGTGGATACAAGTGAAATTGTGGTCGAGAAAGACATCTCCTTCTATTCTATGTGCGAACACCACATTCTCCCTTTCTATGGGAAGGCCCACATCGCCTATATCCCCGATGGAAAGGTCGTAGGTTTAAGCAAGCTGGCGAGAACAGTCGAAGTTTTTGCCAGACGGCTTCAGGTCCAGGAGCAGCTCACCGGACAGATCGCGGACGCGCTGATGGAATATATGCAGCCAAAGGGCGCACTGGTAATGCTGGAAGCCGAGCACATGTGCATGACCATGCGCGGCATTAAGAAACCGGGCAGTCAGACCATCACTCTGGCAAAACGGGGTGTATTTGAAACTGATCCTGCGCTGGAAGAGAGATTTTTCCGCATGATAGGGCGATGACAGCGGATGCAGCAGAACATGATATCTTACAGAACACGACATATGATAAAAGCGGGAGCGGATAATATGAATCGGGTAAATGCCATCATCACACATCCTGTATATCGGGAATATTATGATCGGCTTGAGGAGCTGGAACAGGACCGCACCTTCTGCCGTCACCAGATGACGCACCTTTTGGACGTGGCTCGGATCGCTTATATCCGTTCTCTCGAAAACAGCCTTGATCTGGACAAGGAAGTAATCTACGCCGCGGCAGTTCTCCACGATATAGGCAAGTCTCTTCAATATGAAAAGAATGTTCCCCACGAGATATCCGGAGTTGAGATCGCGGAAAAGATCTTAGGCAGTCTCCCTGCAGAGTTGGAATTTTCTGCGGAGGAAATGCGGCAGATCCTAACAGCGGTCCGGGGACACCGCAGACTGCGCGAGGACGCGGAGCCTCTGGAGAGACTGCTTTATGAAAGTGACAAGGCATCGCGGATGTGCTTTGCATGTCCCGCAGAGCGGGAATGTGACTGGAGTATTGAAAAGAAAAACATGGAGGTAACGATTTGATCATCGGAAGCAGAGAATTTAACACAGAAAATAACACATACATCATGGGTATCCTCAATATGACGCCTGATTCCTTCTCAGACGGCGGCCGTTACAATAGCCTTGACGCCGCTCTCTTCCACGCCCGCCAAATGGTGGATGAAGGCGCGGACCTCCTCGATATCGGAGGGGAGTCCACACGCCCGGGACATATACAGATATCAGATTCCGAGGAAATAGAACGCGTTGTCCCGGTTATCGAGCGTCTGAAACGTGAGTTTGACACTCCCATTTCTATCGACACTTACAAAAGCACGGTAGCAGAAGCGGCTCTGTCTGCGGGCGCTGATCTGGTAAATGACATCTGGGGGCTGAAATACGACGAAAAGATGGCGGATCTCATCTCCAAAAGCGGTGCGGCATGCTGCCTGATGCACAACCGGAAAACGGCGGAGTATAATGATTTCGCAGAAGATTTTTTAGAAGATATGCAGCAGTCTGTAGAAATCGCTGACAAGGCAGGTATCAATCACGACAAGATCATCCTTGATCCGGGTGTAGGTTTTGGCAAGACATACGAGATGAATCTTGAGATCATCAGCCGCTTAGAAATCCTTCACCAGCTTAAATTTCCCCTCCTTCTCGGAACTTCCCGCAAATCTGTCATCGGACTGACTCTGGATCTCCCTGCGGACCAAAGGGAGGAAGGCACTCTAGTGACCACTGTCTATGCGGTCCAGAAAGGCTGCGCCTTTGTCCGAGTCCATGATGTGGGAAAAAATAAACAGGCGGTCCGCATGACACAGGCATTAATGCGAAAGCACAACTTATAGGACAGCAACAAATACGATGGCAGCACATCTCAGAAAAGAGGGTGAAAATATGATACACACTGTATATGATAAGATCAAAATTCAGGATTTAGAAGTATTTGCAAACCACGGAGTATTCCCGGAAGAAAACGTGCTGGGGCAGAAATTCCTCGTCTCGGCCGTACTTTATACCGACACCCGGAAAGCCGGCATGAGTGATAATCTGTCCGCGTCCATTAATTACGGCGAGATCAGCGCTTTCATCGACCGTTATCTAAAAGAGCATACGTTCAAGCTGCTGGAACGGGCGGCTGAGGCATTGGCGGAAGAACTTCTCCTCCACACTCCAGGACTCGCGAAAATAAATCTGGAGATCAAAAAACCGTGGGCTCCCGTAAAGCTCCCCCTCAAGACTGTCAGCGTGGAGATCGAGCGCGCATGGCATACAGCTTATATCGCCCTTGGTTCCAATATGGGTGACCGTGAAAAATATATAAATGACGCGGTAAAGGCTCTTGATGCTGCGCACGGCTGCTCCGTGACAGAGGTATCCTCTCTGATTGAGACGCCGCCCTACGGAGTGACGGATCAGGCAGACTTTTTAAATGGGTGCCTTAAACTTAGCACCATTCTCTCCCCAGAGGAAGTGCTTGCCGAACTCCATCGTATCGAGCAGACGGCCGGCAGAGAGCGCGTCCTGCGCTGGGGACCCAGAACACTGGATCTGGATATCATATTCTACGATGATCTTGTTTTAGAAAGTAAAGAGCTGTGCATTCCCCACGTGGAGATGCATAAAAGGCTCTTCGTATTGGGTCCCCTGTGCGAGATCGCACCATATAAGAGACATCCCGTATATGGGAAGACAGTGTGGGAGATGAAGGCGGAAGTACAGGGAGAACACGCGGATTAAAAATATTGTTTCGAAGATAATCTGTAGATGGATCAGGAGACTTTGGAGAAATTTGACGGAAATAATTGAACTCCTGGGATGCAGCGCCAATCCGTCAAATGGCACATACTTATGTGAAACGAGTTATGCCATTTGACGGATTGTTTTTAGCTGAATCTCAGGAGTTTTAGTATTTCTCAAATGTTGGAACTACTCAGCCTGAAGAACTTTGTATTTTCCTTCTTCAACAACAACGACTGTCGGCTGCTTTGTCGGCTCGCCGTCCTCGCCCCATGTGATCTGTTTTCCTGTAAGTCCGTCGATCTGGATCTCTGTCATCGCTGTCTTCAGAGCATCACTCATGTCGGAAATGCTCATATCCGGTGTGACGTCTGCTTTCTCAATCGCTGCTTTGAGTACATAGACACAGTCATATGCATCTGCCGCGAACTGGTTCGGTGTTCCGCCGAACTGAGAGTCAAAGTCTGACACAAATCTCTGTGTGGCCTCATCCTCTGCATCCGCTGTAAACGGTGTGAGGAACATCAGCCCCTCAGCCAGCGCTGTGTCAAATCCGTCCAGCGCAAGAAGTCCGTCCATGCCGTCGCATCCGAACCACTTCGGCTCAAAGCCCATCTTATCTGCCTGCGCGAGAATCAGAGATGCCTCCTGATAGTAGATTGGAAGGAACACAAGCTCAGCGCCTGCATCTTTTGCCTTCTGGAGCTGTACGGAGAAATCTGTCTTACTGTCCGCTGTAAATGCCTCTGCGGATACGACGTCGATCCCTGCTGTATCCGCTTCCTCCATAAACTTCTGATAGATGCCTGAAGAATATGTGTCGGAGCTGTTGTAAATGACCGCTACCTTTTCCGCAAGACCGTTCTCGGAAATATAATCTGCTGACGCTTTACCCTGGTTCGGGTCAGAGAAGCACATACGGAATGCATTGTCATACTGGATACTCTCAACAGCCGTAGCTGACGGTGTGAGCTGGAACATATTGTCGGCATGAGATTCCTCAACGACAGCCGTACACGGTGTGGATGTGACTGTACCGATGAGCAGCTGCATGCCCCAGTCCTTCAGCGTGTTGTACGCGTTGACTGCCTTCTCGGAATCAGACTGGTCATCCTCGAACTGATACTCAATCTGATAACCGTTGATGCCGCCGTCCGCATTGATCTCGTCAACTGCAAGCTGGATACCGTTCTTTACGGCAGTTCCATAAATCGCGTTATCGCCTGTCGTAGGTCCGATGCCTCCAATCATGAATACATCCCCGCCGGATGCTGATCCACTGTCACCGCCGTCCTTGCTTCCGCAGGCTGCCAGTGAAAACACAAGTGCTGACGTAAGCGCTATGCTTGCTGCTTTCTTTAACATTTTCATAATACTTTTCCTCCTATCTCAAAATGCTAATGCTAATATCGTACTCTCACTCAAAGCATTTGTCAAGCAAAAACCGAACGCGCTCTTTTTCCACTTTCTCATTTTGTGCCGCCATACACAATTTTTTCGAGCCTGAAGGCCAGCAGGATCTCCCTCTCGGTCTCCATACCGCACTAAAGAATACTGTCTTTTAATTCTTCCAGAAGTTCTGTGTCCATCTTCTCAAGCTCCGCCCTCTTCCTCTCCCTTGATCATGTTCAGATAGCCTCCTTTGTCAATGTGCATCATGGTAACCTGGTTTCGGAAGCGCCGGAACCCGTAGACGCTGTCCACGTTGCGGATCAGAGACTGGAGACGTTCATCAGGCACGCAGACGATGAGCTGTAGTTCCAGCTCCCGCGCGTATCTTAAGCACACCTCGCTTCTTTCCTTGTCCATCTTGGAAAATGCTTCGTCCAGAAGCACCAGGCGTATCTTTGAATCCCGGTTGCTCTGCTGCATATACAGCATGGCGAACCCTGCAAGGAGCGCCACATATTTGGGGTTCTGACCCTCACCGCCAGAATCCACGCCCGCCATGTCATCCACATAGTTTTTCTTTTCATGGCCACTTTCATCAATGGTCTGCTCATACATACTGAAATTCAGGTAATTCCTGTAATCCGCGAAGCGCTCCATCTCCTGGCGGCGTCGTTCGCGCCCGGCCTCTTCCTCATCGCGCGGAGGCATGAATTTCTGTGTGAGGAGATGGATCTTCTGCTCATATTTGCGGAAGAATTCATCTTCCAGAAGGCTCATCTGCCCTTCCATACCGTCACGATCCACTACCTTGCTGTCCAGCTCTTCCGCCATCAGCATATCATAGAACTGTCCGTTTTCATTTTTCGCGGGCAGGATGTCGATCTGATAGATACTGTCGGAGAACCGTATCCTAGACAGCATCTGGTTGATCTGTCTGCGATGTCGGTACGCGGCTTTGATCTCTCCGTGTATAGTGGCGATCACATTATCACGCAGGGAATGATAGACGAGTTCATATTGTTTCTGAAACTCCTTCTTATATTTCGGTTCGAAATCTTTCCGGCATCTCTCCAGCGTCTTATCGTATACGCCATTATCATGCTCTACACCCGTAAAACCGTATGACGGATAAGCGTTATTAAACGCATTCCTTGCCTGGGTACGCTTATCTCTGGCCTTCTCTTCCTGGTCGGACAACTCTTCAAGCCTGTTCCTCTTTTCCTGCCGACAGGCGGCTTCACTTTTCTTTGACAGCGTCTCCTTCACCTCGGCAAGCAGCGTTTCATCCGGTATATAACCCTGTCTTAAAATTTCAAGCCGCTCTTCCAGATCGCGGATGTCACGCTCTGCTCTTCCTTTCATCTCTCCAAGACGTATCTGCTCTTTCTGTAGAGTAATCACTTCTTCCTCTTTGCCTTTGATCAGACCAGTCAGTGATGCCTCCCTCCTGCGAAGGTCTGCTGCCAGCGTCCCGTCTTTGAGCTCGTCAAGTTCTTTCTCCAGCCGCTCCTGCCTTTTAAAATATTCTTCTAATTCACCGGCCGCTCCGGCAAGACGGAGAAGCTGATCTGTTTCCTGATTCAGCCGCTCAAACTGCTGCGCTTCCTTGAGGACAGCTTCGGTCTGCCGCTGCGCGATAAGGAACTGCTGGAATTCCGTAATCTCTTCCTCCAGCTCTCTCAGCTTTGCCCTGGAAACTCTTGTACCGATACAGGCATTTTTCGTGTAGTCCTTTTTTCTCAGATGCCGGAACCTGTACCCGCTGTAGGAATAGCAGTCCGGTGTGACACCGTCATGCACTGTATCAAGCTCTTCCACGGTCTCACACTTCTGAATCTTTCCCAGATAGCGCTTTAAGCACCAGTCCACGTAGGATACATCCGTATGCACTGCCTCATAGAGAGAATTCTTCTCCGCGGAAGGTGAATCCCGTTTTACCGCCGCGCTGTTGATTAGATCCACCTCTTCAAACTGCTTCATCCTGCGGAACAGTTTTGCTGCGTCGAGAGCGTAAGCAGGCTCTGTTATCATGCTCCTTTTGATCCTTCCGAGACGCCCTTCCACAGCATTTTTCCATTTTTCATCCGTGATATCAAAAAGATCCGCAAGGATATGCACCTCGATCTTTCTCCCGTAACGATGGCTTAATTCCTGCTGCAACTCATGCCGTGCTTTCTTAAGGTCAGCCGGGTAAGGCTTTCGGTCATTGCGCATATCCTCTGCTGCGTCCGACTTCTCGCGCAGCTCCTTTTCCATCTCCCTGATGCCGCTCTGGATCTCGGACAGCTCATTTGAAATATTGTCAAAAGCAGCGTTGATATGGCGTTTCAACTCCCCGCAGACGGAAGCCGTCACTTCTCCCTGACGGAAATCCTGAATCAGCTGGAGCGCGCGGTTGCTCACATAGTCCGTGACCAGCTCGTCCTCCTCCCATCTTTTAAGCCCCTGTATGATAAGCCTCCACTGGGCGGAATTATTCTCAAGAAGACGGATGGTCGTCTCCAGTTCTTTTAATTCCTGTTTTTTCCGTCCATAGTCGCTCTCCTTGAGCCCGGCCTTTACGTCAACAAGCTCTGTGCGGGCATCTTCAAGCGCTGCCTGGAGTTCGTTCTGTTCCGCCTCAGCCTTTCCTGCCGCGTCTTTCAGCGATTCCAGATCGCTTCTGCGGGATTCCAGGCGCACAGTGCAGCCCTCGATATCGATATATTTCAAGATCTGCTCTGTGCGTACCTTGTCCGCGCGCACATTCGTCAGCTCCCGGTCACATCCCTGGATTGTATCAAGCATGGCGATTCTCTTCTCCAGATCCTCCACTCTCTCCTTGATCTCACGGTATGCCCCCAGCTGATCGCTGATCGCCGTTACCGTATCTTCCTGGCTCTTGGGGAACATATAATCCCGGATAAACTGTCCTGTCCCGCTTGTCATCTTAAGGGCGATGGCGCTCTTCTCCATAGTGATCATGCGCCCCGGCTCTACATAACCGAATATTATGTCATAGAGAGTGTTCAGATAGGCCTCTCTCGAAGGATAGACACGGTTCACATCTCCATGTCCCCGGTTG
>ERZ1643249.3718-NODE-3718-length-13233-cov-5.727349_pt1 | contig 13233 bp, 8 predicted proteins | sample MGYA00579263_ERZ1643249 | MGnify/ENA primary metagenome ERZ1643249 (study PRJEB29033, sample SAMEA4952264) | chicken gut metagenome | biome: Broiler Chicken; feature: Gastrointestinal Tract; material: Caecum | place: Ireland | collected 2018 | study: Broiler...
GAGACAAAAGCTGCGATATCTTTGAATGTTTTTCCGGTTACAGTTAGAGAGAGGTCGTATCCGCCGGACATAAGATATACATCTTCCACTTCCGGGTATTCTGCGATTTTTTCTGCAATTTCGTCAAAGCCTAAATCCCGCTTCGGTGTAACGCGCAATTCAATCATGGCAAATACGCGGCTGTCCGAAATCTTGTCTCGGTCAATAATCGGCTTATAACCACGGATCACACCGTCTTTTTCAAGGCGGTCTATTATTTCAGCTACCTCTTCTGGAGTTTTTTGCGTCATAACGGCAATTTCCTCGTTAGTATACCGCGCGTTTTCTTCTAATAGCTTTAATACCTTTTGCATATAAATTCTCCTTTCAATCCGTGCACAGTGGGATCTGAACGGGCGTACGTTCTTTAAAATAAGTAACCGTGCAAAATCCCGCCGCTTTAAGTGCAAAATATGCTTCTTTCATATATCGGCCGACATGCTCAGGAAAATGCGCATCGCTTCCGACTGTCACGTATTCTCCGCCAGCTTCGCGGAACATTGATAAATACCGAAGATACAATGCAAGCTCGGCCCCGCCGCGCGAATAAGAAGCTGTATTGAATTCAAATGCTTTTCCACTCTCTGCAAGGATATGGAAAAGTTCATTCGCTTGCTTGTCAAATTGCTCTGCAAATGCCATTCCGCCGCGTTCGTATAGATTGAAATACCGGTAAGGATAGATTAAATGAGCAAATGTATCAAATTCCCCAAACCTCGCAAGTTCAAGCGCCTCGTTATAATAACGGGAAAATAGATCAAACAGAGCATTGTCATCAAGCGTGCTGTAATCCAATACATAAAAATCATCGCCGCCATGTAGGACGTGCACAGAACCGATCACCATGTCATATGGGCTGGCCGAGAGGATGCGGCGCACGGCCGGAATGTTCCAACAAAATTCTCCTACCTCTATTCCGCACAGCAGAGTAAGGTTTGTGCTTCCACGAAACTGAAGGAGCGTTTGCGCCGCTTTGGGCATGCTTTCATAGAGGTGATCGATATGCAGCCGTTCAATGTCGCAGTGATCGGTTACAGCCAAAACGGATAATCCTGCATCTTCTGCGGCTTTTATCATAACTTCAAGAGGATAATCCGCATCATAAGAAAAGTCGGAATGCGTATGTGTATCTATATACATGAAGGCTCCTTTCCACCGTGTAGCGGGTTGTTTTCTTGCTTTATAATATAGCACATTTCCTATTGTATTGCACGAAGTTTTTCAAGGAAAGCCGGGAAAGATAAATCAAGACAGCAGCCGTCATACGTCAGCTAACCTGTTCGTCTGGCGGCTGCATTTTAGAAACACGCGGCACAGGGCAATCCGGATTGCGCGATAAAACAGAATGTAAGAGCGGTTTGAAAACCGCTTTATGCGCTGCGGGCATGGGACGAAGGGAGGGAGCGGCGGCCCTTCTTCTATCTGCGAAAAGCAGCGGATCGGTGGATAAAGTACCGTTTTCTTTTCATAAAGAAGTGTGGTATAATAGTGACTGCTTAAATGCGTGGGCCGAGGAAGCTTGAGCGGCAATGAGAAGGCTTTGTACGGCACAGAAAGAGGAATATCCCCTATATATCAGAATTGAGGATGAATCGAAAGTGAAAAAACTCCTGCCTTATTTAAAGACCTATCGAAAAGAATGTATTTTGGCCCCTCTTTTTAAAATGCTTGAAGCTTGCTTTGACCTGCTTGTCCCGTTAGTGGTAGCCGCCGTGATTGATACGGGTATTCAGAATAACGACACAGGTTATATCATCAGCATGTGCGGTATTTTAGTGGCGTTGGCGCTTGTCGGGCTGCTGTGCAGCATTACCGCTCAATTTTTTGCGGCAAAAGCAGCCGTCGGGTTTTCTACCCGGCTTCGCAGCGCACTGTTTGCACATATCCAATCGCTTTCTTTTACGGAAATGGATACACAGGGTACTGCGACGCTTATCACACGAATGACCAGCGATATCAATCAGGTGCAAAATGGCTTGAACTTATTCCTGCGTCTATTTCTGCGTTCACCGTTTGTGGTTTTTGGCGCAATGATTATGGCTTTCACGATTGACTGGAAGGCGGCGTTAATTTTTGTCGTGACAATCCCGCTTCTTTCCTTAGTGGTATTTGGCATAATGGCATGGACTATGCCGCGCTATAAAAAGGTGCAGGGACGGCTTGATACAGTCCTCCGTATAACAAGAGAGAACTTGACGGGAGTACGTGTGATCCGTGCTTTTAATAAACAGGAAGATGAAAAGCAGCGCTTTATGGACGAAAACGTCCATCTTACACGACTTCAGCTTCTGGTAGGACGTGTTTCAGGGCTTTTAAACCCCCTGACATTTGTTTTGATCAACGGTGCGATTATTGCTCTGATTTATGTCGGTGCACTGCGTGTGGATATCGGGATGCTGCGGCAGGGCCAAGTAATTGCACTTGTCAATTATATGAGCCAGATTTTAGTCGAACTTGTGAAACTCGCAAACCTCATTGTTTCTGTTGCGAAAGCGCTGGCTTGTGCCGGCCGTGTCCAAAATGTTATGGAACTGCAAAACAGTATGACTGTTTCAGCATCGCCATCAGAGGGAAGCGGTTTTGGCAGCGTTGCATTCCGTAATGTTTCATTGCGGTATGCCGGTGCCGGAGAAGAAAGCCTGTCCGGGCTGACGTTTTCTGTGCGCCGCGGACAAACCATCGGCATTATCGGTGGTACCGGCAGTGGAAAGACAAGTCTTGTTTCTTTGATTCCGCGTTTTTACGATGCCACGAGCGGGACCGTTTTGGTCGACGGGCAGGATGTTCGGCAGTATGATTTGGGCGTCTTGCGTCAAAAAATAGGAATTGTCCCGCAAAAGGCTGTTTTATTTCAAGGGACAGTTCGGGAAAATTTAAAATGGGGAAATGAGGAAGCGGATGATGCGGCGCTCTGGGCTGCGTTAGAAACGGCGCAGGCGGCCGATGTTGTGCGGGGAAAAAGCAAAGGATTGGATGAACTGGTGGAGCAGGGAGGCCGGAATTTTTCTGGCGGACAGAGGCAGAGGCTGACAATAGCGCGCGCTCTGGTAAGGCGGCCGGAAATTTTGATTTTGGATGATTCCGCTTCTGCACTCGATTTTGCAACGGATGCGGCCTTGAGAAAAGCAATTCGCACATTGCCGGACGCCCCAACCACTTTTATTGTATCGCAGCGCGCTTCTTCCATCCAATATGCAGATCTGATCATTGTATTGGATGAAGGCCGACCGGTCGGTATGGGACGGCACGATGAATTGCTGAAAGAATGTCCGGTTTACAGCGAAATTTATTGGTCCCAGTTTAAAAAACCAGAAGAAATGCAATCTGCAAAGACAGGAGGGGATGCGTGATGAATGCGAGAAAAGATACGCTGAAAAAGGTCATGCGATATATAAAAAGATATCGTTTTTTCATTCTGCTGTCGTTGCTTTGTGCTGTCATTTCGGTCGTGCTAAGTCTATATATCCCGATCTTGACCGGTGAAGCAATCGATCTTTTGATTGGGCCCGGCGAAGTTGGATATGCCGCGTTGTGGCCCATTTTGCTGCAAATAGGTATTTTAATGGGAATAACAGCCTTTGCGCAGTGGGTGATGAATCTTTGCAATAACCGGATCACCTATTCCGTTTCCCGCGACATGCGCCAGGACGCCATTTCGCGGATTGAAATTTTGCCGCTTTCTTATTTAGATTCGCATGGTACGGGAGAAATCGTCAGTCGTGTTATTGCGGATGTCGATCAGTTTGCCGATGGCCTTTTAATGGGCTTTACACAGTTTTTTACTGGTGTGATAACCATTCTTGGCACTTTGTTTTTTATGTTCCGCGTTGATGCTGTCATCTCCATCGTTGTTATTTGCCTGACACCGCTCAGCCTTTTTGTAGCCGCTTTTATAGCAAAACGCACCTATTCCCGTTTTCGTGAGCAAAGCGAGATCCGCGGGAAACAGACAGCCTTTATTGATGAAATGATTGGGAATCAAAAAGTGGTTCAGGCATTCGGCCGGGAACCGCATACGCAGGAACAGTTTGATAAAATAAATGGCGAGCTGCAAAGATGCAGTTTGAAAGCTATCTTTTATAGTTCGATTACCAACCCTGCAACCCGGTTTGTAAATAATGTAGTCTACGCCGCAGTTTGCGGGATCGGGGCATTCAGCGCTTTGCGCGGAGGAATCAGTGTAGGACAGATTTCTGCGTTGTTATCCTATGCGAACCAATATACCAAGCCGTTCAACGAAATATCCGGAGTGGTTACGGAACTGCAAAACGCATTAGCCTGCGCCGCGCGTGTCTTTGAACTGATAGAGGAAACACCAGAAATTGCAGATCCTGCTGACGCAGAGGATTTGAAGCCTGACGGCAGCGTGTCGCTTCAGAAAGTCTGTTTTCGTTATCAGAAAAATCGCCCGCTGATCGAAAATTTGAATCTTACCGTGCAACCCGGGCAGCGTGTTGCAATTGTCGGCCCAACCGGTTGCGGAAAAACGACGGTCATCAATCTGTTAATGCGTTTTTATGACGTAGATCAAGGCGCCATTTTTGCGGCTGGGAAAGATATCCGGAGTGTTACGCGAAACAGCCTGCGAAGAAGCTATGGTATGGTTTTGCAGGAAACTTGGCTGAAAGCCGGTACCATTCGGGAAAATATTGCTATGTCGAAGCCAGACGCTACAGATGAAGAAATTGTAGCTGCTGCAAAAGCCAGCCATGCGCATCATTTTATAAAGCTTCTTCCGCACGGATATGATACAGTTATTACAGAAGATGGCGGCGTGCTTAGTCAGGGGCAAAAACAGCTTTTGTGCATCGCGCGAGTTATGCTCAATCTTCCTCCCATGCTCATTCTTGACGAGGCAACTTCCTCTATTGATACGCGCACAGAGATGAAAATACAAGAGGCTTTTGCAGCCATGATGAAAGGGCGTACCAGCTTTATTGTAGCGCATCGCCTTTCCACTATTCGAGAAGCGGATGTTATCATCGTTATGAAAGACGGCCGTATCATAGAGCAGGGAAATCACGAAAGCTTGCTTCAAAAAAATGGGTTTTATGCTTCTCTTTATAACAGTCAATTTTCTGTATAGGAGAAAGGATAGAAGTTGAATCCGTTTACCTTTCCATACTTTAAAACAGGATTTACTATGTAATTGGAAAATGTAAGAAAAGCACAGCAGGCGTTGGCGCTATAGGTTGCGCCGACGCCTGCCTTCTTTATTATCTGTACTCAAGGGGTAATGAAAATAATGCCTGCGGACAGAGTCGGGGACTTCTCAGCGGTGCAATAAGCTGATAAAAGCTAAAAACAGAAGAGGATATCATGCAAATCCGATCAGACGCATTAAAGATGTAAAAAGAAAGCAGAGCAAGAGGCCGCATGCAGTAGGTAGAAAAAAGGCAAGTGCGGTCCATTTAAAGGAGCCGGTCTCCTTTTTGATGGTAAGGCAGGTTGTGGAGCAGGGAAAATGGAACAGGCAGAGAATGACCATATTTACTGCAGTTATTATGTTCCATCCGTTAGCAGTCAATATGCTGTGCAAAGCGGCAAGGCTTTCGTATTCCACAAGTGTTCCAGAGGAGAGGTAAGCCATCAAAATGATAGGCAAAACGATTTCATTCGCTGGGAATCCAAGTAAAAAAGCAAATAAAATAACACCATCCAACCCGATCAAGCGACCAAAAGGATCAAGAAAAGAAGCGCAATGTGAAAGAATAGTAGCATCGCCTATTGTAATATTCGCCATAATCCAGATGACAATGCCCGCGGGTGCAGCAACGCAGACTGCACGGGATAAGACAGAGAGTGTCCGGTCGCAAAGAGAGCGGACAAGCACTTTTTTGATTTGCGGACGGCGGTATGGAGGAAGCTCCATAACAAAAGAGGAAGGCATCCCATGCAATATCGTCGCAGAAAGAAGCCTTGAAATTAGCAAAGTCATGCAAGTTGCAACAACCAAGGTGCACAGCAAAAGCAGCGCAGATATGGCGGGCTGGAGAGGAGCGGCCGCCAATCCTGCAAAAAAAACAGTCATAATGGCGATAAGCGTAGGAAAGCGGCCGTTACAAGGGACAAAGCTATTTGTAAGGATAGCGATCATTCGTTCACGCGGTGAATCGATAATACGGCAGCCGACAACGCCTGCTGCATTGCAGCCAAGCCCCATAGACATCGTAAGGGCTTGCTTACCACATGCATGTGCTTTACAAAAAGCATGATCCAGATTGAATGCAATACGCGGGAGATACCCGAAATCCTCAAGGAGTGTAAAAAGCGGAAAAAAGATAGCCATAGGCGGCAGCATAACAGCCACGACCCAAGTAAGCGTTCCGTATATGCCGTCCATGAGGAGGCTTTGCAGCCATGAAGGCGTTTTGAGCAGGATTAGCCCCTGCGCTATTCCGTCGCCTGCCCACGAAAAAAATTGGGAAAGAAGCTGAGAGGGAACGTTTGCAGCAGATATTGTGATCCATAAAATAATGCCAAGCAAGAAAAGCATCATAGGAATCCCGGCTTTCCGGCTCATTAGAATACGGTCAATTTGCCGGTCGCGCTGATCGGTTTGCGCGGTATGTATGGTCACTGTTCCTGCATAAATTTCTTCGGCTTGCTGAATGATACTGGAAGCAATGGTGTCACAAAGGGGGAGCAAATTATTTTGTTTTAGAGAATTTTGCCAACGTGCGGCGCATTGTGCGGCTTCTTCTTCCCCTTTTCCGACCGCTTGGCTGTCATTATCAAGAAGACACAATGCACGGAACCGGTTGTCTTCTGATATAGGGAGGTGTGATAAAACATCTTGAATCGCTTCTTCAATTAAAGGAGGATAGCGGCAATAATAGGAATGTACAGGGATTTCTTTCCGACAGACGGACAAAATTTTTTGTACGAGACGGTCAAGGCCTTTTCCATTTCTGGCGCTGGTTCCAACAACAGGCACGCCTATTTGCTTACTGAGATGTGCGGTGTTAATATGGATTCCTTTTTTCTTCGCTTCGTCAAGCAGATTTAAACACACCACGACATGGGGTGTGATTTCAAGTACCTGTAAGACAAGGTTCAAGCTGCGTTCCAGCGCCGTTGCATCACATACCACAACTGTACAATGTGCTTTTTTGCTGCAAATATAATCACGCGCAACTTCTTCTTCCGCTGAATTGGTGGAAAGGGAATAGGTACCGGGCAAATCAACCAGATTCAATTCGTATCCATGTGAGTGAAAATGCCCAACAGCACCGGCCACTGTTTTTCCCGGCCAATTGCCGGTGTGCTGATGCAACCCGGTTAGTGCGTTAAATACCGTACTTTTCCCAACATTCGGATTACCAGCAAGTGCCACAATATAATCGGCATGGTTTTGCTGCCGCTCAGAAAAGCGATCAGCAGCATGTCTGCCCGTTGATTGTGCAGTCAGTCCCATGATATAGCCTCCTTTGAGATTTGCTTTTACAATAAACACAATTGCTGCGGTACAATCTGGAACGGCTATCAGTATATTTCCCCGATATTTTTAAATATCGGGGAAACCATCAGCAGATATGGATTAGGGATGCGTCTTTTTGACGGATGGCAATAGCTGTCCCGCGCACAAAAAACGCAATAGGGTCGCCGGATGGACCTTTTTGTAAGCATTTGATCTTGGTTCCTTCTATCATTCCAAGATCCTGCAGCCTGCGCCGAATCGGCCCTGTGAGGGAAACGCTGCTGATACGGCCGCATTGCCCGTCGGCCAATGCGGAAAGCGGAATGGGTTCATTCATTTTATATGCTCCTGTATTTCTGTAGAATGCCGTCCTAAAGGACGAAGGAAGGATGCTTCCTGATACTATTTTATTCCAGAGCGTTTGTTTTGCCACAGCCAAGATAAACAGCATGAAGCTAAAGTAATACGAGATCGTTTAAAAGTATAGCAAAGCCAAAGGAAGGCAATCAGTATATCTATGCAGGAGCGCCGCTTACCTGTAACCGCAGTGCATTTTCCAACAACTGTATTTCAATTAAATAAGTGAACGGAAAAGTGGCAGAAACCCGCCCCTTTTCCGTCATTTAATATTACAGGTCGTCTGCATCCTGAACCGGCGTTTCTGTTGGCTTGACAGGTTTTCCTGTATAACTGCCAAAGGGATCGGTCTTACTTTGTGATGCTGCCTGCACTACTTCCATAACATGCTGTTTATTCTTTTGACATACTGCCTCTTTTTTCTTGTGCGGCATATCCGAACACTTCCTTTCAAAACCAGTATGCATATAAAATAAACTTTTATTCTGTAGATGTTGCGTCTCTTCTCTCAGGGTAAAATCGGCTGTTGGTTAAGACCTTTTGACTTGCTGGCCTTTACTCAATACCCATAAAAGGAATTTTGGATACAGTTCCTCATTCCATGCTGGTTAATAGGCCAGCCCCTGCTATCCCGCTTATGGCAAGCCGTGTGCTGTACATCCTATTCCTTGAGAATGGAAAATGTATCAATCGGGCTGTTTTGCTTAGAGATATATTCTCCGTTATTTTATGTATCGTTCTTTTATTTTGACCTTATAGTTTCATTGTTGTGGCAAGCTTTTATAGCAAAAATCTTTTTTCATCATGCTTGGTCTCCCATTTCATGGATTGCTTCAATTATGGCATATTGACAACTTTAATGCAGATGTAAATTTATGCTTGACTTTCGACCTTGAAAGAGTATAATTCTCTCAAAGATAACGCCTTTTATCGATGCTTTTTGTATGGGTTGGTTAAAGGCGTAGGCAATTGTATGATAGATGCAGCTTTGTGCCCGATAACGGAAGAAGGTGAAAATTACCGCCGCATTGGACGGCATTTGCTGTCTATGTATTTGCTTAGAATTGAGTGATAAAGCTTCTATTTACCCATCATTGCAGTGCGATATCTTTTTTGATTTAAAATGTAAGGGAGGGGATTCACCCGGTTTAGAAGTTGATAAATGTTCAAATAAGCAGTATTACATTTTAGAAAAGAAGGTTTAAAAAATGAAAGCAGAAAAACGCATTTGGCCAAATGAGCCGCTTCAAGATTGCCCTTTTCCCCAATCGCGTTCATACAGCGGGATTTTTTAACTGGAAATTATACCAATTATAAAAATGCAAATACATTCTATCCGTCATGGGCAAGTGATGGAAATCTTTACTGCCCATGGACAGATGGATTTATCGATGAGGACGAATGCCATTCTTATCTACGCGATGGCGTTACGCAGACGGGCCAGATCAAAATTGTAGGCGAGGATCCCTTTCAACTTCAGTTGATCAATTTAGGCCATATGGATGCTTCGCCAGAACCGTATGAAGGGAGATATCCCAGCGGATGCCTTGTTTATAACAATGTTTGGTACCACGGTTCATACTGCCTTACCAATGTGAGCGATAACCCTTCAGACTGCGGGGGCGTTGGCTGGACAAAGCTTGGCCCGTTTGTTGGTTTCCGTACTTCTAACGATTGGGATCATTATACAACCCGTTGGGAAGATGGATATTGGAATCCGTGCCCCCACACTGGCGGCGATTCTTTATTCCAAGAGAATCCCTCTGTGGCGCCGGTAAAGATCGGCGCGCCGCACTTTGTGGACTTTGGCTGCAATCTGGAGCACTCTCCCGATGGAAAAGCCTATTTGGTTGCGCATGGTTCGACTCGGCCGGAAGCTTGGAACAGTTGGATACAGGGAGATGAAGTATACCTGCTGCGTGTTGCACCGGAGAGCCTAAATGACTTGTCAGCCTATGAGTTTTATGCGGGGAAATCTTCAGACGGAAGCGCTGTATGGTCAAAGCATTTTCATGAAATACAGCCGCTTATCCGATGGGATGATAATTTGGGCTGCGTAACGATGACCTATAATGCCGCACTGAAGAAATACTTTATGTGTATAACGCGTGGTATGGAGATTGCACGATATAATACCATGATTTTGGAAGCAGACAGTATGACCGGTCCTTGGTCCATGGTTCATTATATGCGTGATTTTGGGCCTGAAGCATATTTTGTCAATATTCCAAGTAAATTCATTAGCGAAGATGGTGAAAAGGCGGTATTGTGGTATTCTGCAAACTTTACAGACAATCCATGGGGAAAAGAAAAAACAAGAGAAGAAAATCCCAAGGGGAGCAACTATAGTTTAGTGGTGCAGGAAATACAGCTCATGAAATAAATCCAATCACTGTTTTACAGCAAAAAAAATCCGAATGCTTTAAGCATTCGGATTTCTTGTACATTTGCAGATTAGGCAAAAGTATTAGCAGCCAAGTCTCTTTTTCAGTGCTTCAAGCTGGTTTGCAAGCTCTTTCGGGAGCTTATCCCCAAATTTAGCATAGAACTCTTCGATACCTTTTGCTTCTTCCTTCCAAAGATCGATATCTACATTCAACAGATCTTTGATCGTATCTACCGTGATATCCAGACCTTCAATGTTGATGTCCTCTGGTTTCGGTTCATAGCCGATAGGCGTCTCAACAGCGTCAACTTTACCGTCGCAACGATCCAGAATCCACATCAAGACACGCATATTATCGCCAAATCCCGGCCAGATAAAATGTCCTTCGTCGTCTGTTCTAAACCAGTTAACGTTAAAGATCTTCGGCGCTTTATCCCCAAGGATCTTGCCCATTTCCAGCCAATGAGCGAAATAATCACCCATGTTATAGCCGCAGAACGGAAGCATTGCCATCGGATCGCGGCGGACGACGCCAACCGCACCTGTAGCAGCGGCAGTGGTCTCAGAAGCCATCGTGGATCCTACAAAAACGCCGTGATTCCAGTCAAAGGACTGATATACCAGCGGAGCGGTTTTAGCACGGCGGCCGCCAAATACCATAGCGGAAACCGGAACACCGTTCGGGTTGTGAAATTCAGGAGAAATACAGGGGCAGTTGATTGCCGGCGCGGTAAAGCGGCTGTTTGGATGAGCACCTTTCTCTGTAGAAGTTTTGCCATTCCATGGTTTGCCCAGCCAGTCAATTGCATTTTCCGGCGGATTCTTGTCAAGGCCTTCCCACCAAACTGTGTTGTCGTCCAGATTGTGCGCAACATTTGTGAAAATCGTATTTTTCTTTGTAGACTCCAGCGCGTTGAAGTTGGACTTCGCATTGGTGCCCGGTGCAACGCCGAAGAAGCCGTTCTCCGGATTAATGGCATACAATCTGCCGTCCTTACCCGGTTTCATCCATGCGATGTCGTCGCCGACTGTCCAGACTTTATAACCCTGTTTCTTATAAACTTCCGGCGGGATAAGCATTGCGAGGTTTGTTTTGCCGCATGCAGACGGGAAAGCCGCCGTGATGTATTTTACTTCGCCCTGTGGGTTTTCGATTCCCAAAATCAGCATGTGCTCAGCCATCCAGCCTTCATTTTTGCCCTGATAGGAAGCAATACGAAGTGCAAAGCACTTTTTGCCAAGCAAAACGTTTCCGCCGTAAGCAGAATTGATAGACCAGATTGTATTGTCTTCTGGGAACTGTACGATATAGCGGTTGTCCGGATTGATGTCCGCTTTGGAGTGCAGGCCGCGGACAAAGTCGTTAGACGTATCACCCAGATTCTCAAAAGCCTGCTTGCCCATACGGGTCATAATATCCATGTTCAAAACAACATAGATGGAATCGGTCAGCTCAACACCAACTTTTGCAAGCGGCGAACCAATCGGACCCATAGAGTACGGGATTACGTACATCGTACGGCCTTTCATGACACCGTCATACATCGGAGTAAGTTTCGCATACATCTCTTTCGGATCGCACCAGTTGTTGGTTGGGCCTGCATCCTCTTCTTTTCTTGAGCAAATGAAAGTACGGGACTCTACACGAGCAACGTCGTTCTGCAGCGTTCTGTGCAGCAGGCAGCCCGGAAGCTTCTCCTCGTTCAGTCTCTCCATTTCACCGGTAGAAACAGCTTCGTCTCTTAAGGCGTTCAGCTGCTCTTCAGAGCCGTCAATCCAGACAACCTTGTCCGGTTTGCAGAGAGCGACCATCTCGTCAACCCAAGAAAGCACATTCTTGTTGTTTGTAAGCATCGCAATATTCTCCTTCCGTATAATAAAAGGGATAGTAGCCGTTTTTCCTGCGAAGAAAAATAACGGCCGAAAGTCATTCGCGACTTTCCTCATTTACCATTATAGAAATTCGGAAGCGGGAAGTCAAGTCGTTCTGACGAGAACTTGTGACGAATCCGTTAATTCTTTCACAAAGCGTTTTTCTTGTGCACTGCATTCACGATATTAAATGGCCAAATTCCTTTTAAGATTTGCAGTTTTATAACCATAAAAGACAAATATAAGTGCTTTCAGATTGGCGGCGGACAGGCTCAAAACAGCGGCGGATTTTGCGCTTTTCTGTTGGGCAGGATAGTTATAGTAATACTTTACAAATCAAAAACCGGGTGCCTATATAGGCACCCGGCATGGGAAGGCGGGATAAAAAGAATTGTCTGCCTTTCTATAAGAAAGATTCGAATAGGCATAGTACCGCATTAGGCGAAAATACGCGATCGACGAATAAAAAATGTATATATGAACGTGCGGATTCCTTGTTTTAGGATACATTCTTATGACTATATCATTCTCAAGAATCATACCTATTTTTTAAAGCAGAAAATATATAAAGCAAAGTTTTGCAAGTGCAGCTTTTATCACGATTCCTTTTTCTGTTTATTTGTTATATCATTAGAAATTACTGCGTTTTTTGATTGTGCAATACGGCAGATAAAGCATATATGCTGTATTTTCTTCATCGCCGGCATACGCAGGAACGATGGTTAAATCGGGAATGACTAAAGCTTTAGAACTAACCGATCTGTTTTTATTTTATAAAACCGCTCTTTCCATTGTTAAGTAAAAGGGATTATACATGATTCTAATTATAAAAGTTAAAAGGAAGTCAACCACTTTACAGCAATTGACTTCCTTTTAGCTTTTTGGTCGGGATGACAGGACTTGAACCTGCGGCATCTTGGTCCCAAACCAAGCACTCTACCAAACTGAGCTACATCCCGAATTTTTTAAATTCATTTTCCCTCACAAACAGAGAACGTTTTTATTATAATTAACAAATTCTGATTTGTCAAGATATAATATTCACAGTTTAAAAGTTGTTTTGTAGAGCTGCAATACATATTGGACAGAAGCAAATACCGTTTTTATGTCGGTTTGTCAATGATGTGTTACAGATTTGGGAAAGAAAAAAGAACCTGTT
>ERZ1643249.3720-NODE-3720-length-13223-cov-18.457928_pt1 | contig 13223 bp, 13 predicted proteins | sample MGYA00579263_ERZ1643249 | MGnify/ENA primary metagenome ERZ1643249 (study PRJEB29033, sample SAMEA4952264) | chicken gut metagenome | biome: Broiler Chicken; feature: Gastrointestinal Tract; material: Caecum | place: Ireland | collected 2018 | study: Broiler...
AAGAACTGGACGAAGAAAAGACGCAGGGATCTGCAGAAAAAACATCCTGAAATCATGTCCTTACCGGCAGTCCTGTGGGCTGTCGGCTTCTTGTACTGGCGACCGCTTACAATCCCGGAATGTGCCTTTTGGCACTTCCGGTGATTCTGTGCGTTCCGCATAGTTTTCCGCAGGAAACCTTGTGCGTCCTGCGAGTTGGCGGGGATGCCGGACTCCGATATATTAATCATGCACGGGGAACTGTGTGACGGTGAGCAACCGAAAGAGGTGAGGACGTGAAAAAGAAATGCTGCATTTACACCCGGGTTTCCACGGCTGCTCAGACGGAGGGCTACAGCCTGGAAGCCCAGCAGGAACGCCTGCACCGGTTTTCTATTACCGGTGCCAGCACAGGAAGAAGATTGACGAAGAACATTTCTGCGATTTTAAACCTTCCCTGAACCAGGATGAGCTGAATGGGGAAGTGGTTCAGATCATCCGTGATATGGTGGTGATGGAAAAATTCCGGGATTTTATCTAGGACAAGCTGCACGAGAAGGTGGATGTCTCCGCCCTGGAAGCGGAACGGGAGCAGATGAAGGGAAAGCTCCTGCAGGTGACGGGCGCTAAAAAGAAGCTGGTGCTTATGCTGGATAAGCTGGACGCGAATGATCGGCATTACGACCGGAAGTATCAGGATATGCAGGAACACCTGGATAACCTGTATGACCGGATTTCGGAACTGAAGGAGATGCTTTCGGATGTGGAAGACGAAGATATCCGCGTCCTGCAGGGAGCAGATCACCGGAAAACAGATCTATCAATTTCTTCTGGAATTTGATAAGATATACGGAAAGATGACGGATCTTGAAAAGAAGGAATTCATGAGAACCTTCATCAAGGCAATCGAGTTGTATCCCGAAAGGGATGACAGCGGGCGCATCATAAAGCAGATCAGCTTTAAGTTCCCGGTGTATTATAACGGCTGTGAAGGCGATACAATTCGGTTGCCCAAAGAAAACACAGTCGAGGTGGTGTGTTTGATGGTAAGAGAATAATCGGAGTATTTTAAATAAGCGATTTTGAAAAACATCCATCGGAAGGTAGATGTTTTTCTTATGCTCATTTTACATTCTCGTCAGAATTGCCTTCCAGCACTGTCTTTATGGATCAAAGAAAGCACAATTTTTATTTGAATATATATTTTTTTTTGAATAATCCAATATGGTACTACTGATAAAATTAGAATAATGATTATATTTACATTCCACTTTGGAACTATATGTATGCATTATACTAGTTTGGTTTATGAAAATCAATGATACTTATTTTTAATTTATTATCCTATAATAATTATACTAAAAATATTAAATATATTGACAAAAAATGAAGGATATGATAACATCCAAATCAAGAAAGGAGAACGGAAAAATGAGGTTAGAATTAGGTTTCTCGCTTAAGTATCCCAGGCTGCCTGTCGATAATAAACGGATCTGGATTTCTTTCCTAAAAAGTTGTCTGGCTAAAAGCGGAGACGGAAGGTTTTACAAGCAATATTTTGAAGGAACACCAACGAAAGACTATACATTTAGTGTAATCCTTCCTAATCCTAAATTTCAAGAGAATATTATTACATTTGACAAAAATAGCCTGAAAATAATGTTTTCGGCAGATGATAGAAAGAAAACGGGACTGATTTTCTTTCAGGCATTTATTCAGGCAAAAGGGAAAGAATTTCTTTTGCCTGATGGAAATGCAATGAAACTGGAAAAAATCATACAGATTCCCGAGAAGTTGATCACATCCGACAGAGTATTGTTCCGGACTGTGACAGGAGGAGGGATTGTAATCCGCAGCCACAACAAAGAGACGAATAAAGACCGCTTTTATTCGTTTGAAGATGAAGGATTCTCTGCACAGATGAAAGAAGTTCTTAAATATCAGGCTGTGAATGCAGGATTTAGGGAAGAGGATGGAGAGAAAATAGAATTTAAACCTATCCGATGCAGGAAGGTTTTGGTAAAGCAGTATCGAGTTCTGGTGGATTGCACCTGCGGTGTTTTCGAGCTGCATGGAAATCCGGAACTTCTGCAATATTTTTATCAGGCAGGCCTCGGATCTAAACATTCCATGGGATACGGGATGCTAGATGTTCTGCCAGAAAGATGATTGAGGGGAGGAGGAAGATGTGAGACTCAGTAATGATAACGAAAAGTTTGATACATGTCTGGCAGCGTCGGATTGGCGGTATTCTGCTGCGATTGTTGGTCTGTGCAAATATTTTAAATACTATAAACATGAGCTGGGATATGAACTTTCCGATGATTATTTGAAATTCAACGCAGCAGATATAACGGAAGACAGGTATTTGAAATTTGCGGAGAGTTATTTTGAAGATCAGTTTCAGCACAGAGAACTGGAAAAGTATATGAATCTTGAAAGCTGGTCAGAAGATCAGACAAAGCGGATCAATGAACTTCTGCGAGGCAACTCCGTTATGAAAAAGGTATTCGGAAAGATAAAGTTTGACGGAGAAAATGCAGAAGAGATCAGAGAACTGATACAGATAAACCGCAGTGAATTGATCCGGGAGACTTTCCGAAACAAATCAAACTTATATAAGAATTTTGCAAATCCGGGTCAATTGTTTAAAGAGAGAGGAATCTGCTGCCGCCTATGGGGATATTACGTAGATGGCGGAAGGAAAACAAAAGCATTGTCCTATAATTTTGATGTGAATACATTTGTTTCGCAAGACGATCCGTTTTTTGATTTTATACCCTTTGCATTTTGGGGAGACAGAGAAGTCTTTTTTGTCAACGACAATTTTTCACTTGAACAGTTGGTCCGTACAAATGAAACGCTGGAAAAACAGGTGCAGATGCAGGTTACTGAAGAGCAGAAAAGTAAGAGCGCAAGAAAAGTATTGTTTAAAACCATTCAGGAAACGGCAGATTTTCTGAATTACAGTGTGGAGGTTATAACAAAGCAGAGGGACGCAGAATTTTTTGAGACTATGTATGTGCGGAAAGAAAGTATAAAAGTTTTGCGGAAACTGAATGTTTATGAGCCGTTTTGTTTTTCGGTAAAGATAAATGACAACTACTATCTTGACGTCCAGAAAAAGGTGACAGAATGTATCCTGAACCTGGTACGGACAGATGAACTTATTGAGTTTTTCTTAAAGAGAGATATGAGACGTGATATTCAGAGCGATTCAGAATATTTAGTTTCGCTGTTGATCAGAATTAATAATTTAGTCTGTGGAGGTGGAGAGATGAACCAGGCGATGAGAGGGGCATATGCATGTGCAAAAGCGGTTGTCAGTGCAATCCCCGAAAATAAATATAAGGCATATCGTCAAAAACTGACAAGTGCTGTCGTGTTCAAAGATTATGACAGATGCTGCCAGATATTGCTGCAGTTATCTAATTATAGTGGGGTAACATTTGATTTCGTGTATGATCTCTTTGAAGATTTCGAAAAAAACAAGGACGTGATATACACATTTATTAATGCCTTAACGAGCAAAAAAGAGGAAATTAAGCAGGAGGGATAACGATGAAAAAGAATGCACTCACATTAACAGTAGTTGCCAATATGACATCCAACTACTCAGAAGGACTGGGGAATATTGCCAGCGTGCAGAAAGTATTTAAAAACAGAAAGGTCTATACGATCCGGAGCCGGGAAAGCTTAAAGAATGCGGTTATGGTCCAGGCAGGAATGTATGATGACCTTCAGACAGAAGTAGATGGAGCTACGCAGAAATTGGTGACACCAGAGTTAAATGCGGCAACCTGCCGGGCGCTGGAAGGCGGTTATATGAGTACAAAGGGGACTACATATGTGCGGAAGAGTTCCGTGTATTTTACAGACGCCATCGCTTGTGAGAGCTTTGTGAATGAGACTCGATTCCACAATAATCTTTATCTGGCCGGAAATTATGCAAAGGCGCAGGGAAAAAATATCCAGAATGATGCAGATGGTGTAGGATTAATGCCGTATCAGTATGAATACGATAAGTCTTTAAAGGTTTACAGCATGACGATAGATCTGGAGATGGTGGGAAAGGACGAAAATTTTGATGCTGAAGCCGCTCCGGAAGAAAAGGCCGCCAGGATCGAAGCTCTGCTGCGGGCAGTGGAAACCCTGAGTCTCGTGGTCAAAGGAAATCTCGATAATGCCGAGCCGGTGTTTGTTGTCGGCGGACTGAGTGAAAGAAAGACGCATTATTTTGAAAATGTAGTCCATGTAGAGGAAGACAGGCTCCTCATGTCGGAAGACCTGAAAGAGAAGACCAGCCAGGGATATCGGGCAGGTCTGCTTAAGAGCAAAGTTTTTCTGAATGAAGATGAGATCGAAGAAGAACTTCATCCAATGTCTGTTCCTGCATTCTTCAGCGCATTAATCGAAGATGTAAAAGCATATTATGGCGTTTAATAAAAAGGAAAGCAGGTGATGCAGATGAAAGCGCTGCGTTTGGTGATTCATCAGTCCAGTGCAAATTATAAGCGCGAGGAAACGGTGGATAATAAAATGACGTATCCGCTTCCGCCGTTTTCAACAGTGATCGGTGCACTGCATAATGCATGTGGATATCGCGAATATAAAGAGATGGATATCAGTATCCAGGGACGGTTTGGTTCTATGCACAGAGAACCCTATACAGACTACTGCTTTTTAAATTCTACTCAGGATGACAGGGGGATCCTGGTTAAGATGAGAAATGCAGACATGCTTTCCAATGCCTATGACAGAGTGGCGAGTGCGAAGAAACCGCAGGGAAACAGCTTCCGAAATGGAATAACAATCCAGGTGCATGATCAGAAATTGCTGGATGAATACAGAGCGTTAAAAGATTTAAATGATGAAATATCAGAGTTTAAGAAAAACAGATTGAATCCAGTGATGGCACTTTTGAGAAGAAGGAAAAAAACTCTTTCTGAAAAAAAGAAAGCATTGGAAAAAGGAAGTGAACAATTTCATCGAGTAGAAAACAGAGAGAAAGAAATTAAAGCGGCAGAAAAAATGATAAAAGAGAGAATGGAACAATTTCAAAGTGAGAGATACACGATTCCGATCTCTAAATTCAGAACACTTACGAAGTCCATGAAGTTTTATGAGGTCTTGGATGATATTGAACTTATTATTCATGTCCGGGCATCGGATGAGGTCCTGAATGACATTTTTGAACACAGGTTTGACATCACAAGTATTGGAAGAAGTGAAGATTTTATTTCTCTTGAAGAGGCAAAGCTGGTTGAACTGCAGGATGACGCAGAGGATGAAATCGAAAGTGATTATTCTGCGTATATAGATAGTAATCTGCTCAAGGAAAAGGGTGAAAGGAAAAAAATCCTTTTAGACAGAAGGTACGGAAAATCGGGCGGAACGCTATATTTCCTGAACAAGAACTATATAATCAGAAATGGAAAACGGTTTTTTGAGAAGAAAAAAGTGCTTTATGTATCAAGATATGCGGCAGTAGAATTTGGTGACGGTCTTTATTTGGATACAGACGGAAATAAAAATTATATCGTTAACTTTTTTTAAGGATAAAGGCAGCAGGAGAGAAACTGCTGCCTTTACTGCAACAAGTAAGGGACTGGAGGAGCAAGAAGATATGAAAAATGGAACATTTCTGGCAAAACCGGACGAAACAATAGAAGAGCATGTAAATAAACTTCTGATAGAACTGGAACGGATGAAAAATTATGGTTATATACAGGATAATGAGTTGTGTAGAATGATAAGGCTTGCCTGCATTCATCATGATGACGGAAAGATGAATCCTGAGATGCAAAGAAGGCTTGAAAAGGCAAAATGCGGGTATCACGTAATGTTTAATCCGGATAAAGAAATACCCCACAATGTACTTTCGGGATTTTTCCTGAATCCAACTGAATTTGATGGATTTGAGAATCCAAAGCTGGCATACTACCGAGTTTTATTTGCAATCCTTTATCATCATGACTACGGAAATCCTATTGAAATTATGGAAGAAAATAAAGACTTGATTGTTTCTCTTCTTGATGGATTCTGTATAAATGACATAAATAAGCCAAGTATAAGAACTAGTATTCCAGAAATGGCGGCTGATCCTGTTGCAATCAAGATTAAAGGTTTTTTGCATTTATGTGATTACAGCGCAAGCGGCGGATATATTTCAGAATATCCAAATGATTTTCTGGATAGTTCTATGGAAAATGTCAGAACTATGTGGTGTCAGCATGATCCGGAAGCAAATTGGAATGAACTGCAGAACTTTTGCGGTGAGAGGCAGGATGAGAATGTAATTGTGGTGGCACAGACCGGGATGGGAAAGGCAGAAGCAGGATTCCGGTGGATCGGAAATCATAAAGGATATTTTATTCTTCCTCTGAGAACGGCGATCAACGCAATGTATGACAGGGTGAAGGAAACAATATTGCTTAATAAAGATATTGATACTAGGCTTGCAGTTCTTCATTCTGAATCATTGGAGTACTATTCAAAACAATCTGAAGGAAATATCGATTTGCTTGAATATGAAAGTCGGGGGAAGCATTTGTCTATACCGCTTAGTATATCGACTCTTGACCAGTTGTTTGATTTTGTTTTTAAATATCAGACTTATGAACTGAAGCTGACAACGCTTTCTTTCTCCAAAATCGTAATAGATGAAATACAGATGTATGATCCGGAACTGCTGCGCTATTTGATTACCGGATTAAAGCAAATTGTCAGCATGGGAGGGAGAGTTGCGGTCATGACCGCGACGTTGCCGCCGTTTATCAAAGATCTGCTGATGGGAAATATCCCATTCAAAAAAGAAAATATTGCTATATTTGTAAATGATTCTATCCGTCACCATCTGGAGATCCGGGACCGAAAGATCAATGCAGAAGAGATTGAAGGATTCTACCGCAGAAACTGTGGATCAGGAGAAGCAGGGAAAATACTGGTCGTATGCAATACGATACGAAAAGCGCAGGCGCTGTATGAAGAATTGAAGGAGAATCTGGGAGACCAGGATGTACACATTCTTCACAGCCGTTTTATACGGAGGGAGAGAGCGGTATTAGAAAAAGAGATTCTGGACTTTGGGAAGACTTTTGATGAAAACAGAAAGGTAGACCGCAGATCGGGTATCTGGATATCAACATCACTTGTAGAGGCGAGCCTGGACATTGATTTTGATTATCTTTTTACAGAACTTTACGAACTCAGTTCGCTGTTTCAAAGGCTGGGAAGGTGTAACCGAAAAGGTGTAAAATCAATAGAGGAGCCAAATTGTTTTGTGTATACACAGATTGACGCGGAGCATCTGACCGGGACACTGCATGGATTTATCGACAGAACCTTATTCGAACTGTCAAGATCAGCATTGAATGAGGTGAAAGGAATACTCAGTGAAGCACAAAAGATAGAGTTGATCAATAAATATTTTACAACTGAGAATGTGCGGGGAAGTGAGTACTTGAAAAAATATGAGATGCTTGAATGGATCGAAGGGATACAGCCATATCAGTTTGAAAAAAACGATGTTGATCTGAGAAATATCTTGTCAGAAACAGTGATCCCGAGTCCGATATACGAAAAGCACAGACAGGAGATTGAGTCTGCCGCAGAAAAAGCAGCGGATATGACACGAAATTATATGGACCGGCTGAAAGAGAAAGAAAAAATCATGCAGTATACGCTGAGCGTCCCGTATTGGTATTGGACGAAGTATCAGTCTGCGGTTCGGCAGGGGAAAGCATGTTCGTTTGCGCCTGTTAAACTTAGCAGAAGAGAGCAGATCCCGGTAATGGAATGCGTGTATGATGAAGCGGGTTTTCATCAAATGAATTTCCAAGATCCGACAGGAATGGGAATTATCCTTTAATGTGTGTTTTGCTGAAAGGAAAGTACTATGGATAGAGAGATAACTGGTGTTATGGTATATTACAACGAGGTATGCCAGCGGAAACTATGGTATTTCTATCATGGGATACAATTAGAGCAGGATAATGAGAATGTAAAAATAGGAAAGGTTCTTGATGAAGAAACTTATAAAAGGGATGAGAAACATATCAATATCGACAATGTTATTAATATTGATTTCATCCGTTCAAGCGGAATACTGCATGAGATCAAAAAGAGCCGCAAGATAGAAGAGGCAGGGATACTTCAGGTAAAATACTACTTATATTATTTAAAACAAAAAGGAGTAGAGGGTATCACAGCGCGGATAGATTATCCTTTGTTGAAAAAATCACTGGAAGTTGAGCTGACGGATGAGGATGAAGCGGAGATCAAGACAAAGCTAGGGGAGATCAGAAAAATTGTAAATGCGGATATACCTCCCGAATTGAAGAAAAAGAATATTTGTAAATCGTGTGCATATTTTGATCTTTGCTTTATTTAATAATGGTTATCAATATGATGAAGTGGAAGGGGAAGGATACCGTCAATGAAAAGAAGTTACTATATTTACAATAACGGATCTTTGCGGCGAAAAGATAATACACTTACCTTTACAGATGAAAACGACGACAAAAGGGATCTTCCGATTGAACAGATCAATGATATTTATGTTATGTCCGAGATGACGTTTAATACCAGTCTGATTAATCTTCTTTCTCAGTATGGCATACCGGTACACTTTTTTAATTATTACAGTTTCTATACTGGAAGCTTTTATCCGAGAGAACATTTAGTCTCTGGAAATCTTCTGGTCAGTCAGGTTGAACATTATACGGATCATGAGAAGCGAATGGAACTAGCCAAAGCATTTATAGAAGGCGCCTCATACAATATTTATCGCAACCTGCGTTATTATAATGGAAGGGGCAAAGATGTACAGTCATATATGGATGCGATAGAAGATTTACGGAAACAGATTCCTAAAGCGCAGAGTATCCAGGAGTTGATGGGGTATGAAGGAAATATCAGGAAAACATATTACAGTGCCTGGCCGGTTATTATTGATCAGGAAATTGAGTTTGAGAAGAGGGTAAAAAATCCGCCGGACAATATGGTTAATACACTGATTTCTTTTGTGAATACGCTGATATATACAAAAGTGCTGGGAGAAATTTACCAAACCCAGCTGAATCCCACTGTCAGTTATCTCCATGAACCAGGAGATAGAAGGTTTTCGTTAAGTCTTGACCTGGCAGAAATATTTAAGCCGATTTTGGGAGACCGCCTGATTTTTTCTCTTTTGAATAGAAAGCAGATTACAGAAAAAAGTTTCACAAAGGGATTGAATTATCTGCATTTGTCTCAAAATGCTTCAAAAACGATTGTGGCAGAATTGGATGCTAAGATGCAGACGACGATAAAACATAAAGCTCTAAACAAAACAGTTTCCTATCAATATCTAATACGTCTGGAATGTTATAAACTGGTAAAACATCTTTTAGGTGAGAAAGTATATGAACCTTTTAAAATATGGTGGTAGGCAGGGATTGTTATGTATGTGATATTGGTATATGATATAAAGAACGACCAAGGCGGCGCAAAGGTATTATCAAAGACATTTAAAACCTGTAAAAAATATTTGATGCATATACAAAATTCTGTTTTTGAGGGAGAGATTTCCGAAGCGCAGCTTTTAAAACTAAAAATGGAACTTAATAAAGTAATCCGTGAGGACAGGGATTCCTTAATCGTATTTAAATGCAGAAATGAGAAGTGGATACCTAAGGAGTTTTGGGGAGTGGATGATGATAAGACAAGCAATTTCTTGTGATTGTCGACCTGAGATAGCGGAAAATTGCTGGGAGATAGACAAAGCTTGAAATATCAAGGAAAATTCATATTTTGTAAAGTGGGAGGAGGAAGATTTTTGAGAAGAGAGCTATGAAGAAAGTGGGGTAGACAAAAAGTATACTTGTATTGAAGAAAATAAAAGGGGAAAAGGGGGACGGGATAAAGTAGAAGCATAGTGGAATGTAAATGAAATCATAAGATCAAATCTTAATGCGCCTTGCGTCGATAAAGTAGAAGCATAGTGGAATGTAAATCATCGGATGCGCTTAAACCTGAATTCATCATTATTTTGATAAAGTAGAAGCATAGTGGAATGTAAATTGGTGAGATTCAGGAGGGATTGAGGATGCAGGCAAGATAAAGTAGAAGCATAGTGGAATGTAAATGCAGAGCCGCCTCCTCACGGAGCAGATCGAGGCGCAGATAAAGTAGAAGCATAGTGGAATGTAAATCTATTAGATTACAGTTCTGTTATAAGGATGCCTGTGATAAAGTAGAAGCATAGTGGAATGTAAATCTTCTTCCGGATTCTCCTGGTCCATGTTGGTCCAGGATAAAGTAGAAGCATAGTGGAATGTAAATATGGCCAGATCTCCGGAGATTGGGTACACGTTAAAGGATAAAGTAGAAGCATAGTGGAATGTAAATGTATCGCCTGCGTCTGAATTTCCTGCAAAGCGGCTGATAAAGTAGAAGCATAGTGGAATGTAAATAAAACGTATGCAGCATCCTGTCCTTCCACTCCGGCGATAAAGTAGAAGCATAGTGGAATGTAAATTGGATACGCCAGTAACGGCTATGGAACATCCTGGTGATAAAGTAGAAGCATAGTGGAATGTAAATTCTTTTCTGCCTCTTCGATATCTACAGGGCATCCGGGATAAAGTAGAAGCATAGTGGAATGTAAATGCTGGGGCGAGGACCTGAAGACGGCCGTGGGAACCCGATAAAGTAGAAGCATAGTGGAATGTAAATGGCGTTTCCCTTCCCGGATGGCGTCCGACAGGCTGAGATAAAGTAGAAGCATAGTGGAATGTAAATAATTTAGCCGTCACTTGATATTCATAAAAGTCATGGATAAAGTAGAAGCATAGTGGAATGTAAATGCACTCGGACAGGATCGCGTCCCCTCCCTCGATCCGGATAAAGTAGAAGCATAGTGGAATGTAAATTATTGATATGTTTCATTTCTACTCCTTTCCGCCGCCGATAAAGTAGAAGCATAGTGGAATGTAAATTAAAATAAAACCAGCCCAGTGCGCCAACACTGAGCCGATAAAGTAGAAGCATAGTGGAATGTAAATTGGAATTTCACCTGAAAAAGTTGAAAAAGGATTCGATAAAGTAGAAGCATAGTGGAATGTAAATTTGTAGTATCCCCTTGCTTTTAAAATCTCCTGCAGCGATAAAGTAGAAGCATAGTGGAATGTAAATACGGCAGAAAAAACTAATGTAAGGATGTTTTGGATAGATAAAGTAGAAGCATAGTGGAATGTAAATGCGGCATGACATCCTTCATGGGTGTCAGAACTGCGATAAAGTAGAAGCATAGTGGAATGTAAATGGTACCAGTTTCCGTTTTCGCCGATTGCTGGCGTGGATAAAGTAGAAGCATAGTGGAATGTAAATCAAGGGGAACAGGGAGAAACCGGAGAACAGGGACCTCCGATAAAGTAGAAGCATAGTGGAATGTAAATGCCCTCCAATCACTTTTTTGTATGACTATTATCGAAGATAAAGTAGAAGCATAGTGGAATGTAAATGAAGATCTACATGACTTTCCGGCAGGTGATCCGCTCGATAAAGTAGAAGCATAGTGGAATGTAAATGAACCGATACGGGAATCAAAACAGCTGCAGCCGGATAAAGTAGAAGCATAGTGGAATGTAAATTTATATGTACTTAGCAGTTCTATATCTGGATTGGCGATAAAGTAGAAGCATAGTGGAATGTAAATTCGAGGAAGTGCGGGAAATGCTGAAATAAGCTTCCGATAAAGTAGAAGCATAGTGGAATGTAAATTTAAGATTGCACTGGAAGAATATTTCCGATTGCGGATAAAGTAGAAGCATAGTGGAATGTAAATGAAGAAAGACGCAAAAGAACACCTGTCTACGATGGAGATAAAGTAGAAGCATAGTGGAATGTAAATTTTACCAGCCTTGTGTGAAACTCACGGGCAAATACGATAAAGTAGAAGCATAGTGGAATGTAAATAATTTCTTACTAAGTGGGAGGTGACCGATGAAATTTATAGAATATCAGACTTTTGACGGCCCAGTTCTCCCTCTGCCGGATTCCTATGAGGTGCGGATGGATGATGCAGAGGCGGATTTTGGCGGGGAGACGGAGGCCGGGACGGTGCAGCGGGATGTGGTGCGCGCAGGTGTGAAGACCATCCCGGTGACGTTTTCTGTTTCGGAAAAGTGCTGAAGATTCTGACGTAAATTTAAGCAGCAGGAAAAGATCACCGCGGGGTCTTTTGATACGGAGACGCTGGCGGTGAAAACGGCGGAGATGTATGTGGAGGGCTATAAGGCTTCTATGGTAAAGGATACGTCCCGGAAGGCGTTTTGGACGGTGAGTTTTACGCTGAGAGTGTTTTGAAAATATATTCTTTTCCAGGGGGAATTATGGTATATTTGAGGAAAATAATTCTGTTTTAAGGGGATACAGAGTTAGTGGAATATAAAACCGATGCTAAAGAACTTAAAAGAACTTCTGCCTCTTTCTTATTGGGTGGAAGAAATATATTTGAGGTAAAGATAAAATGGTTGAATTACATGGGAAAGAACCGTATAAGACCGTTCTAATCCATGGCGGCCCCAGCGCAATCGGTTCTTTGAAAAACTGTGCGGAAGAATTAAGTAGATTGACGGGAAAGGGGATTATAGAAGCACTGCAATCCCGATATTCCATAGACGGATTGATTGGAGAATTACATTTACAGATAATGGAATATTGTCAGGAAAAACCGACTTTAATCGGTCACTCGTGGGGCGCATGGTTAGCGGTTTTATTTGCAGGAAAATATCCAGGGATATGTAAAAACATTATCTTAGTTGGCTGCCCGCCGCTGGAAGATAAATATGCCAAAGAGATATCTTTACGAAGATTGAGAAATCTTTCGGACGAAGAAAGTAAAATTTTTCAGAGAATTATAGATAATGCGGCTGCTAATGAAGATATCAAAAAGATACCCGGCATTTTAGAAAAATCGGATAATTATCATCTTGAAAGCAGGGGAAAACTCACTGTAAACAAAGCAGATGCTGAAATGTATAATAGAATTTGGGATGAGGCTGTTAAGCTGAGAAGTAACGGAGAATTATTAAAAGCATTTAAGATGATTCAGAGCAAACTGTTTTTAATACAGGGAGTTTGTGACCCACACCCGATAGAAGGAGTAGTGAAACCATTAGAAGAAAACGGTATTTCATGCAAAACTTATATTTTAGAAAAATGCGGTCATAGTCCATTCATGGAGAAATACGCAAAAGAAA
>ERZ1643249.3731-NODE-3731-length-13211-cov-21.417908_pt1 | contig 13211 bp, 15 predicted proteins | sample MGYA00579263_ERZ1643249 | MGnify/ENA primary metagenome ERZ1643249 (study PRJEB29033, sample SAMEA4952264) | chicken gut metagenome | biome: Broiler Chicken; feature: Gastrointestinal Tract; material: Caecum | place: Ireland | collected 2018 | study: Broiler...
CCGGCAATCGAATCTGAGCGGCCTGTCCCGTGAGGGTTATATCCGTGCCCTGATCCTGGGTGCTGAACTCCACCCACGTCCCTGTACCCACCATGCCGACCTGCTGCGCAAGGTGGCGGGGCTGTGCAACAACGCCAACCAGCTCGCCCACCGCGCCAACTCCACAGGCGTGGCCGGACAGGAGAGCGTGGACAAGATGATGGCGCTGGCGGCAGAGATTTACCGCCTGGTCAAGGAAAACTGGTGATGCCGCATGGCCTACACCTCCCTCATCCCCGTGCGCCGCCTGGACAGGGCGGTGAAGTATGTGCGGGATAAATCCAAAACCACAAAGCCAAGTTCCTTGGAAGAAGCGGTGGACTATGCCCTCAACCGGGACAAAACCGAATCCGTCTGCTTTGAAACGGGCCTGAGCTGCCTGTGCGAAGCAGCCTTTGCCGATATGCGCGCCAACAACCTGCGATGGCATAAAACCGGCGGTGTGCAGGGATACCACCTGGTTCAGAGTTTTGCCGAGGGCGAAGTGACGCCTGAGCTGGCCCACCAAATTGGCGTGGAACTGGCTGACCAACTGCTGGATGGCCGGTACCAGGCGGTGGTGACCACCCACCTCAACACCCGTCACGTCCACAATCACATCGTCTGGTGCGCGGTGGCTTTGGACAACGGCCGTAAATACCACAGCAACGCCAGAAGCTACTACACGGAGGTGCGGGCCAAGTCGGACGCCTTATGCCGCCAATATGGGTTGTCAGTCATTGAAACGCCGGAATCGGAGCGCGGCAAGCGCCAGTATGCGAAGTGGCAGGCGGAAGCCAGCGGCCAGCCGACCTGGCGCACCGCCATCCGCATGGATATAGATGAGGTCGTCTCGATGGCGCTGACGTGGCGACAGTTTCTGACGATCCTGGAACAGAAGGGCTACGGGATCCGCATGGGCCGCAAGTACCCGACGCTGCGGCCGCCAGGAAAAGAACGCTTTGTGCGGTTCAAGACGCTGGGCAAATCATATACGCCGGAAGCTATCCGGCAGCGGATTTTGTATCCGAAACGGCCTTTTACACCCGCTGCTGTCTGGCGCGGACGCCTGCACGGCACCCACCGCAAAGCCCGCAAGCTCACCGGCCTGCGGGCTTTGTATTATCGGTACCTGTACGAGTTGGGCGTGCTGCCCCGCAAGCCGCAGCGCCCCAGCTATGCCGTGCGGCAGGACATCCGCAGCCTGGACAAGCGAATCCGGCAGATGGAATTTTTGTCGAGCCACGAAATCGACACGCTTGGCCAGCTGAATGCCTACCGCCAGACGCAGGAAAAGGCCGTGGCGGATCTGCTGGCCGAGCGCCGCCAACTGCACCGTGCCGAACCGAGCAATGCGGTCAAGGCCAGACTGGAGCAGATCACGCAAGCCCTCAAACCACTGCGGCGGGACATCCGCCTCTGTCAGCAGATTGCGGAGCAATCGGTGCAGATGCGGGAACGGATGAGCCAGAGGGACGAGAAGGTGCCTGCACAGAATCACGAACAGGATAAGGATATGGAACGAAAGCCCCATAGAGAAACCAATCAACCCAGATAACAGACAATGAGGGAGGAATGCCAATGAAAGATGATATGAACCATCCCAACCGCTGGGCCTACCGCCGTGAATACGCCCGGCGCAGCTATCCGCCCGGTACCCGCATCCGATTGCTCGAGATGTCGGAGGACCCCAACCCAGTACCTGTGGGCAGCTGCGGCACTGTTCTGGCCGTGGATGATGCGGGCCAGCTGCTCATGCAGTGGGACAACGGCCGCAGCCTGTCGCTGATTCCTGGTGTGGATAACTTTGAGGTGCTGGAACGGCCCCGGCATTGGAACTCCCCGGCGCGAAGCGCACACAACAAAGGAGACGCCAGATGAACCTTGGTTCTGACCCGGCCGACCAGGTCGTCCGGTACACGCTGGAGGGCACTGAGTTCGCGCTGCGAATCTCGGGTACGGCCGCCAAGAATTTTGCCATCTTTGCTGCCGCGGTGCTGCGTGACCAGAAGAAAACCCGCGGCAAGACCAACCTGACAAGACTGCTGCGGGAGGGCAAGCCGCTGAAGTTTTTCTCGGTCTCTGCCGACCGGATGCGGGAGTTTGCGCAGGAGGCCAAGCGCCACGGCCTGCTGTTTGTCCCGATACGCGACCGCAACGACCCGAACCATATCGAGATCGCCATCTGGGCCGACGATTCCGCCAAAGTGGAGCGGGTCATCGACCGGATGCAGTTGGATGTGGTGGAGACTGGCGAGGCAGAGATCATGTCGGATGTCGAACCCGAACAGTCCACGCCGGAGCAGGCGGAACCTGACCATCCGGCAACCCAAACTGCCGATAGTCCCAGCCCGTTCGAGCTGGATGACGCCGACTATGACCTGGGTTTTACCCAACCGGCTCCGTCACCCGCGGAGCCGGAGACTCCACTGCCTACCCGCTCAACCCGAACGAACGCCCCTCAGTCCGAGAAACCCTTAACGCCATCCGCTGCCAGCAAAGGCAGATCGCCCAATACTTCTCCCACCCTACACGCCGGCGAGGTGCGGGCCAGGGGTGAGCGCCCGAGCGTGCGAGATGAACTGCGGTCGATCAAAGCCATGCTGCGCCAGCGGGAATCTGTCACTCCACGCCCCAAAACGCCGATCCGCATTCACCGCGGTGGCCAGGCGCGGTGAGCCGGAAGTTTTCTGTTTGTTTTCAATTGGAAGATAGCTTTTAAGGGGGCGTTATGGTAATGTTGAAAATGAAAAGAGTAAAATACAACGGCCGGGCCCCTCCCGGCAGACTGGAGGAAATCATGCGCCAGCATACCACCCGAATCATGAAAATGGACCGCAACAATCGAACCGTTTTAATGCGGGCACTGTACGCGGATTTCTGCGCCAACCGGGAAGCGGGATTGCCCTACGGCAACCTGGCTGCGCTTATCACGAAGCTGCATGAGACCCAGCCCGGCAAGCTGCCACTCGACGATGCCGAGTACCGCCTGGCCCGCAATGCTCTTAACCATTATCGAAACGAACGCATCGCCACTGGCGGCTACACCGATGCGGCGGATGCGGCGCTGGTGAAACTTATCAAGGCCAAACCGCCGGTGTGGCCGTTTGGTTAAATTGTAAATCTGAATCTTTGGAAGCCCGGACCTTGCGTCCGGGCTTTCGCTATGTAGGAGGTGCTTAAACCCAACAATAAGACAAAGAAAAGGGATAAGCCTGTTCTGACCGTTGCCTCGCTCTCCGGCGGGAAGGACTCGACCGCCATGGTTCTGCGTCTGCTGGAGGAAGGCCGCCAGGTGGATGAAATCTTGTTTTGCGACACCGGCCTCGAATACCCGCAGATGTACGACCATCTGGAAAAGCTGGAACGGTATATTGGCAGGCCCATCACCCGGCTCAAAGCGCCCTACACCTTTGAGCAGTATTTCTACGAATACCAGGCAAAAGGGGATGCCACCTTGGTGACGAACCGGGGTCTCAGCTGGCCATCCCACGCCTGTCGCTGGTGTACGGGCCGTCTCAAAACCCATGTGATGGCCAAGTACCTGCGGGAACTGAAGAAGCAGTACCAACTGGTGCAGTATGTCGGCATCGCAGCAGACGAAGCACATCGCTGCAAAGGCCTGCACTATCCGTTGGTGGAGTGGGGCATGACCGAGGCGGATTGCCTCAACTACTGCTACGCCCGCGGTTTTGACTGGGGCGGGCTATACAAGATCTTCCGGCGGGTATCCTGCTGGTGCTGCCCGCTGCAACCGATCTCGGAACTGCGCAAGCTGCGCGCCTATTGCCCAGATCTGTGGCAAAAGCTGCTGTACATGGACGCCCATACCTGGCAGCCTTTCCGCCGCGACTACACTGCGCAGCAGCTGGAAAAACGGTTCGCACTGGAAGAGGAACGCGCCGCCCAGGGCCTGCCCAACAAAGGGCGGGCCTTTTATGCTGCCCTGCACGACCGGCTGGCAGAAAAAGAGGCCGTCACTTCTTGAACCGCCAGAATGCAACCCCCTGGTGGGTCTGGCTGCTGCCGCTGCCGCTCGTCTGGTGGGCGGCGGCCGGACTGGCGATGCGGTGGGATGCTGCCTCAGGGCTGGCCGGGATGTTGGATGCCGTCAACGATTTACTGGCACAGCCGCTGACCATCCAATGGACAAGCCAGACCCCGCGCTTCCTGCTGTTCGGCACTGCTCTCTATGCAGGCATCGCCATTGTCGTTACATCCGACCAGAAGAACACCCGCCCCGGCGAAGAACACGGGTCCGCCCGCTGGGGCAATGTCTTTACCCTGAACCGAAAGTATGTGGACAAGGCGGGGCCTAACCTGCTGCTGACCCGGCACTTCCGCATCGGGGTGGACGGCTACAAGCACAAGCACAACACCAACATTCTGGTGGTGGGCGGCTCCGGCGCCGGCAAGACCCGCACCTACGCCGTGCCCAACGTGCTGGAAGCCGCCAGGGCTGGGCCGGGCTGTTCGCTGGTCATTACAGACCCCAAAGGGGAAATTTTGCGCAAGACAGGCAGATATTTGCTGCGACAAGGCTATGAGGTGCGGGTGTTCGACCTTATTGACCCCAACGCGTCCTACTGCTACAACCCGTTTGTCTATGTGCGGGACGATAAAGACGTGCTGCAGCTCATCACCAACCTGATCCAAAACACGACGCCGTCCCATGCGCAAAGCAGCGACCCATTTTGGGAAAAATCCGAGACCGCCCTGCTGCAAGCCCTCATGTTCTACCTGCTGCACGAAGCCCCGCCAAGCGAGCAAAACTTCGGCATGGTCATGGAGATGCTTGAAAGCGCCGAAGTCAGGGAGGAAGATGAAAGCTACCAGTCGCCGCTGGATGTGTTGTTCGAGCGGCTCGAAGAACGGGAGCCGGACAGTATCGCGGTCAAGCAATACCGCGTCTTCAAGCAAGCCGCGGGTAAAACTGCAAAGTCGATTCTGGTGAGCATCGGCGTGCGGCTGGCAGCTTTCAATCTGCCGCAGATCAATCGGCTGACGATGGCGGATGAACTTCATCTGGACGAACTAGGCGAGAAAAAGGTGGCCTTGTTTTGCTGCATTCCGGATTCGGACAAGTCGCTCAACTATCTGGTCGGTATGGTATATACGCAGCTCATCCAGACGCTTTACCACCAAGCCGACCGCGTCCATAAAGGCCGCCTGCCCGTACCCGTGCATTGCCTGATGGACGAGTTCCCGAATATTTCGCTGCCCAAGGACAGTTTTCTGGCTGCCTTGGCAACCATGCGTTCCCGCGGTATTTTCTGCTCGATCATCGTGCAGAACATCAGCCAGCTGAAAGCCATGTACAAGGACAGCTGGGAATCGCTGATCGGTCTATGCGACGAGTTCCTCTATCTCGGGGGCAACGAGCAGAGCGCGCACAAGTACGTCTCCGAGCTGATTGGCAAAGAAACTGTCGATACAACGAACCACAGCCGCAGCCGGGGCCGCAGCGGCAGCTACAGCACCAGCGAGCAGCAGGCCGCCCGCGACCTGCTCACGCCGGATGAAGTGCGCCTGCTGCCGGACGGCAAAGCCGTGCTGTTCGTGCGCGGGGAGAGGCCGGTCATCGACGACAAGTATGACCTGCTGCGCCACCCCTGCATCCGCTTCACCGAAGACGGCGGCGCGGCTCCCTATGACTATACCGCAACCGACCAGGCGGCGGACGACCTGCCCGGCGATACCGGTGACTGGGAGTTGCTGGACATGGACGATTTTCTGCCGCAGCCTAAGCCGCCCCAACCGCAATTCCGAACCATACAAAGCAAAACCAAAAGGAGGTCTGCCTATGAATCCCATGTATCGGAAAAACAGAAACCGGCTGAATAACCGGCCCACCACCCGCCGTCTGCGCTGCGGATTTGCGTTGTACGCCGTTGCCGCTCTGGCCTGTTGTCTGGCAACGCCCGTGTTGGCGGCCGGTGACCCGCTGGCCGTTATCGACAACCTGAACACCTTTATTTTCAGCATCATCCGGGCCGTCGGTCTGATCCTGCTGGGCTGGGCATTGTGCAGGTGGGCCTCTCGCTGCAAAACCATGACCCGAGCCAGCGCAGCCAGGGGTTTTTGACGCTGGCGGGTGGCATTATCATCACCTTCGCAAAGGAGATCCTCGATTTGATCATCGGGACCGGCGCGTGAAGGTTGAGACACTTTGCTTGCGGAAGGGGGTGATGCGATATGGACAATAGCTGGATCGTTGACAACCTGACCAACGCCCTCAACACCTGGAACAACAAGCTGGGTGAGATCTGGCAGCTGCTGACCGTCAGCCCGGTCAGCTACAATGGCGGTGCGGTGTGGACCATTATGACCGGCATCTACGGTGCGCTGCAGGCCATCGGGTACGGGCTGCTCGTTTTATTCTTTGCGGCGGGTGTCGTCAAAACTTGCGGCAGCTTTGCCGAGGTCCGCCGTCCGGAGCAGGCGCTCAAGCTGTTTGTGCGGTTCGCCCTCGCCAAAGCCGCCGTGGACTACGGCCTTGACCTGATGCTGGCGGTGTTTGACATCGTGCAGGGGATGGTCTCGCAGGTCATTGGCGCGTCGGGGGCAAGCGGTATCGGTACGACCACACTGCCGCAGGAACTCATCAACACCATCAATGCCTGTGGATTTTGGGAGAGCATCCCGCTGTGGGCGGTGACGCTGATTGGCAGTCTGCTCATCACGGTGCTGTCCTTTGTCATGGTTCTGACCGTCTATGGGCGTATGTTTTCCCTCTGGATGTACGCCGCCATCGCGCCGATCCCGCTGTCGGCTTTTGCCGGCGAACCCACCAGTAGCGTGGGCAAAAACTTTTTGCGCAGCTATGCGGGAGTGTGCTTACAGGGCGTGGTCATTGCGCTGGCCTGCATCATCTTCTCCGCCCTTGCCACCAGCGCCCCCACCGTTGACCTCAACGCCAGCGCCATCACGGCGGTGTGGTCCTATGTGGGCACCCTCGCGTTCAATTTGCTGGTGCTGGTGGGAGCGGTCAAGGGCTGTGATCGGATTGTGAAGGAGATTATGGGGCTGTGATTGCGAAAGATAGTTCTTAAAATTATTCGTTGATTTTCGCACAAGAATCTGCTATACTAAAAGCAAAAAGGACGGTGTTTTCCATGCCGAATATCAAGCCAATCTCCGATCTGCGCAATTACAATGAGGTCCTGCGGGATGTCGCGGCCGGGGAGCCGGTATTCCTGACCAAAAATGGCCGCGGTCGCTATGCGGTGGTGGATATTCAAGAGTACGAGAAAAGCCAGGCAATGGTCAAACTGCTGACCGAGCTGGCCCGCGGCGTGCGCTCCGGGCAGGAAGAAGGTTGGCTCGCACTGGACGATGTGGAAAAAATGCTGTTGGGGTGAAGTATGGCAAAGGTACAAATCTCCCCGTTGGCACAGCAGGACTTGCTGAATATCCGCCAGTATATTGAAACGGAGCTGGTCAATCCTGTGGCCGCACGCCGCACGGTTGAGCGTATGCTGAAAGCGATCCGCCAGCTGGAACAATTTCCCTTATCTGGGGCGTCCCTGCAGTATAATGGAGCAGACACAGGGTATCGCTATGTGACCAGCGGTAACTATGTTGCGTTCTACATCGGAACACATACCACCGTACAGGTGGTGCGGGTGCTGTATGGCCGCCGGGATACGATCCGCATCTTGCTGGGAAGCCCGTTCCGGCCAGAGGAACCAGAAGAAGATACAGAATAAACTACTGGGGCAGCCATAAACGGCTGCCCCTTTTCTATTGGAATCAGAGGTGATGTCGTATCGAGATCAAAATCCCCAAAGAGATCCGCAACTACCACGAGAACATCTTTTTCGGGCTCAACACCCGGCAATTCGTCTGCTCACTGCTGGCGCTTGGCGCGGCGGTGGGCCTTTATTTTTGCCTGCGGCCCATCGTTGGGGCCGAGCAGGTGGGCTGGATGTGCATCCTGGGCGCTGCGCCGTTTGCCGCCTGCGGATTTTTCAGCTATCACGGCATGACGGCCGAGCAGCTGCTGTGGGCGTGGATCAAGTCGGAAATCCTTATGCCCAAACGGCTGGTATTCAAGTCGGATTGTCTGTATTACCAGGCCATGCAGTCCGCCATTGCCGAGGGCTGCAAGCGTAAGCGCCGCGCCAAAAACCACATCGATAAAACCGACAATCCCCAAACTGAAAAAAACAAACCGAAACGGAGGAATCGCATGACGAAATCCACCCCTAAAAACGATCAAGAGCCCAACACCGTCACTACCCCGGAGGCCCGCCATTGACCAAGACGCTGGCAGCCGCCAAGCGTCAGGAGCGCGTGAAGTTCAAGGTCCCGCGCTCTGTCCAGGACGCCATCCCCATCCGCCGCATCTGGCCGGACGGCATCTTCCAGGTGGGCAACCAGTATTCCAAAAGCTGGTCGTTTACCGACATCAACTACGCCATTGCCGACAAGGATGACAAGATGGCGATGTTCCTCGACTACTGCGCCCTGCTCAACGCACTGGATTCCGGCGCGTCGGCCAAAATCACGATCCACAACCGCCGCATCGACAAGGAGGACTTCGAACGGTCGGTGCTGCTGCCGCTGCACGGCGACGCCCTCGACCACTACCGGGAGGAGTTCAACGAGATGCTGCGCGCCCAGGTCACCGGCACCAGCAACAGCATGGTGCGGGAGCGGTACTTGACCGTCAGCATCGTAAAGCGGAATATCGACGAGGCCCGCACCTACTTTGCCCGCGTCGGCACCGACTTGGTCACCCACCTGGCCAAGCTCAGTTCGGTGGCGGCGGAATTGTCCACGCCCGACCGGCTGCGGCTGCTGCGGGATTTCTTCAAGGCCGGTCAGCCGCCTGCCTTCGACTTCGACCTGCGCCAGCACGCCAAACGCGGCCACAGCTTCAAGGACTGGCTCTGCCCCGAGAGCCTCGAGTTCACCGCCGACCACTTCCAAATCGACGCTCGCTTCGGGCGGGTGCTGTATCTGCAGGACTACGCGAGCTACATCAAGGACAGCTTCATCTCCGAACTCTGCGACCTCGACCGCAGCATGATGCTGTCCATCGACATCCTGCCGGTGCCTACAGACGAAGCCGCACGACAACTGCAAAACACGTTGCTAGGTGTAGAAACGAACGTGGCCAACTGGCAGCGCAAGCAGAACGCGGCAAACAACTGGTCAGCCACGATTCCCTATGACATGGAGCTCCAGCGCAAGGAGACCAAGGAGATGCTGGACGACCTGACCACCCGCGACCAGCGCATGATGTTCGGCCTGGTGACGCTGGTTCACATAGCCGACAGCCAGCAACAGTTGGACAGCGACACCGAGACCTTGCAATCGGTGGGGCGCAAGCATTTGTGCCAGCTTTCGACGCTGCGCTGGCAGCAGAAGGACGGCCTGGACGCCGTGCTGCCCTACGGCTTGCGCCGCATCCAGGCGCTGCGCACGCTGACCACCGAGAGCACCGCTGTTCTGATCCCGTTCCGCGCCCAGGAGATCTTGCAGCCGGGCGGCATTTATTACGGCCAAAACGCTGTCAGCAAAAACATGATCGTGGCCGACCGCACCAAGCTGCTGAATGGCAACAGCTTCCGTTTGGGCGTGTCTGGTTCCGGCAAGTCGATGTCCGCCAAGGAGGAGCTGGTGCAGGTCGCACTGGCGACTGAGGATGACATCCTGATCCTCGACCCGGAAAGCGAGTTCGGCCACCTGACCCGCGCGCTGGGCGGCGAGGTCATCCAGATCTCGGCCACTTCCGACACCCACATCAACGCATTGGACATGGACCGCAGCTACGGCGATGAGCGCAACCCCATTGTGGCAAAAAGCGAGTTTGTGCTCTCGCTGTACGAGCAGCTGGTCGGCGGCGGACAGGTGACGGCTAAGGAGAAATCCATCCTCGGCCGCTGCACCGAGCTGGTCTACCAGCCCTACATCCGCAACGGCTACCAGGGCACGCCGCCAACGCTGCGGGAGTTTTATCGCCTGCTCAAATTGCAGCCTGAACCGGAGGCGCAGGGTCTGGCGCTGGCGAGCGAGTTGTTCATCACGGGCACGCTCAACACCTTCGCCAAGTACACCAACGTAGATACCCAGGCCCGCATCATCGACTATGATATCCGGGAACTCGGCGAGCAGCTGATGCCGCTGGGAATGCTGGTGACGCTGGACGCGATCTACAACCGGGTCATCCAGAACCAGAAGCGCGGAAAGCGCACCTGGATCGTGGCGGATGAGTTTTACATTTTGTTCCGCTATGAGTACAGCGCAAACTTCTTTTATAAGCTGTGGAAGCGCATCCGCAAATATAACGGACTCATTACAGGGTTAACGCAAAATGTGGACGAGCTGCTGCGCTCCGACACCGCCCGCCTGATGCTGGCGAACTCGGAATTTCTGATTCTGCTCAACCAGAGCTCTACCGACCGCGAGGAACTGGCCAAGCTGCTGCACATCTCGGACACCCAGCTTGGCTACATCACCGACGTGCCCGCCGGCTGCGGCCTGATCCGCTGCGGCGGCCAGCTCGTGCCGTTCACCAATGCGTTCCCGACCGGCACTGACCTGTACAAACTGATGACGACGAAACCCGATGAAATGATGGGGTGATAGCTATCACCATACAGTACAGGAATAAGGATACCCTCGAAGAAGTTGAATTTATCTTATCATGAGGACGCTGTCTCTACAACAGGCTTGAGGACAAAAATGGCTAACAAGTGCTTTGGTCAAAATTTTATCTGCTTCGGACATTCTTGGCCCAAGAACAATTTCCAGATTTGCAAAAGCATTATCAGCTAAATCCAGAAATATTCGTTTTTGCGGCGGATCAATATCAGGATTTTCCAAACGGCGTATCAGTTCCTGATGCAGATGAAATTTCTCTTCGACAGTTGAGGCGTTTTCAAAATCTTGTATACGCAGTGGCGAGGTAGTGATGATGTATCGCCATTCTTCTTGAAACTTCCACTGTGTTCCCTTGACTTTGCCAAGACAAGAAGTAGAATACTTAACATTGCATGATTTCACACTACTCAGATTTGGTGCGGCCAGATTGTCTTGCGCAACTCCTGGATAGGATTCCGTTTTGACTCTAGGGAATAACTTTTCGGGATCATCTGTATAAGTAATAGGGCAAAGGATAGGCTGCTGTCCAGCTATGTAAAGTTTATTTTCTCTGTACAAGCCATCCAGATCAATATAAGTATCAATGTCCTCCTTCAACTTATGTTGGCCTCGCTTATAGTGGTAAACTTTGAAGGGGTACTTTCGAAGGCGTATCCGAACACCTCGCATATTTGGGGTATACATATTCCAAAGGGGAATGGATTCTTTTTCATCTTCCGTCCAGCAACTAACATAGACATATTTTCCAAAGTTTCCCAAGTCGGCAGTCATAGCTTCTTGCATATCGTCTACATAAGCCAAGCTGTTAAAACACAAGGTTTTATTATGCAAAATTAATGCGAGTGTTTCTATACTAGTATAGTGATATAGGTATTGTGGTTCAGAGCGGGAAGCATTCACAACGCCACACCTCCATTTCGAATACCGCTAAAATATAGCTGTGAATCAATTGCTTAGGAACTTGCATAAAGATCTTCAAATGAAAGCTGCCCATCTTCGCAGGTCTTTTGCAGTTCCGGTGGCACGATGGTCAGCAGCGTCAGCGCTGCCTGCGGATCGGTCAGCCAGGGGCGGACTTGCTCATGGGACAAAAACAGCGGCATCCGGTCGTGAATGCCCTCGACCGAGGCATTGGGCGCGGTGGTCAGCACCACATAGCAGTTGGTGCCGTCCACATTGTCGTAGATGCCTGCCAGGTAGATCGGCCGGCCCGGCACCTGGAAGAAATACTTGTGCTTACCCGCATCCCACTCGTAGTACCCGCTGGCAGGGATCACGCACCGCTGGGCGGCCATGCTGCGGCGGAACATCGGCTTCTCGCAGACGGTCTCGGCGCGGGCGTTGATCATCAGCCCGCCGCGCCAGCCGGGGATGCCCCAGCGCTGGAACTCAGCCACTACCTTGCCGCCGCTGGCGATCAGTACCGGGGCAACCTGGGTGGGGGCCACATCACCGGCCATCGGGAAATTCAGCTCATTGAACTGCCCGCGGCTGCGGCGCTCGGCATCGCGGATGATCTGCTGCATCTCGCGGCTTTCCTGGGAAGAAAACTGGTAACGGCCACACATAGGATTCGCCCCCCTTTACCTGATAAAAACAGCAACAGCAACTTATACGTGATAGTTTACCCCACCACGACCCCGGCAATGCGGAATTCGTCGTTTTCCTGCACCGGGATCGGCTGATAGGCGGGATTCAGCGAGGCCAAAAACACACCGTTTTCGTCATACCGCAACTTCTTGCAATAGCCCTGATCATTGAGTACGCACAGCACGATCTCACCGTTCTCGGCCTGTTCGGCCTTGCGTGCCCAGACGATCTGCCCATCGGCAAACCGTGGTGACATACTGTCGCCCGCCAGCCGCACGCCGAACTCGGCTCTGGCCGGGACGGCATCATCCACTTCCATCTCCTCGGCCAGATCGTCGTCCAGCCACTGGCCGGTACCGGCGGAAGCGGGCTGCAGGTAGACCGGCAGTGTGCGCAGGCGGTGCACAGCGGGCTGCTCCCGGAATTCGTCCGATTGCAGCAGCAAGCGACGGTATTCCTCCAGCCGGTCCATCCCCAGCCGGTTGAGCTGCGGGCCGTCGGCCTGACTGAACAGTTCGGAAACCTCGTGGTAGCCCAACGCCCGCGCCAGCGCGATGGCCTGAGTGACTTTAGGCTCGCTGTCGCCCTGCTCCCAGGCGACGAGGGTACGGGAAGTGGTGTTTTTTCCAGTGGGCAGATACTCCCGCATTTTTTGCACGGTTTGCTCGCGGGTCAGTTTCTGCGCCTCCCGCGCCGCCTTGATGCGTTCATTCCAGCTCATAGCGCGCCTCCCTATACTTCTATGTCCTTATCATAGCATAGCCTGGACCGCAAGTCAAGCATACAATTACATGTATTTTCAAATATAAAGCCTTGAAAGTGAAGAAACAAGCAATTATAATAAGGCTGAAGGGGGGCATCGTATGCCGGGCCGACATATACTCCATATCGACGCGAACGCCTTCTACGCCAGCGTTGAAATGCAGGAAAACCCCACCCTGCGCGGCAAACGGATCGCCGTCTGCGGCTCGAAGGAGGACCGGCACGGCATC
>ERZ1643249.3733-NODE-3733-length-13208-cov-5.639550_pt1 | contig 13208 bp, 16 predicted proteins | sample MGYA00579263_ERZ1643249 | MGnify/ENA primary metagenome ERZ1643249 (study PRJEB29033, sample SAMEA4952264) | chicken gut metagenome | biome: Broiler Chicken; feature: Gastrointestinal Tract; material: Caecum | place: Ireland | collected 2018 | study: Broiler...
GGAGGGTGAGGCCGGGAGGTCCCTCCCGCTGCAAGGCCTCAGCCATCCGGTCGAAGGTCTCCTGAATACCCGCCGCGCCGCAGCCCTGGGGAGCGTACAGGTCCAGCCCGTAGGTGAGGACGATCTTCCTCCCGTATAGCTCCTGCCACTGGCCGCTCTCCTGGTCGTACCGCTCTCCCAGGTAGTCCCGGAACCCCTCCGGCCCCCCCTGGCAGGCCCGGAGGGAGACGGCTGCCACCACTCCATCTCTCCGGGCTCGTCTCATCTCCGGGTAGGCGCATTGGGCGTCGATGCCCTGCCCCTGCAGATAGTCCGCCATCCGCTCCCGGATCGTTCCAAAGTCCATGGCTCTCCCCCGCTTTCCACTGTCTTTCTGTCCGCCGGGCTGTGCTCACTCCCTGACCGCCAGCAACCCCCACCAGTACACCAGTTCCTCCCCCAGGTATACCGGCTGGGCACTGCGTACCGTAAAGGTCTGGTCTCCCCAGGCAAGGTACCCGTCGCCCAGCTCATTCAGAGCCATGTCCGGGCCGCCCAGGCAGATCCATCGGTCCTGCCGTACCAGCCCCAGAGGGGTAGGCTGCCGCTGGAAGAAATCCGCCCCCTTCTCCTGAACGGGCTGGAGGAAGGCCCGGCACACCGTGCCCTCCTCCTGTCCCTGCCGGTAGAGGGTGACGGTCTGACCATATCTGGATAAAATCTGTCTCCAGCGGTCACTCATCCCTCCACCCCCTGAAACAGAAATCCCCGGTCCTTCAGATAGGGCCCCAGCACCGTCTCGCCCTGGAGCCGGAGGGCGGCGGAGCGCTCCCGATCCTGAACGCAGTCTGCCTCCCGGATGGTAACGCTTCCGGCAGTAAACTCGGTCCCCCCGCCGTACTGCCCTCCGGCCAGCCCTGCCAGCGCCACCCAGGCGCACCCCAGCACGAAGGCCGGGCCGCAGTCTTCCGGCGTCACGCCCTCCCGCAGCCGCCCAGTCATCTCCTCCGCCGCAATGCGGCACAGAGCCTCCAGCGCCGGACCCTGGCTGTCCTCTACATGACCCAGGGTCTGGGCCATGGCCATAATCTCCTCAATCATTTCAGCTTCAGCACCTTGGCGGCATCGGTAAACAACTTGGCAAAGCCGGAGATGGAGGTGATAGCGGCCCGCTCCAGCTGGCGGTCAATGAGCTTGTCATACTCCACCATCACGTCGGAGCCCTGTACCATCTCCAGAGCGTAGTTCTTGTCCAGGCCAATGAGCTGACCACTCTCCAGAGCGGAGGTGCGCAGCAGGGTGGCCCCCAGGGGGGTGGCCAGCTTGCCGGTACCCTGGAAGTTGAGGCCGGTCATGGGATTCTGGAACTCGTCCATCTTAAGCAGCTGGCGCATCATGTCGCCGGACACCAGCAGGGTGTTCATCTCGTAGGGGTCAAACTGGGCCCAGAAGTCCACCAGATCGTCGTAGGTCAGGGTACCGGAGGAGCCGCCAATGGGATCGGAGCCCACGGTATACTCCTTGGCGGGGTTCTCGTTGCCGTCGCCGTGGAGAAGCACATCAATGGCATCCTCCAGGTGCATCCGGTTGATGTGGGCGCCGATCTGCCGCAGGGTGACGGAGAACAGGTCCAGCTTCTGATAGCGGATGGCCTCGTAGGAGGCCACCAGCATCCGGCCCCGCTTGTGGAGCTTGACCAGGTTCTCCTGGGTCTTGACCTGGGTCTGGGGGATGGTGGCGCCCTCCTCCACATGGCGCAGGGCCTTCTGGTCATCCTCGGGCACAGAAGCAATGGAGCGGTAGTCCATGCCATCGAAGCGGGTGACGGCTGCGGTGATGTGGGGCAGCAGGTCGGCCTCCTCCATACCCTGGCGCACCGACCGGGCGATGTACTCGGGGAAGAGGACGGCGGACTGGCTGGTGGAGAAGAACTTTTCCACGACGTCACTGCCCGCGCCCTTCACCTTGATGTCAAAGCGCTTGAGCTGACGCTGATAGGCGTCCAGGCCTTCCAGAGGAGTGCCCTTGTACTGCTCCGAGGGATCCTCCCGCTCCAGCACCTGGGTAAAGGTGCGGCCCGCCTCGTTGTACATACCCTTTTCCAGTCTCAGATTGTCAAACCGATAGCTCATATTCCCATCCTCCCTTTCTTACAGACAGATCACGGCGCCGTCGGTCTCCACACGCACCACCAGGTACTCGGTCCCGGTAGAGGTGTCCAGCTTCACGCCGCCGGAACCGTCCGCGGACAGCTTGCACCAGCCGGCGGTAATGCTGCCGCCGCTGGTAGGCACCTTTACCAGTCCGCCCAGCTGGACGGCGGCATAGCCGTCCTCCGCGGACAGGGCCACGCCGCAGAACTTCTCGCTTGCGGAGCAGGCACCCACCGTGCCGTCCTCCGTTACCTTGACCACCTGACCGGCGGCCACACCCTCGCCACAGGCAAAGGTAGCCACCACTTCGCCAATGCCTTCAAAGGAAATCTTGCTGCTCATGTTTCTACTCCTTTCTTTTTGTCGGGGCCAATCCCCGTCATTGCGCGCCAGTGCGCACACTGGCGCGGCAATCCGTTATCGTCGGTTTCAGATCAAAAATGCCCCGTCCCGTCCCTCCGCCGGGACCTGCCGCTCCCAGGCGGGCAGCTGGGTCTCCACGCCCCAGGCCTTGTCCACCTGGACCTCAAAGGCCTTCTTCAGCGCGTCCAGTTCCGGCTCCTCCAGCTTCCGGACAATGCTCTTCAGCGTCTCCTGCTCCAGAGCCAGCCCGGCCACGCCGCCCAGGCGCACCACCTCGTCCTTGAGCTGCTGGAGGTACTTGCGCCCCAGGGCGGCCTCCCGCTCCAGCTGTTCCATATCCTGTCTCATGCTCTTCATCACCCCCGCGTTTTTCTGGGCCGGCACCGCCACAAAGGACCACTCGTAGGCGTCGGTGGCGTGGACCAGATCGGCCCAGCACAGCTTGCCGCCGTACTCCCTGCCCTTCTCATGGGCGCACCGGCTTCTGTCATGAATGTTCTCCCCGCAGATGGAGCATCTGGCCTCCTCCACCGCGCAGCCCACGCTCACTTCCTTCTTGATGCCGCCCTCGATCTCAGCAATCAGGTCCTTGTTGCTCTCGGTCCGCAGCATATAGGCGTAGCCCTTCAGGTAACACAGAGCGTCCCCCGCCGCCGTGAGGACGCTCTCATCCCGCACCAGTTCGGTGCGGTAGATGCGGGCGGTCTGTCCGGCGGCGCTCCACTGGTGGTCGAAAATACCGCTCTTACCCACAAAGAGGGGGGCCAGCTCCTCCAGAGTCTCCGCCGGGAACCGCTCCCCGTCCCGATCCACCTCATTGTCGCACAGCCGCACGGCGAAGGTGTATACCTCCTCCTCTGTCAGCTTCTTGCGGCTCATGGCGTTGATGAGCCCCAGCTCGGTCTGATCCAGGGCGGTACCCTGATCCACCCCCGCCTGCTTGTTGATGTTCATACCGTCTCTCCCTTCTCTCTGGCCTCGTTGTCCATCTCCACGGTCCTGGCCTGCTGGCGGTAAAGTTCTGCCCGAGCCTCCTCCACCAGGTCCTGGAGGTTCACATCCTCCCAGTCCACACTTACCTGAGGCCGGTAACCGTGGAGGGTGAGCCATAATTCACAGATCCGCTCCACCACCGGCTCCAGTCCCCGGCGGATGGCGGTGATCTCACTGGTCATCATATCGGCCTGCTGGGTACTCATCCGCTCGGTGGAGGACCAGGACAATCCCAGGAGGAAGGGAGGGATGCCGGTGCGGGACACCAGCTGTTCCAGGATCTGCCGCACCGGCACCTCGCTGTCCAACACCTGGTTGTCGGCGCCGATGACCTTGATGTCCACATCTCCCACCGCCACAAAATCCCGGACGCTGCCGTGCTTACCCGCCTGCATGGCAGCGGACCACTCCCGGGCGATCTGGCGGCTGCGCTCCTGCACCATGCTCTGATCCAGGGGATTGTCCCCCGGTTTGTATACCACCGCAAAACGGACATTGCCCATCCGCTCCCAGTTCATGCCCATGGCCTGATAAATTTTGAGCAAAATTTCAGTCAGGAAGGGCATGGACCGCAGCAGACTCACCCCATAGGGGCTGTCCGTCTCAGGCTGAAAGGGGGTGAAGAGGAGCAGCTCCTGCCGGGGTAGTTCCCGCATGGTACCGTCGGTCCCCCGGCCCCAGATGGCAAACTCCATGGGGGTGGCCCCCTCCTTGATTTCAATGTCCGCCACATTGCCGCAGAGCAGAGCGGCAATGTCTCTCCGCCTGCGGTCGGGCACGATCTCCCCTACCGCCCGGCCGCAGGTGAGCATGGAGTCCAGATAGCAGTCCAGGAAGGACTGGATGCCCCGCTGGCCCCGGCCTGTGTTCACGTGCTGGAGAAACCAATCCAGCTCCTCCTGGGCCCGTTTGTCTCCGCACTGCACAATCACCCCGCCTGCCAGCCGGATCAGTTTCCAGATGGCGGCATCCACAATGGGCACCGCCTCCCGAATACTGCGGTAGAGGGCAATCTCTCCCTGCTGCAGGGGCACATAGCCGTCCAATACGCCAAAGGGATGCCTGCCGCCCTCCCGGATCTGGACCGCCAGTCCGCCGCCCTCCGGCCCACTTTTCTTATGGAACAGTCCCATAACCACACTCCTTTTTCTCAAAACCGCTCCCGCTCCACGCACAGCCCTCCGAAAAATCCGCCCTCGCCTCCCGCCGCCACCGAGGCGGCGAAATACCGGATGTCGTCCATGGCGTGGTCGTGAACCTTTTGTACCCGGTCCCCCACAGCCTTCTCATCCCAGCAATAGAGGGAAAATTCCCGGATGGCGTCGGCGCAGGGCGTGCAGATCACCAACTTGCCCTGCCGTAACAGATCGGCGGTCACGCGGATACCGGCCAGCACGTCGTTATTGGCCTTTTCTACCCGCCAGCCCTGCCGCCGCAGCAGCTCGATAAAACTGGCGGCGGAGGGGTCGATCACCACCCGCCGGATGGTCCGCCCTCCTGCCAGCTGCTCCAGATCCCGGGCGTACTCTCCGTCGGTTTTCTGCCTGCCCTCCCGCCGGGAGTCGTAGTAAAACTCCTTGACCCGGTACCACACGCCATCCCGCAGACCCCACAGGCCGAAGGAAGAGGGATTCACCGTCCCGTAGTCGCAGGAGATGCACCACTGTTCCATCTCCCCCTGGGGCACAGGCTTCACATAGCTCTCATCAAAAAAGTCGTATACCCGCCCCTCTGCCGCCGCCCACTCTCCAAGCACGAACCGCCGGTAGAAGGTCCCGCTGAAGTTGCGGGTATACCGCCGGATGACTCTGGGGGAGAGGGCTGGGTTGTCCTGCATGGTAAAGTGGAGGTAGAGGGCATTGTGTTCCTCCTTCTTCTGGATCCACTCCTTGTAGAACCAGTGCTCCGGCCCCTCCGGGTTGCAGGAAAACCACATCCGGCTCCCCTCTACCGAGCACCGGGCGCAGGCCTGCTCCACAAAGGACCGGGGCATCAGGGCCACCTCGTCCAGCAGCACCCCCGCCAGGGTGATCCCCTGGATCAGGGCGGCGCTGCCCTCGTCCATCCCCCCGAAGAGGTAGAAGGTATTCTCCCGCCCGCCGAAGCGGACGGTAATCAGATTTTTGGACACCTTCTCCTCCCACTGAAAGCCCAGCTCCCTGAGTACCGGTAGCAGCCCACCCAGCAGATTGCGCCGCAGACCGGTGACCGTCTTGCCGCACAGGCCGAAGGCCTGACCATGGAAGGTCCGCATGGCCCAACAGAAGAAGGACAGACCCATACACATGGTCTTGCCGCTGCGTACCGCCCCGTCGCAAATCAATGCTTCCCTGTCCCGCACTTCCGGGTCGCACCACCAGGTGAGCACCTGCTTCTGCTTGGGGGAAAACGTCCGAAATTTCATGTCTCCTCCTGTACCCCTTCCTCCGCCTTTCGCTCCCAAGCTCGAAAGAACTCCACTGCCTTTTCCTCCTGACCTCCGGCCAGTTCCACCAGCAGTTTGAGTACCGTCAGCCGATCCACCAACTGAATTTCCACAGCTCCTTTGTCGGTGCGTTTGAATCCAGTGAGCGCCGTCAAATCCAGGCTGTCGATTTCCTCCACTTCTCCTTCTTCCAAAAAGGCCAGCTTGACCGCATCGTTGGCCTTGCACTTGGCCAGTTTCTCCATCAGTTCCAACAGCCTGCCCCTCTCACTGTCCACCGCACTCACTCCTCACCCTTGGCGTCCCAGGGCCAAAAGTTGGATGTTTGCGTACACCGAAGGAGAAAAAAAGTCAAAAAAAATTCGGAACCGCTCCGGTCACCCTGGAGCGGTTCCAAATTTTGGTTTATTTACTTGTCTGTGTTACCGGATCAGTCGTCCCGGTCGGCATCCCAGTCGATGATTACACCGGTAACCGCGTTGATGTCGCAGTCGTACTCCATGTTGCCGTTGCGCATCTCCACTTCGTACACATACCGGCCGTCGTCCCGGTCCAGTTCGCACTTGACCACGGTGGTGCCGGCAGGAGCCTTGGCCAGGGCGATCTCCTTGGCCTTGGCCTCAGTGATGAGGTCGTCCTGGGTGGCGGTGCTGCTGCCGCTGCCCTTCAGGGAAAAGTCATCCCACTCCCGGTCATAGGAGAGCACCGCACCGCTGGTGGCGTCGATATCGTAGTCGTACTCCGTGTTGCCGGCGTAGAACTCCACATCATAGTGCACCCGGCCGTCATCCCAGTCCAGCCCGGCTTTTACGAAGATGGCGTCGCCGGCCTTCACGTCCGCATGATTGAGGGCCGCATTCTTGGCCTGTTCCACGGTAATATAGTTGGAGGCGCCGGGAGTGGATGCAATATACTGGTCCTGCGTGGTAAGCACAGCGGTATAGGTGGCGGAATCGTAATCCACCTTCAGACCGGCAGCCTCGCAGATGGCCCGAACGGGGGCGTAGGTAGTACCGTTATAGGAGAAGAGGGGTACCTCATTTCCATCGGCGTCCTTGGGCTGGAACCGTGCGCCGTTCAGGGTCACCTGAATATCATCCTCAACCTTAATGGTTCTGGTAGCCGCCATGGCGGTAACTCCCAATCCCACTGCCAGAGACACAACCAGCATACCGGACACAAAACCTTTTCCAAAACCTCTTTTCATCTGAAAAACTCCTTTACAATGAAATTTATGATTTACTTCATGGGCCTCACCGGCCCTTCTGCCTATACAATGGTGCAGCCCGCCCAAATATTGCACAGAATCTGAAAGTTTTTTATTTTTTGGCTCTGTTAGACATATGCACAGGTAGTTAAGCAAGGGAAGGGCCACTCTTTAACAGAGCAGCCCTAAATTGAGATTTATCCTTCTGCCTTTTGATTCATAGCCAAAAGTGTGTCAAAATAGTCAATATCTATTTTATTATCAGTTTCCGTATTACTGTAAAAATAATCTTTGTAATCAATCAGGTCTGCACCCATAACCACAATTTCTTCCATCAAAGTATTTTGGGAATCATACCACTTCAGCCAATAACTCCATCCATCATAGTTTTGACTGGATTCACCCTTGCTGAAAGTTAGAGCATTGATGTTATCTGTAATATATTGAATATCTTCTGTGCGGGTTATTTCAACCGTTGTTCCATCAATTCCTGAACGGAGTTCTATCTTGCTGGCTTCTCCAATATCAAAGGTCATACTCTTTTCAGCGCAACCAACCATAGATAAAGCAAGCACCAACACCAAGACCAATGCCATAATTTTTCTCATAACAAATACCTCCTATCTAAAATTATTTCTACCTATATAGACGCAAAAAATCTCAAAATGTTTCCAACAGCAATTCAAAAAGCCTTGGTATTACGGACATCTTTCTGTGTATAGATTATTCTACTGGAAAAACTGTCCAAAAGCAACTGTTCTCCCCGTTTGGTGGAAGAAACCTTGCTGTTATGTTCGACCCAATTGAACCAGTACATATAGTGTGTCAGATACTTGGTAGCGACACCGTGAAGGGGCTTCATCCATTGCTTCAACTTGTTGTGCAAACTGTTGATGTGGTTAATATGATAGACACCTTTCTTGTGTCGTCCCCGCTCAATCTGAATCAAGTCAGCAGGAATGGTTTCGGCAAACTTCTTATAAGCATTGTGGCTGTCTGTGCAGATGGTGGACTGCGGCTTAACTTTTCCGTTATACAATCCAGTCAAGGCACTTGTAGTCAATCTGCCATTGCACACGGGGACCAGAACCAGCCCACCATTCCTATCCATAGCGGAGGAAACACAGACCTGCTCGTGGCTGATACCACGAAAATGTACTTCTTTCCCTCTCTTTCTGGATACACCACCGACTCTCGGTGCTTTCCAGTTTGGATTCCCTTTCTTATGGTTGCCTTTGAAACTTTCGGCAAAGAAACTTTCGTCCATTTCAAGAATACCGTTCAAATCGTCAACATCCATACTGCACTTAACTGCTTCCAATATCTTATGACGCATATTGAAAGCGGTTTTCAAGCAGACACGGACAGCCTTTGCTGTTTCTCTTAATGTCATCCGTTGGTTCATACATTCAGCATATTTCAGCCAAATCCCCGCAGATAACTTGCTGTTAGCAAAGACAGTCTTGGTTGTAGGCACAAAACCGCCACAATCTTTACAAAGGTATCTTTGAACCTTTCTGCGGTTAAAACCATTTTTGATGATGTGCTTACTGCGACAGCGAGGGCAGATTAGCCCATCAGAAAACTTCTGTTCTATAACCTGCACCATAAAAGCCTTGAAATCAATACCGCCTATCAAGGTTTCATCTATTACATTCTTGAACTGCTGTAAGTCCTCTTTTGACAAGCCAGCAACAATTTTTCTCATTTCAGTTAAGTCCATACCTAATCACTCCTTGCACAGGTATAGATATAACTGTCCCGATTTATGTGTACTGTAAACTTATTTATGTCCGTTTTCAAAAACCCCGCACATGTCTAACAGAGCCTATTTTTTATTTTCCCGCGAAAAAATCTTGACTTTTTCCAAATATCTTATATAATAATAGGGCTTGTTTGTGACAAGCCATCCTTGCTCCCGCAAAGGGCGGGGGCCATATGTCCATAAGGAGGTGCAAAGAAAATGGCAAAACTCAGCGGTAACTACGAGGTGGTCTACATCCTCAATCCCAACCTGGGTGAGGAGGCCACTGCTGCCATGGTGGAGAAGTTCAAGACTCTGGTGGAGCAGAACGGCACCCTGGCTGAGGTCGACGAGTGGGGCAAGCGCCACCTGGCCTATCCCATCAATGACCTGACCGAGGGCTACTACGTGCTGATGACTTTCGAGTCCAAGCCCGAGTTCCCCCGCGAGCTGGATCGTATCCTGCGGATCACTGACGGCGTGATGCGCTCCCTGATCGTCTGCAAGGACGAGTAAGAGAGGAGAGGCTTCATGCTGAACCGTATTATTCTCATGGGTCGTCTGACCCGTGACCCTGAACTCCGGCACACTCAGACCGGGACGGCTGTGGCCTCCTTCTCTCTGGCTGTGGACCGGGACTTTAAGGACAAGACCACCGGCGAAAAGGCCACCGATTTCATTGATATCGTGGCCTGGCGTCAGACGGCGGAATTTGTCTCCCGTTTTCTCACCAAGGGCCGTATGGCCGTGGTAGAGGGCCGGCTCCAGCTGCGTGACTGGACCGACCGGGACGGCAACAAGCGCCGCACTGCCGAGGTGGTGGCCGACAACGTGTATTTTGGCGACTCCAAGCGGGACTCCGAGGGCGGCGGATACAGCGCACCCTCCGGCGGCTACGGCACGCCCGGCGGCTATGCGCCCCCCGCGGCCCCTGTTGGCGGCGGCTATTCCGCCCCTGCCGGCGGCGACCAGTTTGCCGAACTCACTGAGGATGACGGCGAATTGCCCTTCTAAACCGAACACAGCGGCGGATGCCGCATCATAAAACAAGCCGGACTATAGGCCCGGAACAAGGGAGGTTTTCCAGTTATGGCTATGGATAGAGAGCGCCCCCGCGGCCGCAAGCGCCGCAAGGTCTGCACCTTCTGTGTGGACAAGGTGGAGCACATCGACTATAAGGACGCCGTGAAGCTGCGTCGGTTCCTGTCCGAGCGGAGCAAGATCCTGCCCCGCCGCACCACCGGCACCTGCGCCATGCATCAGCGTCAGCTCACTGAGGCCATCAAGCGTGCTCGTCAGATCGCGCTGCTGCCCTTCGTGACCGACTAATAGCGTCATTGAACAGCCGGGCCAATGGCCCGGCTGTTTCTTTTTGCTCTGACCATCCTCCAGTACCTCTGTAGGGGCCGATGCCCACATCGGCCCGTCTCTTCCCTCCCGAAACACCTTGACAGCCCGTCCCGGTTGTCATAGAATATTCCCGATGCAAACATCCCGGTGTTTTGTCAAAACCGGAGGTATTACATACAAATCAGACGAAGGAGAACAGACCTGTGATCGAACTGAAACACTTATCCAAGGTCTTTCCCACGGCGGACGGGGACTTTGAGGCCCTGTCGGATATCAACCTGACCATTGGGGACGGGGATATCTTTGGTATCGTCGGCATGAGCGGCGCGGGTAAATCCACCCTGGTGCGCTGCATCAACCTGCTGGAGCGACCCACCCAGGGAGAGGTCCTCATCGACGGAGAGAACCTGATGGAACTCTCCCCTGCCCGTCTGCGCCAGACCCGCCGGTCCATCAGCATGATCTTCCAGCAGTTTAACCTGCTGATGCAGCGGACCTGCCTGAAGAACATCTGCTTCCCCATGGAGATCGCCGGTGTTCCGGCGGCGGAGGCCAAAAAGCGAGCCCTGGAGTACCTGGATATCGTGGGCCTGCCTGACAAGGCCAATGCCTACCCCGCTCAGCTGTCCGGCGGCCAGAAGCAGCGCATCGCCATCGCCCGCGCCCTGGCCTCCAACCCCAAGATGCTGCTGTGCGATGAGGCCACCTCCGCTCTGGACCCCACCACCACCCGCTCCATCTTAAAGCTGATTCAGGATATCAACAAGCGTCTGGGCATCACTGTGGTGGTCATCACCCACGAAATGGCGGTGGTGGAGGAAATCTGCACTCATGTGGCCATTCTGGACCACGGCCATATGGTGGAGACCGGCACCGTGGAGGAGGTCTTCTCCAACCCCAAGACCGAGGCCGGCCGCAAGCTGGTGTTCCCCGAGGGCGCCCATATCGACCAGTTCCCCGTGGCCAGCGTGGTGCGGGTGGTGTTCAACGGCGGCTCCTCCTATGAGCCTCTCATCGCCTCTCTGGCCATCGACTGTGGGGTCAAGGTCAACATTCTGGGTGCCGATACCCGCAACGTGAACGGCAAGGCCTTCGGCTCCATGCTGCTGGGCCTGCCGGAGGATAAAACCGAGGCCGCCAAGGCCATGAACTATCTGCGCGCCCAGAAGGACGTGACTGTGGAGGAGGTGCCTGATTACCATGGCTGATCTGCTGCAAAATGAAGAGGTCCTCCGTCTGCTGGAGCTGAGCAAAAACGGCCTGCTCTTTGCCATTTGGGAGACTCTGTATGTAACGGTGATCTCCACCTTCTTTGCCTATGTCATCGGTCTGCCCCTGGGTGTCATTGCCGTGGTGGGTGAGCCCAATGGCGTGCTGCCCCTGCCCCGTCCGGTGATGGCGGTGCTGAATTTTGTGATCAACATTCTGCGTTCGGTGCCCTTCCTCATCCTGATGGTGGTGGTTATTCCCCTGTCCCGGCTGATCCTGGGCACCTCTATCGGCACGGTGGCCACCATTGTACCTCTGATCGTGGCTGCCTTCCCCTTTGTGGCACGTCTGGTGGAGGCCTCTCTCCGTGAGGTGGACAGCGGCGTGGTGGAGGCCGCCCAGTCCATGGGCTGCTCTCCCTTCCAGATCATCACCAAGGTGATCCTGCCTGAGAGCCGTCCCTCCCTGATCTCCGGCTTTACCACCGCCTTCATCACCATCCTCAGCTACGGCGCCATGGCGGGTGCCATCGGCGGCGGCGGCCTGGGCTCCATGGCCCTCAATCTGGGCTACCAGCGCCGCATGAATATCATCCTGTGGGTGTCTGTGGTGGTGCTGGTCATCCTGGTGCAGATCTTCCAGTCCATCGGTACCCGGGCCTCGGTCCGGCTGGATAAGCGAATTCGCAGTACGGATCGGAAGAAGAAGCTCAAGACCAACCGGGCAGAAAAGTCCGGAATCCATTAATCATCTGTTTGGACGGGGTGCGCAAACTTTTTGGTATGCGCACCCCGTTCTTTTGTCGAAACTGTCTACTTGACGAATGAGTGAGGGAGGCATATACTAAATGCAACCCAAAGGGAACTGAATAACGCCCCTCAAACGCAATGAAGAGAAGAGTAACCAGAAAGATACGGCACAGAGAGCCCGGTATGGTGGGAACGGGTACGGAAGGTTTTGGTGAAGATGGTCTTGGAGCGGCGCACCGACTACCGTTTGGTATAGGCTGCGACGGGTGCGCCCGTGATTGCGCAGGAGTATGGCTGTACTCCATAAGGCCCCTGTCGTGAGGCAGAGGTGAAACAAGGTGGTACCACGAAGCGGAAAGCTCTCGTCCTTGAACATTCTTCAAGGGCGTTTTTTTGTACTCTGATTTGGGTAACACCTGTAGAAATGAAAAGGAGAAATGTACCATGAAGAAGCTTGTCTCTCTGCTCCTGACCGGCGCTCTGTCTTTCGGCCTGCTGGCCGGCTGCGGCGGCGGCAACTCCGGCTCCGCCAACACCCCCGCCGGTAATTCCGAGACCCCCTCCGGCAACTCCGAGACCCCCGCTGTGGAGAACACCGCCTCTCTGGAGGACACCACCATCAAGGTCGGCGCCACTCCCGCCCCCCACGCTGAGATCCTGGAGGTAGCCAAGGGCATCCTGGCTGAGCAGGGCATCACCCTGGAGATCGTGGAGTTCAACGACTACATCCAGCCCAACCTGGCGGTGGAGAGTGGTGAGCTGGACGCCAACTACTTCCAGCACATCACCTACATGAACGAGTTCAACGTCAGTGACGGCACCCACCTGGTCAGCGCCGCCGAGATCCACTACGAGCCCTTCGGCCTGTATGCCGGCAAGACCGCCAGCATCGACGAACTGGCTGACGGCGCTCAGATCGCCGTGCCCAACGACACCACCAATGAGGCCCGCGCCCTGCTCCTGCTCCAGCAGGAGGGCCTGATCACCCTGAAGGAGGGTGCCGGCATCACCGCCACCAAGGCCGACATCGCCGAGA
>ERZ1643249.3735-NODE-3735-length-13207-cov-13.248555_pt1 | contig 13207 bp, 11 predicted proteins | sample MGYA00579263_ERZ1643249 | MGnify/ENA primary metagenome ERZ1643249 (study PRJEB29033, sample SAMEA4952264) | chicken gut metagenome | biome: Broiler Chicken; feature: Gastrointestinal Tract; material: Caecum | place: Ireland | collected 2018 | study: Broiler...
TATCTGCCATGGCGTTAAACCTAAAAAGGATGGTTAGGGCTATCCTTTTGACCTCTCATACGCTGAAAATCCGAGCTAAAAGCATCCACTTTCAGCTCGGATTTCTTTTTTGTCAACAGGTCCCCGATAATACGTAAAACAAACCTGACTGTACTTCTATTTTTTGCAAGGTAGATGGTTCTAACGCTCCCTACCTTGCTTCCTGATGCGCCATGCGGCTGATCTCCATGATGCGCTCCAGCAGCTGACGGCTGTTGATTTTCCCGGCCAGGAACTGCTCCCAGGCGGCGGCGCTGCCGTCCACATATACATCCGTTTCCAACCAGACCGCCTGCGTCGCCGCCACCGACGCCGCATGTTCTGCAATCTGGGCCTCCGTCACCGCGTAGATAAAAGGCTCATAGGCAGCAATTCTATTGTGATAATAGTCGATCATTTCCAGCGTCTGCTCAAGCTCCACGCCTGACAGGCTTTGAACCTGGTATTCTGACTGTTCCAGAAACATCTGATAGCCCTTATACTCTTCCATGCATTCAAAGTAGGGCACTGGCTTCGCGCCGCTTAAGACATTGGCGGCCTGCGCTTCCGGGAGGTTTTCCAGGAAATAGCGCAGGTAGCGCATCGCTTCTTCCTTGTGTTTGCTGTACGGATTGATCACCAGCGCATAGCCGGCATAAATCGCCATGGGCGCTTCTCCCTCCCACAGGGACAGCTCCAGGGGATGCAGATGGGTCCAGTAACGGTAAGGCCCCTCCTCTATGCGGGAAGAAGGCAGCGCCGAAAGGTTCATGCTAAACAGATATGCGCCGTCATACAGCTCCTCCGGTACTTCGTCGGATGTATAAGATCCTTCAAAAACCCCAATGGACGGCGGCGTTACCCGGTCCGAAACCTCCTGGCCCAGGGCGGTGGCTTCGTCAAACAACGCGGCCAGGGTATCCAGCTGGGCTTCGGCTGCTTTCGGCTTGCTCTGGGCCAGGGCCAGGACATCCCGCAGCAGCATGGTCTTGATCTTCCCCAGGGCCAGCCCCACGCGGGTATCGAAGAGGCTGATTTCCAACGCCTCCGCCGCGTCGCCATATTGGCTGTCCCACTGACGGATGAAATCCAACAGTTCCCCGTAGGTCCGGGGCAGGGCTGCCGGGTCGATGCCCAGCGCTTCCGCCGCCGTGCTGCTGTAGTTCAGCGTGTTGTTCCGGCGCACTTCCATGGGAACCAGCGCCAGCTGCCCCTGGCTGTCCACCACTTCCTCCGCGATGTAGGCGTAGGCCGACGCAACAAAGGCCTCCGTTTCCTCGCCGGTCACCGGCACATAGTAGCCTTTTTCCATGACGGTCCGGGTAAAAGCGCCCATGGGCACGCCGAAAATGTCAATCTGGGAGGTACGCGAGGACACCGCCGCGCTGAGCATATCCGCCGCAGGGCGGGCGGAAGGCTGCTCGGAGACAAACTCGTACGCCAGCTGAATGTCGGGATTCTCCTGCTCAAAGGCAAAGGCATCCACATTCCCGCCATCCAGGTACAGGCGCAGAGTTGTGATCTCCATGGGCTGGGTGGGGTCAATGACCTCGATCTCGTTCTCCTGCAAAAGCAGCGCCTGACCGGAGGACAGCAGCGCCGCTTCATAGGTATAGCCGCTGACGCGGTACACGGGCCGGGCAGCGCTTCCGCTTTCCGCGGCGTAGAGGGTGCGGCTGCTCACGTACAGGAAACGTCCCTGCACCGGATCGTAACCCACGATCTCCGCATCCGCTGGCAGCAACAGCCAGGAATACGCCTCATAGAGGGGGCGGAAGGCGTCGCTTGCCGCGGTGTATACCCAGTAGCTCCAGACGTTGTCCGGGTTTCTTGTGCCGTACAGCACTTCGCCCTCGCCCAGGGACAGCAGCACATTCCCCCAGATTTCGCCGGTGGAAAGCCCGTCCAGAGGAAGCTCCCGGCGTTGACCAGTCTCCAGGGCATAGGCGTACAGGTTCCGCTGGGCGGTACCGCTGTTATCCAGGGCGCTCATGCTCACCAGTGCGTACAACTGTCCGCCGGAAAGCGCAGCCTCGAAAACAAAGGGATCACCCCGCGTACCGTTCTCCGGCAGCGGGTCGCAGAAACAGAGCGCCTGCGCTTGCCCAGGGTTCTCCTGCATATCCAGCCGGTACAGCACATGATTGTCCAGCAGATACAGCGCGTGTCCGTCGGAAAGCAGCTGACTTCCGCTGGAGGCGACCTGTTCCAGACCATAGGAAAGCAGGGTCTTTTCCAGCGCATCCAGCTGGGCCTGCGTGTCGCCCGTTTCCAGCTGGACCGGATAGACCTGCTGGGGCGCGCCGCTGAGATACAGCGCTTTTTCCGCAGGGGAATAGGCCGCCGCCTGATCTCCCCAGGCAACGACGCTATTCAACGGAATGGGATACCCTAGCTCGTCTGTGGGGTAAACAAAGAGCTCCTCTCCATGAGCGGGTATGATCAGGCACACGAGCATAAGAATCAAGACGAAGTAATTGAGACGCTTCATCATCTACCGGCCTCCTCCCTTCTATGTATATATGAACGCGTATAATATAGCACACGATAAACAGCTAATTTCTTTTGGTATGGTGCTATTATCCTATGACGTGGATAACAACGTCTGGTCAGATTGATTTATGCTGCTTGCAAATGAAGAGGGAAGTTACTATGAATCACATAACCGGAGAGTTCTTTGTTGCTCCGGTTATGTGAAGTCTGGAAATTTATTTGGAGTGGTCGTACGTTACTATAGTAACATATTTCTTACTTGCAGAGCAAGTGCAAGAGTATGTGTGTCGAATCATCTTCTTTGTGCAAATACAATTTACAATGTTGTCTGGATATTCAACGGTTGTTGTAGATATAATATCAATTCTTTTTTCGAATACCCAATGAGATGCCTTATTATATCACACTTTGTTGCTCCATGTCAATTGGCCGTTATAACACTGATTCGCAATTGCAACTGTACCCGTAAAACTCATTGACAAGCATTCTCGTTACCGAGTATCGGGCGCTTATCTGGGGTGAATTTATCAAATCAGTCAGGCTTTATTCGCAACCAAGTAGCTTCATATAAGTAATACTGAAATAAAATTACAATAAGAATTGAGAAAATGTCGAATCAGCCGAAAAGAGCGGCGGATTTAGCCTTTATACTTGTACGGGAGGAGGTGAGAATGGATGTCGAACTGGGTACGTCGATGGAATATCTTGCTGTATTTGAGTTGTTATGGCCCCGTGATAGTAAAAAGGCTCATGGATGAATTTGAAGGGCGGATAGTACAATTCGTGAAGATATCGCACATCTGTCACTCAGCTTTCCTATTGAGAGCCGACGAGGCCCTTATGGCGGTTATCACATCGCACAGGGGCAGCAGCCATTCGCAAAACATGTTGCTTATCTAGTTGCTCTCTCTCAGCAATTGATTCAAATGAACTTGGTGAGTGAATTACAAGTTCAACTGATGCAGGAGGCAATTCTTGCACTGCTTTCCATCAGTTCTGACATCTCTCACGTTCATTTTGACTCGACTGCCATGACCGTCAACGCATGAACATTCCGTGCACCTTGACAACCCCATACCCGTTTCCAGGCACACACCCCCCATGGAGCGAGCGGCAAGCAGGGCGGCGCGATGACGAGGTTTCCGAGCGATCCACGCATCCTGCTGACCTTACCGTGGCTGGTAAGGCGCGACGATCCCATGGGGCATCATGAGACTTCCTCTACGGCCTCCCACTGACTAGCGGGGGAGCTCTGCGGTATACGCCAGTCCGGGGGACAGCGGTACCGGCGGGGCTATGAGGCGGCGTTTGCCAGCCCCTGCCTGGAAACGCTGCTTTGTGTTCATTCTTCTGGAAAGAAGGGAAAGCATGAACATATCTTCAAAAGATGTGTATCGCACTTTGCTCAAGGACTATCCTGACATCATGGGCATCGAAGAAATGTCTGCCGCTCTGGGCGTCAGCTCAAAGACGGCATACAAGCTGCTGCGCGAAGGAAAGATTACCGCCATCAAGGTGGGGCGGGCCTATCGAATTCCCAAGATTCATTTGCTTGCCTACTTGAGCGTGTTGAACCATTCCTGAGCAGGCTGCCACATCCTGGCTTCATGGATCAAAATATGCTATGCTGTTCTCGTCAACAGCAGGTAGATCCACTGCAAAAAGGAGGAATGCATCATGATTGCAGGACACCTGCAAGAGAAATACGGCTTTTTCTACATTGTTCTCAGCTATCGGGATGAGAATGGCAAACGGCATACGCCCTGGTTCCCCACAAAGCTGCCGGTGAAAGGCAACAAGAAGCGTGCGGAAGCGCTGCTGCTGGAAATGCGTCAAACCTATCAGCCGCCCGAGCTGGCAGGGAAAACAGCGGCCCAGGAGCAAGCGCAGCCGGAACTGATGTTCACGGATTTCCTGCAACAATGGCTGGAAGTCGCCAAGAGCACCATTCAGCTGACGACCTACGCTTCCTATGCCGGTATGATGCGCAGCGCTATTCTGCCCTATTTTCTGGAGCGGAACATCCGCCTGGAGCAACTGACGGCGAAGGATATTCAGGATTTCTATTCCTTTCAGTTGCAGCGGGTCAGCGCCAACACCGTGATACATTATCACGCGGTGATCCACCGTGCGCTTCGGTATGCGGTGAAGATGGATCTGCTGCAGGCGAATCCGGCGGATAAGATTGAGCGGCCCCGCAAAGAAAAGTTTGTGGGCAAGTTTTACGACCGCACGGAGGTCAGCAGGTTGTTCAGCCTGCTGGAAGGGCATCCCTTGGAGATACCCATCAAGCTGGGAGCCTTCTACGGCCTACGGCGTAGTGAGATTCTGGGGCTGCGTTGGTCTGCCATTGACTTCCGTGCTGATACGCTGACCATCCAGCATACGGTCACGGCCTGCAACGTGGATGGAAAGCACCTGGAGATTGCGTCGGATACCACCAAGACCAAGTCCAGTATGCGTACGCTGCCCCTGGTAGACAGCTTCCGGGAGCTCCTGCTGAGAAAGCAGCAGGAACAGGCTCGTTACCGCAAGCTCTGCGGGCGTTCCTACTGCACCAAATACCTGGATTACATCTGCGTCAATGAACTGGGAGAACGCCTCAAGCCCAACACGCTGTCCAACGGTTTCAGGAGACTGCTGGAGGAGAACGACATGCGTGTCATCCGCCTGCACGATCTCCGGCACAGTTGCGCAAGCTTGCTGCTGGCGGAAGGCGTTCCCATGAAGCAGATTCAGGAATGGCTGGGGCATAGCGACTTCAGCACCACGGCCAACATCTACGCGCATCTGGACTACCATGCCAAGCTCTCCTCGGCGGAAGCAATGCTGTCCTGCCTACACCTGACATCGGCGCAACAGGAAGAGCGCTAGGCCGGAAGCGGAGAGCGTAGTATGACGACAAGTTAGCTCTCCAAGGGCAAAGAAAAAAGCCTCACAGACCTTGGCTTAACAGTGATAAGGAACTAATCACCTATCAACTGTTAGCTGACGGTTTCCGGGGTGCATACGGACAAATCCCGTCTGATTTCCAGAAGGAAGTCAGACGGGATTCTTTATATCCTCCGTCAAAATATAATTTCATTGAAATAGGATAAAGAAAATTTTACAAACATTATACCGAATGATGGTCGAGGACTTTACGCTCTGTATGTAAAATTATAACTGTCCAAAAGGAAAAATGAATTAGCAAACCGAGGAGGTAATACTATGTCAACAATCAACAAGCAGTCCGCTAATCAGTCCCAGAAGCTGATGGTGTTCGTGCTGACCATGGCCCTGTACGGCCTTGCAACTCTTTTCACCGAACTGATCCCCAAATTCCAGGTTGGAATCGTGGAATTCTCTGTTGAGTACTTCCTGTTCATCCCGTTGACCCTCGCCATGCTGTTTGACCCCATGTCCGCCGCTCTGGGTGCTGCTACCGGCGAATTGGTGTTCAGTGAGATCATGCTGGGACAGTTTGGTGGTTTGGGAGAACTGGAGAAGTTCATTACCGTCACCATTGGTGTCTACATTGCAGGCCGCCTGGTTTCCGATCCTCAGAACAGAAAGCTGGTTGGCATCGCGGCATTTGGCGGTACTGCGATTCAGCTGCTGCTGGGAACGATCGTGGATATCCTCAAGGTGCAGTTTGCCATTGAAGACTTTGAGTCTGTGGCAGGTCTGCCCGAAAGCGTTTTCGCCACCGAAGGCTTCGCATTCGTGAATGATCTGCTGTTCTCCGGCATTCTGTTCTGCCTGCTGCCCACTCTGTTCCTGGTGCCCAAGCTCTACGGTAAGATCGAACCCCTGCTGGGTATGCAGCCCAGAACGAAAAATACAGCTCTGGACCCGATCGGTTTGAAAGCGGTTATTGGCTGTGCTGTGGCCTTCGCTGTCGCCATTGGTGCTGAGTTCATGGCGGAAAGCGGCTTGAGCCTCATCGATTGGGAAGCGGACTGGGCGGAAAGCTCCACGGCAATGGCCATCGGAATGGTAGTCGCTGCTGTCCTCGCTGTTGCAGTTGTGCTGATTATGAGAGCCCGCTCTGAAAAAAGCTCCGTGGAAAAAGGTGTGTAAGCATGATGAATGTGATAGAAATAGATCATCTGACCTATTCCTATCCGGGCGCTGAGCAACCTACGTTGAAAGGCATCACTGTCAAGATCAAAAAAGGGGACTTTCTCGCAATCGTTGGCAACAACGGCTGCGGGAAATCCACTTTTTGTAAAACCCTCAACGGGCTGATCCCACAGTTTATCAGCGGTGACTTTCAGGGAAGCGTTCGTGCCTGCGATTTGGATACCCGGGAAACGGATGTAGGCACACTGGCTCGGAAGGTCGGGTATGTCTATCAGGATTTTGAAAATCAAATCATTCGCCCCACGGTTTTGGATGACGCTTCGTATGCCTGCCTGAACTACGCTATGCCAGACTACCGGGAACGTGGTCTGCAGGCATTGGAGCAGTGCGGACTGAAGGGAAAACAGGATGATTTTATCTGGCAGCTGTCTGGTGGGCAAACCCATCTGCTGGCATTGGCCGGTGCGGTTTCTCTGCAGCCGGAAGTTCTGATTCTGGATGAGCCGATTGCTCAACTGGACCCCAAGCACGCGGATCAAATCTATGCGGTTCTACGGGAACTGAACGAGAACTACGGCAAGACCATCATCGTCATCGAGCATCACACCGAATATATTGCAGACTTCTGCAAACATGTGATGCTGATGAAGGACGGTATGGTGCAATGGGTACTGCCTACAGGCGAAGCCCTCCAGCGGGTGGAGGAACTGCAAGGCTGCAATATCTTTCCTCCGCAGGTGACCATTGCAGCCCATCGGATGCAACAAGCCGGAGGGCTCCCCGGAACCATTGCGCTTCCGATCACAGTGGAAGAAGGAAAAGCAATCTTTGCTCCAAAAGGCCTTCCCGCTGAGGAGAAAGCCGCTTCCCCCTCCCCAAAAGGAGAAACGGTCGCCGCATTCCAGAATGTGTCGGTTTCCTATCGGAGCGTCAAGGGTGAGCCTCACACGGTGTTTTCGAGGTTGAATCTGGAGATCCACAAAGGAGACAAGGTAGCGCTGATTGGCTCTAACGGTGCGGGAAAATCTACGATGATGAAGCTTCTGGTGGGCCTGCTGAAACCTTCCTCCGGCGATATCCTTCTGAACGAAAAAAGCATTCGGGATTTGAAGCCGGAAGCGCTGTCGCGGCAAATCTCGATGGTTTACCAGAATCCGGAGGATATGTTTATCAAGGACTCCATTGGCGGAGATATTGCCTATGCCATGGAGGTGCGCCGCGTGCCCGACAGTGCAAAGCGCACAGACGAGCTGCTGGAGCGCTTCCGGCTGAAGGAGCTGAAAAACCGGGACGGGCGCCTTCTTTCCGGCGGCCAGATGCGCCGGGCAAGCCTTGCCATTGGTGTTGCGTTGAATCCCGGTATTTTGCTTCTGGATGAGCCAACCGCAAATCTGGATATCGCCACACGAAAAGAGATCATGCGCACCTTGGAGGATATGAAAGCAATCACAGAAACCGTGGTGATTGCTACCCACGATATGCAGCTTGTCTGCGAGTGGGCAGAACGAATCATTGTTCTGTGGAACGGGCGGGTAGTGGCAGACGGAAGCCGGAATGAAATATTCGGAAATCGTGATATTGTGGAAAAAGTCGGCATCCGCCCTCCGGAGATATTCTCCCTGGGTCAGGCAATTGATCCAGATGCCCTGTGCTATACCATTGACGCATTTCTGAATTCATTTGAAGGGAGGTTCCCGAACAATGAAAACAGTTGAGAAACTGTCTGAAAATATTTTAGATAAACTGTCCATCGATTTTCTGCGCAATCAGGTGCTGAAGAACGCCTATGGCAATAATGACACGGTGATTGCCGGGATGGATCCCAGGATTCTGCTGGTGTGGTATCTGTTTTTTGGTCTGGTTCCCTGGTTTGTAAACGACCTGCCTTTCCTGATTGGCTGCTTTCTTCTGGTAGCAGTCACGACGATGATGGCGAAGGTGGCGGGACTCGTCCTGTTTCTTTTCGGATTGGGCGTATTTTCGCAAACCGGGTATTTGCTGATTGTCACGCTGCTGTTCGGTGGTGACGCTTCCGCCATTGCGCCGCTGCTGGTGCTGACGCTGAAGGTCGCCACGGTTTCCCTGGCCTCCATTACTGTTTTCTCCGGGATGGATCCGGACAAGCTTGCCAACGGGCTGATGTGGTATGGATGCCCGGAGCGGCTGTCCTTCTCCATTTCCTATGCCTACCGGATGCTGCCCATCCTGATGGAGGAATTTCAAAATATTCTGCTCTCCTATCGCCTGCGGGGCAATCCGCCGGAGCATGAACACCTGGTCGGGAAAATAAAATATCTGATCTATCAGATCAAGGTCATCATTCATTCCTTTTACCCGCTGATGCTCAACACCGCCAAGCGATCCCGGACGACAGTAGAAGTTTTGGAAATCAAGGGTTACCGCTATGCCGCAGTCAATAAGGAAGTAAAGAAAATCAAATTGTCATCTTTGTGCGTGTCAAATAATGATCTTCTCTTCCTGTCTGCTTCTTTCCTTTGGATTGCGGTTACCGTCCTGATTTCCACATTGATTTGACGATTGGAGCATGCGCTATGTATGTTGATTTTCACACCCATGGAAAGCTGGCAAAGTATCTGCCCTTTTCCACGGAATATACCGACTGGCTTCTGAACGAAGCAAAATGCGCGGGGCTGGATGCCATCTGTCTGACAGAGCATTTCAACACGCAGCAATTTGAATTGCTTTACCGCTATATTGCCACACAGGGAACCTGCCAGGGAGATGCGTATGTGTTTGACGGACTAAAAATATTTCCCGGTATGGAGACTGACATCGCCGAGGGAGGCCATGTGTTGAGCATCGGACCCATGGAGGCTATTCTGGAGCTGAATCATCGTCTGGAGCCGTATAAAGCCAAGGGCGCCTTCCTTCCCGCAGAAGAGCTGATGGAACTGTTCGCGGAGTATCCCGTGTTAGTTGGGGCAGGACATCCTTTCCGGGAAGAAGGGCATATCCCGGAGTTGCCGCCCAAAGTGTTGAAGCGTTTTGATTTTCTTGACATGAACGGCAAGGACATTGCCCTTGACCGGCAGCGGACGGAGAAGCTGACCTATGCTCTGGGGGAGCGACTTCATAGGCCCGTGGTTGCCGGAAGCGACACCCATCAGGCGGTTCAGTACGGCTGCATTCGTACCCGATTTGAAAAAGAATTTGATACGATTTCGGAGTTGCGGCAAGAAATGGAGGCCGGGCGCTATACCATCTGTGTGCATCCGGAAGCGGCCTTTAAGGTAAAAACCGCAGGCCTTTTGAAGCGCTCGTTGAAGGAAATCCATGCGCTGGGGGGAGATTATGTCTCTGTATTGCTGCGCCAAAACGGGGAGTCTCCTGCTGTGCTGAAAGCAAAGGGGCAGATGGAATGAACGCAGATGTGTTATCCAACTGCTTAGAACAGGCTATCCCTATTGTTCGTGAAGCCGGAAAGCTGCTGCATGATCGCGTGTGCTCTTCCAGTATTCAGGAAAAAGGGAAAACAGATTTTGTGACTGCCGTAGATACTGCCGTTCAGTACTTTATCCGAGAGCGCCTTCAAAAACTGAACAGTTCCATCCAATTCATGGGAGAGGAGCAAGACAACTCTTCTATAGAACCCGATCGGCTTACCTGGATCTTGGATCCGGTGGATGGTACGACCAATCTGATTCACGGTTTCCGTCACAGCGCCATTTCTCTGGCGATGGCTGAAGGGGAACAGGTGCTGTTTGGCGTCGTTTATGATCCGTTTTCGGAGGAATTGTTTACCGCACAACGTGGTCATGGAGCATTTTGCAACCACAAACCGATCCATGTTAGCGATGTGCAGACACTTTCGGACAGCCTTTGTTCTGTAGGGACAAATCCCGGAAGCAGGGAGCAAGCAGATGCCGCCTTTCGGCGGATGCGGGCGGTCTACGACCATTGCCACGACATCCGCCGCATCGGTGCTGCGTCCATAGAACTGTGCTATGTGGCCAGCGGTCGCCTGGACGGATACCTGGAGCACGGCCTCAGACCGTGGGATTTTGCCGCAGGAAAATTGATTTTGGAAGAGGCAGGCGGGAAATTGACCGATTTTTGCGGGTCCGCCCCCTTCCTGTATGCGGATCGAAGTGATATAATGGCATCAAATGGCCATATTCACGCCGACTTGCGGTTTTTGATATGAAGGAGCACCATGTATTTTTCATTTCCTCTGACACCAGACAAGTTAACTGCAGCAGAACAGCTGATCATTGAGTACATCACCGGGCACAGAGATGAGTTTCTCTGTATGACCATTGGACAGCTGTCTGACGAACTGAATCTATCTGAGGCCACGATCTCCCGGTTTGCCCGCCATGTTGGCTGCTGCGATTTCAAACACTTGAAACGGATCATCATGGAGCAAACCGTGCAAAAAGGTCCGGCTCAAAAGCTGAAAAATACGCTGCAAACGAGTGCTGACAATCTTCTGAACGACTGGATAGAACAGCAGCAGTATTACCTGCAAAAGACGTTGGAACTACTGGACCAAGGGGAATTCTCCCGGGCGGTTGACGCCATCGGTGGCGCACGCAGAGTTTTTATTTACGCAAAGAACGCTTCCCGGGCACCTGCACAGCTTTTGGAATTTCGGCTTCGGCGCATCGGGATTGATGTTTGTCGTATTTCATCCAGCGGATCGGAGCTTCTGGAAAACCTGGCGCTTATGAGTGCGGAGGATCTGGTGGTCCTTTTTGGATTTTCCAAAGTATCTGCGGAGGGCAGTATCATTCTGAATCACCAAAAACGCGCCGGATATCAGACGCTGTTGTTCACAAGCCGAACTTATCACGACGAAAAACATCGGGCAGATATCAATTTGTTTGTATATCGAGGGGAAGAAAATGAGTATCATTCCATGACGACCCCCATTGCAGTTGTGGATGCACTGGTACTGGCTTTGTCAGCGCAGATGGGGGCAACTGCGGTTGACCGTCTGGAGGAAATACGAAAACTGAAAACGGAATATGGGAAACAATTAAAGGGAGAAAAAGAGATGCCGCATCGGGAGAAATCCTAACACGGCATCTCTTTGATTGTTATTACTCAAAGGCCCGACGTAAAATTTTGTGTAAGCGTTTTTCGACAAAAATCAAGAATGGCGCAGGAAAGCAGGGCGGATTCTGGCCTGAATCCCTTGGTAACCGAAAACCATAGCGGTCAGAACGGTATGCGCGCCGCTCCGGCGTGAATGCCGGTCTGGCCGCTGTGGCATACTAGGACAAGGGAGTCAGCCAACGGCTCGGTCGGCGAACATGATCTCCAGCTGACTGAGCACCAGATCCCAGTTTTGACATCTGGCGTGCCAGTGCTTCACGATACGCTGGGAGGCCAGATATAACATCCGACGCAGGGAATCGTCGTTCGTGAAGGAAGGTTTGTTCTTTGTGATCTGCCGGAACTGGCGGTTCAGGCCCTCGATGATGTTCGTCGTGTATATGATTTTCCGAATCTCAACGGGGTATTCAAAGAACGTGCTTAAAACTGGCCAGTTTTCCTCCCAGCTTTTCACGCAGGAGGGGTACTGCTTACGCCAGGTCTCTGCGAAGGTCTGCAAGTTTTTCTCGGCTTCCTCCAGTGTGACGGCACCGTAGATCTTCTTCAGATCCGCAACGACTTTCTTGATGTCCTTGTAACTGACATATCTGGTGGAACTGCGCACCTGGTGGACGATGCAGCGCTGCAGCCTGCTTTTGGGGAAGACAGCCTCGATAGCCTGCATCATCCCACACAGGCCGTCTGTGCAGAACAGATATACATCCAAAACGCCCCTGCTTTTTAGGTCATTGAGCACGTTCAGCCAGAATTTGCTGTTTTCGTGCTCTCCGATCCAGACGCCCAGAATGTCCTTCCTGCCATCCATGGTGACACCCAGCACCACATAGGCTGCCTTCGTCACATACCGCCGGTCTTCCCGAACCTTGTAGTGAATGGCGTCCATGAACACAAACGGATACACCGGCTCCAAAGGACGATTCTGCCAGGCTGTGACCTCCGGCATGATCTTTTCGCTGATCTTCGTTACCAGTTCCGGAGAGATCTCCACGCCGTACAGTTCCTTGATCTGCTCAGCGATATCCCGTTGGCTCATGCCGCAGGCGTACAGCGCCAGGATCTTATCCTCCATTCCGTCCGCGTTTCGGTCATACTTGCCGATGATCTTGGGTTCGAAGGAGCCATTCCGGTCCCGGGGAACCTTGATGTCCACCTCACCCAGTTGGGTCTTGACGGTCTTCTTCGTGTAGCCGTTGCGGTAGTTTCTGGGGGTGCCCTCCGGCTCGTCAGAGCGCTCGCAACGCTCTCGACCAAGCTCCTCGTCCATCTCCACTTCCATGACGGTCTGGATGACGTCCCGGAACATTTCCTTCATGGCATCCATGATCTCCGTCGTGCTGGTGAAGTGCTGGCTCTGAACATATTCCTTCAACAAATCCTGCGGTACTGGCTGCATAATCTTCGTCTCCTTCGTCTTGAATGTTTGATCTCATTCTTGACTCAGTCGAAGATTTTCATACTGTCGTAGAACGTCGATTACACAGAATTTTCGGCGGTCTCTACTCAAATGCAATAAGCGTTTCTTTTGATGGCTTTTCGTCCTCGCAGTTCAGAA
>ERZ1643249.3737-NODE-3737-length-13203-cov-16.672041_pt1 | contig 13203 bp, 19 predicted proteins | sample MGYA00579263_ERZ1643249 | MGnify/ENA primary metagenome ERZ1643249 (study PRJEB29033, sample SAMEA4952264) | chicken gut metagenome | biome: Broiler Chicken; feature: Gastrointestinal Tract; material: Caecum | place: Ireland | collected 2018 | study: Broiler...
CTGTAGTAGAAGCGGTTGAAGTTTTTTCTGAAGGTGTATTTTCAGTGGAAGCAGAAGACAGTGTGTCCACATCGTTTGGTGATACGAAGTTCGTATCTGGTGTAACTGTGGCATATGGTATTTCTGTTTCTTCTTCCTTGTTCTTCTTCTCTGTAGCGTAGTCATAGCCAAGATTTGATAATAGCGTTTTTTGTGATAGGATGCCGTTTAGTGCTAGTTGTTGATTTATTGTCTCGTCTGTCATTGATGGTAAATTTGTGCCTATTTCAATACTTATGTCGTCTATATTATAGTGTGTTGGGCTTATAAGGTTAATTCTTGCGAAGAAGTTGGCCCATCTATGTTTTATTAAGGTTGTAACTCCTTGTCTTACGTCGTCTAGCATTAGCGCCATTGTATAGAATTTTCTATCTATGGCACTGGCATTCATATCTCCTGAGTTGAACGCGCTGTCTGCGGTATTTGGTATTCCGGCTGATTTGAAAGATTGAATCTACATAGTATTTCAAATACTTCGTTGCATCCTCTGCGTGTATTTCTTTTAGTAGCCAGCCTACGTCTCCTCCTTCTTGCACGTAGAATGTCTTTGAGTCGATTAAGTATTGGTCTTCTAATTCACGGGCAGGGTTTAATATCTTCTCTGGGTTGGAAGATGAGATTGGTTGCTCAGGGTCAAAGTCTGGATTAGGTATTGTTAGTGGATTTTCTGGTCTGTAACCACTAATTTTAAGTTTTGCATCTGCGTCATTATAGTGATATAAATTATTTAGGTTGTTCATTATTTCTTCATAATTTGATACTAACGAGATTATTGGGTCTATAATGCTTATTTGTGGGTCTGGTTCAAATACAGAGAATGTAGGAATATTATGAGTGCTTTCTTTTTCATCTTTCAATACTATTTTGCTCTTATATTCAGACGTAGCGTCCTGATTTGTAGTTTTATCGTAAATAGAAGTACCATAATAGTTAGTATATGGGTTACATTCAATACAATAATATAGTGTATGCTCTTGATTGTCCTCGCTATTACGAGAGTCAAGGGTATAGACTGTGATAAGAGCTACTGCATTTTGCTGTTGTGCGTCAGATATGTCAGTTGGGAATAATGCTACTGTATTTAAGGCTGATAGCGGATAATATGTATAATTTGGGTCTTCTACGCTTGTTGTAGAAGTAGTTGAAGCAGTTGAAGTAGTTGAAGTAGTGGAAGTATTTGTATTTGCAACATCTACTTCTGTAGTAGCTGGTGTATTTAATAAATCTAATTGACGTTCATATGCGGCACCATATAGAACAGCATCGTGAAATAAGGCTTTCAATACTGTTGGGTCATCATTTTTTGAAGAAATAGAAGTGATTAAATACTTCATTTGAGCTGCTGTATCTGGGTCTAGTGGTTGGGTGTGAGAAGGATGAAGAAGGCGGTATGCTGGTTCTTCGCTCTCGTCTATAATTTCAGCATTGTATGTAATATCTCCTGAAAGATAGCCTGCCGCTAAGTCTGTTATGAACTTTTCAAAAAATACTTGAACATTTCCTTCGCTCCCTGGTGAAGTTGAGCTTATACCACGAAGGTATCTCTCATTTATAGACTGTCTTTTTTGTAGAACAGCGTCTACTTCCGCGAATAAGTCTTGTATCTTACCATTTGTATATTCGTCTTTGATATTTTTAGTAAGTTTTATCATAAAAAATCTTACCTCCGTTCACTTTTATATTTTTTATTATAAAATATTTTATTTTTTAATGCAAGTGGAGTACAACTTTATTGTCTTTTTTTATTTTAATCTTAGACAACCGTGATGTTGTCTAAATGTTTCAGATATATGTTTTTTGAGTCGCCATTACATGCTTGTACTCTAAAAGATATACTATGACTGCATTTGAAGGCTATATACTTTGTTACAGTCCTTACTGATAAACACTTTACTTTTGATTAAAAATATGTTATAATGATTATAATGAAATAATATAAAATATTATATATTTTATATTAGAAATGGAGGTGTAAATATGGATAAAAAGATTAAACTTGTTAGAGGCATAGCAATAAAAATGCAAGACAATAAAATCATACCAAAGAGGATATACAATGTAATAAATACAATATGTTGTAATTATTGTAATAAAAGACTATCCAAATTATATAGTAAAGGTAGGTGTTAACAATGAAACAATTAGAATATTTGTACGAATTAAAACCACAATATGATAGTGCAAAAAGTTTTTATCATAAGGCTAACGTATACAGAAATGACAAAGGTAGTATATTCTTAATGAGTTATGAAACAATAGTGGCAGAAATAAAAGACGAAATAACAACAGATACAGGAGAAAAGCAAGCAATAGTATATGGTTGGTATTCAATGACAACAAGTAGACACATAAACGAATTTTTGCAACAGTATGGATTTAGCAAAATGAATAAAAAGGAAATGGAAAGGGGTGAATAATATGTTGTTAGATATGAGATTATTAGTATTCGCTACACTAGGAAAAAAGGCAGAAAAACGAATAATGACAGAAAAAACAAAACAAGCCATAAGAGATAACGACTATACAATAAAATTCGCAGATTATGGCACAATTCAAAAGAAGAATTACACAAAGTCATATTATCCAGAAGAAGAACAAAGACAAATTGACGAATTCATAAAATCAAAAGGCTTTAAGAAGATAACAGAAACAAAAGAAGAATATACAATCGAAATCGTACCAAGTACAAAAGGTATAAAAGAGTACGAAAAAATGCTAAATGAACAAGAGCAATCACAATACAAAAACATTGCAAAAGTAGCAAGTCAATTAAAAAGTAAAATCAAATAGAGAGGGGGGTGGGTAGAATATCTACCCCTATATTATGAAAGGAAGGGATTTAAAATGAAAAAAAGTAAAAATATAATAATGTGGGAGTTAAAAGAATATATAAAAGAATTAGAAACTAAAATAAATATATTAGAAATACAAAATCAACAATTAGAAAAGAAGGTGACTAAAAATGAGAAACAAAGAATTGAAGGCTAAAATTCAAGAATATAAAAACGACATAAAAGAAATCGAAAATGAATATTATACTACCAAAAAAATATCTTTATTAAAAGTAATGGCTCACCAAAGTATAACAGAAAAAATCAAAGAATTAGAAAGATATTTAGAAATAAACGACATTACTATTATATTTAGTGAAATATTAAAAGAATACATTATACCAGATAATATGATTATAGAAATAACAAATAAGCCTATACAAGCGTCAAGTTATTGTAGTCTTTATGGTTTTGATAAGTATATTATTCAATATAGAAATGAAAGTAAACTACATATCTTAGGACTATCACGAAAAGAATTCAAATACATTAAAGATAAATTTGAAACAAAATATATATAACATATATTTGTATAACAACACAAAGGCACTATGAATACATAGTCCTTGCAGTGCATAAAAATAGTTGAAATTGCACTAAACAATAAACTATCATAAAAAAGACAACAAACTTATTAACTTTTTATTGATATACTATTGATTTTAAACTAAAAATAGTGTATAATGGAAAGTGAACGAATATACGGACACTGTTGAAAACAGAAATCTAAACCGTGTATGCAAGAAAGGAGAAAATTATGGAAATCAATGGAAAAGAGGTTGTAAAAATAAAAGCAAGTGAATTCAAAGAATTACTAAAAGACAAGGTTAACCTACTTGTCTACGGTCAATCAGGACTAGGAAAAACAAGTATAGTAAAAGATTATGCAAAAGAAAACGGATTAAAGTTAAAAATAATTAACCTAGCAACAAAACTACCAGAGGCTATTGGTGGTATCCCTTATGTAACAGAAAAAGACTATTACAAGGAATTACTTTCAATAGAGCTTAAAGAAGTATTTGACGACGACGGCGAAGGTTGGGTAATATTCTTTGATGAGATTAACCAAGGTAGCCCAGAGGTATTCAATACATTATATGGAATATGCTACCCTATGGGAGAGGACAGAAACTGGTGTGGACATTCTCTATCTAAGGCACAAATCGTTGCTTGTGGTAACTTAGCAGACGGTACAGATGGTACAGTATACTTAAATGACTTACCAACACCATTACATAACAGATTTTTTGTATACGAATTGACACCAAGTAAGAAAGACACAACAGAATACTTAAAGAAGAAGTGGAAGAATATACCTCAAGTTGCAAAATACATAAAGACTATGCTTGACGCAGATATTAGCCCAAGGGATATTGACCTATGTTTAGATATACTTGCTTATGAGAAAAACGGACTACTATTACAAGCAAAATTAGGCTCAGCACTAACAGCTAAGATATTTGACTTACAAAAAGGAATTAAAAACCTTGACCCAGCAGAGCTAATCAAAAATGCACGTAAAGTTTATGAACAATTCAAAGAGGACGGCGAGGTAATGTTTGGAGCTGAAACAATAACAACAGAGGCAGAATTAAAATCTAAGTTTGAAGAATTCCTAAGTGACGAAGAAATTGCAGGAGTTATGAAAGGAGATGAATAATTATGGCAAACCCATTCTTAAACAGTGATAACAGAGACGTTGAGACAGCTATTATGTTAGAGCAAGCATACCAACACGACATAGGAAATGCCGTCGCATACACAGACGGCGACAGAATATTCATAAATACAGACGACAACTTATTTAATATCTTACCAGCTTATGACCACAATATGTTAAAGTGGTTACTATGGCACGAAAGATACCACAAAGAATTAAGACACCACAACAGATTTTTCAAATACTTGCATGAGCTAGACGAAACGAAAACCATGGACGAATTCCAAGTAACAAAACAAGAAGTAAATATCATAATGGATATACTAGTACACGATAGCTTAATAAAATTATTTCCAGAGTTAGTCGAGACAGCAGTGAACAACCTTGCACAAATAAGAAATAGAAATTCATTAGGCTATACATTCAAAACATTCACACTAGAGGAAATGCTTGACGAATACAAGGAATTCAAAAGAAACCCCGACAAAGAAGGTAAAGGAGACGGCAAGGGAGAAGAAGGCGAAGAAGGAGAAGAAACGGAAGAAAGCAAAGGCGAGTCTAAGTCAGACGACCCAGCAGAAAGCAAAGATAAGTCAGACAAGAAACCATCAAAGGACGATAAAGGTAAAGACTCAAAAGAAGATAAACCAAAAGGACACGGCAAAGGCGGTGGCGGTGGAGATATGCCAAGTGGTAAAAGCGAAGATAAAGAGCTAGAAATAAAAGACACTCCAGCTCCCGAACCAGAACCAGAAAGTGAACACGACAAGACAGATTGGAGTAAACTTGATAACATAGACAGTAAAGAGTTTATAGAAAGCGACGAAGCAGACAGATATGTATATCAAATCAATGAATTAAAGAAAAAGAAATTCAAACTAGGTAAACTTACACAAACATTAAATGGACTAGCAACCACAACAAGACAAAGAAGTTATGCAATGCCAAGTTCAATACATGTGGGCAAAGGGGTACTATTAAAAGGACGTACACCAGGTAAAACAAATCTTTACTTATGTTTTGACGCGTCAGGCTCAATGGATAGTGAAATGGAGACATTTAAAGAAATTATTTCAAAATCAATACCACAAGCAATGGACGTACCAACCGCATGGTTTAGTGGATATGGAGCAAAGATACCAAGAAGTAAAGAAGGTAGAAACAGTGACTACTACAAAGGTAAATTCAGAGACTTTATGCCAGTATATGCCAACTCAGGATATGACGACGACGGAGACAGGACAATAGAATTATGCTTGAAAGCAGAAAAACAAGGATATTCTCCAATAGGTGTAACAGACGGTGGTGGTCAAATAAGTTGGTCAAGAGATATGATTAAACAATTACAACGTACTATACTTGTAGGTCAACGTGAACGTTGGTTAAAAGCAGTACAAAAAATAAATCCTAAAATTCAAATAATAGTAGTATAAGAAAGGGGGTGTATATTATGTATAGATTATTAAAAGAAAAAGGTAATAACTTAAATGTTATCTTAGAAAATATAGACACAAGAGCACAATTAAATTTAGGTAGACTTACAATTGATATGCTTACATTACTTGAAACAAAAGAAGGTATGACATTTGGAGAAGGTGGTACAACACAACTTAAAGACGAATGGAATTTCAGTATCTCAGACGAGACAGCCAAAGAATTATCAGCTAAAGCAATGCGTATGAGTAAACCTATAAGAGACCAAAGCAAAAAAGCAACAGAAGAAAAAAAGAAAGAAGCTAATAAACAAATAGATGCTTTAGATGTACTATTGGGATTGGCTTCATACAATTAGGGCTATGCACAAATATTTGTTCGGTATAGAGCCAACAGAAAATTAGAAAGGAGTTGAATAAATTATGAAAAAATTAGTATTGAACAAAAACAGAGGCTGGAGAGGCTTAGCAGAAGCACAATTGCTAAATGACGATAATACTACAATTCAAAAAATGATATTTAGTTTCAGTCAACCAGTATGGAATGATATGTTAAGAGGGGTGATGGTGATGCAGAGTGAACAGGATTATATCATCCTAGAATTTGATTACGAGCATTCAAGACTACCACGACCATTTCAACAAAGGAGTGTGTTAATCAAAGACGTAGTGCTTCCAGTAGTGAACATAAAGAGATATTCTAAAAAGACTTGGATGAAAGACCATACATCAGCAGGAGATTATAGTGCAATATATAATTTCTTAAAGAATAGAAACAATCATACTACTAGTGATTGGAATTGTATTCGGAATCAGAGTCATTCCAACAATATAGTGAACAGATTAGAAAGGAGAGTGATAGTTTATGCCCTAACCACGTACGAAATGTAGTTAAAATAAGTAAAATAAAACCAGAAGAAATAGAAATGATTTTAGATATGATAGCAACACCAATGTGTGCACCAGCACCAGTAATAGAGGATATGGATTATATGATAGACTTCAATAAAATTATCCCAGAACCAAGTTTTGAATCAGATTGTCCTGATGAATATAAAGTGAACAAGGAGTCACGTATAGAATCATTAAAAGATAAACCCTGGTTTAACTGGTACAAATGGCACATAGACCACTGGGGTACTAAATGGGGTGCGTATGACGGTTATACAAAAATAGGTAAGTCTTACATTCAATTTGTATTCAGTACAGCTTGGACAGCACCAATGCCGATAATATATAAGTTATCAGTATTAGGTTATCCAATAGACGTAAGATATGCAGACGAAGATTATGGAGTAAATTGCCGGAAGATTGAAATACACAAGTGAACAAGGCTGGACACACTGGAATAGTTTAGATATGAAAGACCCAGTAAGATTTGCAAGAGATTTATGGAATACATATTAGAAAGGAGTGATAAGATATGCCAATTGGATATAGAAGTATATCAGAAAAAGAATTATTCAAACTATTAAATAATGAAACCATTGAAGGTAAATTCAATAACGCAAATGAAAAACAGAATAATAGTAGTGCAGAAAATATAATCGCATTTTTTGATGAGCCAATCAAATGGGAAGACTGTTCACATAAGATTATGATTCAATGTAAATTTAATAAAAACAAAATTATAGACAGAGGTATAGGAATATATTATGCATCTGATAAATTGTCTCAAACAGCAATCTGGACGGGTAGAAGAGGGTCATATAAATATGCACTAAATGAATTCTATGTAAGCTCATATGATATCACAAATGTAATAGGATGGATAAACACAGACAAATATAAAATAAAAAATATAATTGCGACTCAAGCCGGGGTTGTTCACATATATGAAGCATTTAATAAATTAAATCTACCTGAATATGATTTAAAACAAATAAAACCAAAAGAAATAAAGTATACACAAGACGATGATACGCCAGTATGGGTATATCACATATGGATGAACAAGGCTGGAATCCCAGGAGGAATAATAAAAATACGAATGACACCAAATCAAATGAAAAACAAAGAAGACGGTTATTATTTCAAAACAAATAAAGAAGCTGAAAAGTTTCTATTAGAATTAAATAAAAGGAGGAATGAAATATATCAAGATGGAGACTTTACAAGATTTCATAACACAATCACATTAGAGAAGAGGGAGGTGCAATAAAATGGGATATAGGTCACAAGTATACTTAAAAACAACAACCGAAGGTTACATAACAATCAAAAGAAGAAATGATAGTATAGAAAACCCAGAGCATAGAATATTAAAATACGCAGAAAGTATTCAAAAAACACCAAGTGGATTTTATAAAATATATTTTGACGATATTAAATGGTATGACAGTTTTGAAGAAGTAAAACATTTTATGGAAAGCCTAGATATATTACAAGAGCAAGGAATACCATATTCATTTATTAGAATTGGTGAGGATACAGATGATATTGAACATAAGATGAATTACACAGATGATATGCCAGATGAAATATACAGCTTCGAACCCGTTGTGGATGTGAACGACGATGACTGGAGTAATTATGAAGACGTAGATAAGGAGGTGTGAGTATGGATGTACTAAATGTTACAGAAGAATTAACGTTAAATGATGTAGAAGTAAGACATAAAATTTCAATAACTGGATACAGAGGTAATCAAACAAACATATTTATATTCATAGATAAAGAAGCTAATACGTATTACTGGGTAACAGCGAGTCATCAACCATTTGAAGTAGGTAAGATATACGATATTCAATGTAAGTGTGATAGAAGTAGAAATAATAGATTAAGTTATGTAAAGATTATAGGCACAGGAAGCACAGCTGCTGTTCACAGTGAACAACCGGCAGCAAAACCAGATGCAGAAGATGTACTTCTAGGACTTAAAACCTATTGATATACACTTGACTTTGAACTAAAAATGTTATATAATACAGTGAAAGGAGGTGAATAGAAATGGTAGATTTTTCACATATTATACGGTCAAGACCAGGCAAAGTTAGCTATTCAGGATTGGTATAATTATGAACAGCAACCATTGTTAATATACGGTAGTAGTGGACATGGAAAAACAATGTTTGCAAAAAGTTTAGGTGCAATTATGATAGATACAACACAATTACGCTCAGATAGGGAGAATAGCATCCTTAAACCCATCAAAGAAGCCGAAGATGGAGACATACTATTCTTTGACGAAATACATTCATTACAACCAAAAATATTAGAGCGACTATATCAGTTAATAGACACAGGAGCTTATTATGATACAGACTTAGGAATGGATTTACCAATACCTCATATAAGATTCATTTTTGCAACAAATATAATAGCTCCACTTCCAACAGCATTTGTTAATAGATGTAGAATGATAGAGCTAGTAGACTACACAGAAGACGAAATAAAAGAGATAATACATAGAGCTTACCCTGAAATTAAAGACGGCTTAAATTCGATTGTGAAGGCTTCTAAAGGTGTGCCTCGTACAGCATTAAGTATTTGTAAATCTGTAATAGCAGGAGCAAAAACAGACAAAGTTGAAGAAATAGATGAAGACGAAGTGAACAATATATTAGAGACTCGAATGGCAATAAACCCTGAAACAGGACTTAATTCAAAAGAATTTATGATTATACAAAAAGTTTTAGAAAGAGGTAGTTTATCTAAATCAGGAGTAGCAAATTTACTTAAAACAACAATGAAAGACGCACAAATACATTATATAGATAAATTAAGAAGCTCAGAATGGTTAGCTGTCTCACAAAGAGGTGTAATTCCTGGTTATCGTGCACACGCTAATTATAGATTATTCATCAAAAGAAAAGACGCTTATCTTAAATAGGCGTCTTTTGATTGTAAATCTCGAAACCCTTGAGACTCTAAGGATAGGCTATGTACAAAACTTTGTTCGTATATAGGCGTATGCATTTTTAATTTTAAGGAGGTGATAAAATGGAAGAATGGTTGAACATATCTGGTTATGAAGGACTATATCAAGTTAGTAATTTAGGTAGAGTAAGGTCTTTTAAATCTGGTAAATGGCAAACATTAAAAAACAGATTAACGCCAAGAGGATACTATTTAGTCACATTATATAAAGATAGAAAAGCAACTAGCAAATGGGTGCATAGGCTAGTAGCACAAGCGTTTATTCCTAATCCAGATAACTTACCACAAGTAAATCATAAGGACGAAGATAAATTGAACAACGCAGCTTCAAATTTAGAATGGTGTGATTCTAAATATAATAACAATTATGGTACGAAAAAAGAAAGACTTAAAAAGTCATTAAAAGGTAAAGCAGGAAGACCAGGTAAACCTGTTCACTGTATTGACACAGGAGAAACTTATGAATCTGCAAGTGAAGCCGAAAGGCAAACCGGGATTCAACATATAGACGAAGTCTGCTCAGGAAAAAGACAATCTGCTGGTGGATTTTGGTGGGAGTATGTATAGTATCACTATTATACCCCCATGTAAGTGTGTTTTTTATCCCAGTATATGTGTGTTTAAAAACCCAAGCCTTGTTCAAGATTTAAAGGAGGTGATAAAAAATGAACAGGATTAAAAATATTTATATAAATAAAATAATTTTAAAATAATTTCATTAAAAAGTGAACAAGTTGTGTATATTTAATAATATATATAACTTTTTTTTTATTTTTTATTATAATCCCGTCGCGAACCCATTGCAAATCATTTCTCAACAAATTCTGTTCACTGAAAACCTTGTGATTGCTCTGTTTAAAAAATTATTGATTTGCTTTTGTTGTTTATAAATTTTGAGCAGAGCAATCAAGCTAAATTATATTTATAATTGATTTTGAATTAGTTTTTGTTCAGTTGATAAAAAAGTTTATAAAAAACAGGTCAAGCAGCAGGTCAATCAAGGAAATCCTTGGTACTGTAAATATATATCATTTTGATTGCTCTGCTGTTGATAAAAAATAAAGTTCTCTATAGAGAAGAAAAAAAAAATAAGTTAAAAAAATAAAAAAATAAAAAAATATTTTTTATAAAAATAAGAACAATAGAAAAGCAAAGCAATCAAAAAGCAAATTAATCACGAAAAGCCCTTGTACCAAGCGTTTTAGACGTTGCTCTGCTAAAATTTTAAGCAAATCAAGAAACATTTGTTTTATGTTATACACTTGACTTTATATCAAAAATAAGACCTTTTAATACCCTTTTGTATACCTTTTGATACCCTTATAATATCCCAAATAAAAACCCCTAAAGTCCTTGTCATACCTTTTTAATACTATCCCTTGACAACCCCAATAATACCTGATATAATCCCTATAAAAAGAACAAGGAGGGATTAATATGCCACAAATAAAACTTACTATACCTGATGATATTTATAACATAATAAAAGAAAAAGCTAAAGAAAATTTTAGACCAATAAGCCACGAAATAAATTTTAGATTAAAACAATCAATAAAAAAAGAGGGACCGGGTGTTCAATCTACCCCAACTCAACCAATTCTTTATTATCCACCAGGAGTACGCTCACCTATACCCGAAACACCATATAAAATCACAAGTGAACAACAACCAATTCAATCCCAATCATTAACATTAGACCAGTTACAGCAACAAGGCATAGCACAAGTGAAATTCAATAAACCTCAGCAAGAAAAAGAATTATCACCTATTGAAGAACAAATAAAATTAAATAAACTAAAAGAGCAACGATATAAATGGATTGAAAAAACTATAGATAGAATATATCCTGAATACAGAGACTTTCCTAATTATGATGAGTTTCTAAGTGCCAACCAGAAAATGTATTGGGACAAACCAGATGAAGAGTTCATAAAACACATAGAAGAAGTAAAGAAGGAATACGAGGAAGATGAGGAGAATAGTTCATTTGATTTTGAAGATACAACACCTCATTCACCTGAGTATCTTAAAATTAAAAACTATTTCAGTGAACACTGTGCACCATATTCGTTTGAGGATGTAGTAGCACACGTTAACAATGGAGACACTAAATATATTAAGGACTATTATGACATAGACTTACACGATGCCTTAGGTTCACCACATACATATGACTTCTCAGATGACCAATGGGAGGAGATATTTAAAATATTAAGTGAATAAATAACAATAGCACATCTCCCTACAAGATGTGCTACTGCTGGTCTCTTTATCTCATAAAAAGGAATAACTATGAAACAAAAAGAATATTACATATATTGTACCCATTTATTATAGCATACCCTCTCTATTTTATCAATCCCATTTCTTTTAATTTTTTTATTGATTTTATATCTTCTTCTGTCTCTGTTCCCTTTTTAGGAGGCGTATGAATTAACTCGTGCTCCCTGATTGTAATGCAGACTAGATTATCTATATTATTATTTGTCTTGTTCCAGTCTTTATGATGAATTACATGCCCTTCGGGTACCCTCATCCCGTGTTCATGTTCCCAGATAGCCACGTGAAGTCTTTTTCGCTCTCCTGATGTACATACATAATAACCCGTCTTTTTATCTTGTGCGTACTTCTTACCCATATACATCTTCTGTCCTTCGCGTGTTATTACTTTTCTAGTATTAACCTTATCAAAATTACCTATTCCTAGCATTTATTCGTCCTCCTCATCGTCATATTGTTCAACTTGTATATTGAATACTAATTCATCTGGCGCATTGTTTTTATAATTTTCGTCATTATAATAAATATAAAATTTATCTCCGTCTTGCTTGTTTTAAATATTTTTCTGCGTCTGACCTATTATCTATTTTAATTATTTCATATTCAGATTTATGAAATTCCTTTATATAAACCATTTCGTCACCTCATTTCAATGATTTGTGGTCTATTATTTCAAAGATTTGTGATACATTTAACTCTATAATAGTGTTCTTTTGCTTCCTGTGATTGCTCTACCTTGCCATAAGTCAAATGTACCGATACCTTAAACTATCTAACGTGTGGTCATTATAAGTTGGAAATTCTTGTATTATTATTTCTTTTCCATTTATATCTCTACGAGGAAATTCTGCTCCTATCATTTCAGCCCAAGTAGTAGGACAATGTTCACTGTCAACCCATAATTCTTTCAAATCTCCATAGCCTCCTGTTAAGAATTGATATGAAATATCCCTAGAACCACTCATTTTTTTAACTGGATAAATGTTCAAACCTTTGCTTCTTAAACCATCTATAATTCTGTTATCTATTTCAGAATTAATTAAACTGGATATATTTATATCCATACCTAATCTCTTACCTA
>ERZ1643249.3738-NODE-3738-length-13203-cov-5.101612_pt1 | contig 13203 bp, 11 predicted proteins | sample MGYA00579263_ERZ1643249 | MGnify/ENA primary metagenome ERZ1643249 (study PRJEB29033, sample SAMEA4952264) | chicken gut metagenome | biome: Broiler Chicken; feature: Gastrointestinal Tract; material: Caecum | place: Ireland | collected 2018 | study: Broiler...
TATCCCCGCTGCGATCTTCACGTAGGCATGGGCGTTCCCTTTATTTGAGATCAGAAAAGCCGTCATTCCGAAGATCACAAACGGCAGAATATACGCCATGAAACCGAACAGTCCGAACAATACGGATGAAACCGCCTCCCCTGCAGTTCCACACAGCCCGAAGCTGCTCAGTACAAGAAGGACGCATGCCGCCAGTGTGGCAAGTATGACGATCTCCCCCTGAAGTTCTGTATTCTGCTGTCCTTTCTTCGCTCTACTCTTCGTATTTTTTCTGCGCTTTGTTGATTTCGCAGCCATATAATTCCCCCTTGGTAATTAAACATACTATATCTAGTATATCATCAATTCAAAACCATGTCATCACCCTTTTATTAGTTCATGCAGTTTTGCGAACGCCTGGCTGATCCCGCCTACTTCGTCAATCAGCCCTTCTTTCACAGCTTCTTCCCCTTCGAGCATGGTTCCTACATCTTTTACAAGCTGGGTGGAATCCAGCATCAGTTCCAGAAGCCGTTCCTGGGTGATCTTGGAGTGTTCAGAAATAAAACGTGCAATCCGGTCCTGAGTCTTTTCCATATTGCGGTAACTCTGGATCACACCAATGAACATGCCGGTGGAACGAACCGGGTGTACGATCATCGTTCCTGTCGGAACGATAAACGAATAGTCCGCGGATACAGCGAGCGGACCGCCGATGGAATGGCTTCCTCCGAGCACAAGAGATACGGTGGGCTTGCTCAGCGACGCAATCATCTCCGCGATTGCAAGTCCTGCCTCTACATCACCGCCGAGAGTATTAAGCAGGATGAGCACGCCTTTCGTACTCTCGTCTTCCTCAATCTGCGCCAGTCTCGGCAGAAGATGTTCGTACTTTGTCGCTTTTGTGTTTCCTGACACCGCCTCATGTCCTTCGATCTCCCCGATGATTGACAATAACTGTATCCCGCCTCCGGAATGTCCGTTTCCCAGATCCAGCGTGCCCATCTCTTTTATCTCCGCGTTTTCATCATTTCTTTTCTTCTGATCCCCGGACTGTTCTGAACACCCGCCTTGATCTTCTGCCGTGAATCCCTCCGCCATGGCCCGTTCTGTTTCCGAAGCGCTTTTTGAGAAATATTCTTCTTTCATAGTCTGACTGCCTCCTCTTTCTGCCGGGCGAAAAACCGCTGCCCTGCATTTTAAGGGCAGATTTATCCGCATCGGCTTTGTCTTTCGTTAGTATTGAAAAAGCAGTCCTTTTTTATACAGAAAAATGGCATGGACAAATTGCATACGCCCATACCATTTTATTTACTTCAACGCCTGCTCTATATCAGCTATGATATCTTCCACATTCTCGATACCAACGCTGAAGCGGATCAGGTCCGGCTGTACTCCGGCTTCCATAAGTTCCTGGTCATTCATCTGACGGTGTGTGTGGCTTGCCGGATGGAGCACACAGCTTCTTGCATCAGCCACGTGTGTGACGATGGCTACCATTTTTAACTTATCCATCATCTCCACTGCCGCGTCTCTTCCGCCTTTAAGTCCAAAGGTGATAACGCCGCATGTGCCGTTCGGCATGTATTTCTGTGCCAGATCATAGTATTTATCACCTGGCAGTGACGGACAGTTCACCCATGCCACTTTCTCATGATTCTGCAGGTACTCTGCCACTTTCTTTGCATTCTCGCAATGTCTCTCCATTCTCAGGTGAAGCGTTTCCAGTCCGATATTAAGAAGGAACGCATTCTGCGGAGACTGGATAGAACCAAGATCTCTCATGAGCTGTGCCGTTGCTTTGGTGATATACGCTCCTTTTCCGAACTTCTCCGCATAGACAATCCCATGGTAAGTTTCATCGGGCGTCGTCAGTCCCGGAAACTTGTCCGCATGTGCCATCCAGTTAAAATTACCGCTGTCCACGATCGCTCCGCCCACACATGCCGCGTGGCCATCCATATACTTTGTCGTGGAGTGTGTCACAATGTCCGCGCCCCACTCAAAAGGACGACAGTTGATCGGTGTCGCGAACGTATTGTCCACGATAAAGGGTACACCATGTTTATGCGCCGCTCTCGCAAACTTTTCAAAATCAAGAACCACAAGCGCAGGATTCGCGATAGATTCACCGAACACAGCCTTTGTGTTCTCCTGAAATGCCGCTTCCAGTTCCTCTTCCGTGCAGTCCGGATCTACGAACGTGGCTTCCACGCCCATCTTTCGTATGGTATGCGCGTAGAGATTATATGTACCGCCGTAGAGAGCAGACGCGCATACGATGTGGTCTCCTGCCTGTGCGATATTCATGATCGCGTAAAAATTGGCCGCCTGTCCGGAGGAAGTGAGCATAGCTGCCGCTCCGCCCTCCAGATCACAGATCTTTGCCGCTACCGCGTCGTTTGTAGGATTCTGCAGTCTTGTATAGAAATACCCTGATTCCTCCAGATCAAAGAGGCGTCCCATCTGCTCGCTGCTTGTATAGCGGAAAGTTGTGCTCTGGCAGATTGGGACGATTCTTGCCTCTCCGTTTTGGGGCTCATATCCTGACTGTATACATTTTGTCTCTATTCTGTAATCACTCATCTGTTCCTCTCCTTCTTTTGATATTTTTACTTTTGGCTCCTACGAGTACAGATACTCTTTTTCCAGCTTCCTCACCATCTCGCTGTATCTGTCTTTGCACTCCTCTTTTCTGCCTTTCTCAATCAAATGGATACATGGGCTTAAATACTCCTCCCATATCCCCCTGTATATCTCTCCGGCATCATCCTGTCTGCCGATACGCTTCACGATCGTCGGGGCGATATTATAATACTCCTCCACGATCTCTCTCCCGCTCTCGGTGGACAACAGATACTCATCCCTGTACTTTCTGAGCGTAGTCAGTTCATAACAGTCATCCGGCTTATTCAGACTTTCGCACACTGCGGTCGTGATATAACAGAACATACCTTTGCGGAAACCATTTCGTATTCCATCATAATCGGAATGTCCGATCTTATACTCCGGCATCTTTGTATTCCAGATCTCTACCATACGCCCGGTGACGGCCTTCGCATTCTCCGACGGCATCTCTCCCATGAGCGGCACAAAAAAAGAAACCATATTCATCTTGTGGTCAAGCGCCTTCATATCCCGTTTCCGCCTGGACGTCTCTCTTTGAAGCTCTTTTGAAACATACTCCGGAATGTGTCCTGCAACTGTTCCCATAATGTCTTCAGATTCATCGCAGACACGGGCAGTCTCCTGGAGAAGCCCGGCATATCTCTCCTTTAAGGATTCCATATGCTGCTCATAGGTCGTCTTGTGAAATTCGTACACCATGGTCAGCCTATACAGTTCTTCCAGTTCGCTTTGAAGCACCTTTATCTCCATCCTGTGATCCCTCTATTCGTCTCAGTTATCATGATCTCTCTATTCGTTCCAGTTGTGATATACATCCTGGACATCATCATCCTCTTCCAGAAGGTCAAGCGTCTTTTGGATATTCTTGATATCCTCCTCGCTCGTCAGCTCCACATAAGTCTGCGGGATCATCGTAACTTCCGCGCCTGCCATTGCAATGCCTTCCTCTTCCATCTTCAGCCTGACATCACTGAACGCCTCTGGAGCTGTCAGGATCTCGAAACTTTCCTCGTCCTCGACAAAATCTTCTGCTCCCGCGTCAAGAGCAAGCATCATCAGTTCGTCCGCATCCATGTCGCACTCTTCCTTTGCCACAAAGATCTGTCCCTTCTCATCAAACATAAAGGAGACACATCCCGGAGTACCTACATTTCCGCTTCCTTTTGTAAATGCATTTCTCACGTTGGAAGCCGTACGGTTCTTGTTATCTGTCAGCGTCTTGACGATGATCGCCGTTCCGTTCGGTCCGTATCCCTCATATGTAATATGCTCATAATTGTCGCCGGAGCCTTCGCCCGCCGCTTTCTTGATATTTCTCTCTATGGTATCGTTCGGCATGTTGTTGGACTTCGCCTTGGCAATCACATCGCGCAGTCTGCTGTTGTTCGCCGGATCCGGCCCGCCGCCTTCCTTCACGGCAACGGCAAGCTCACGCCCGATCTTTGTAAATATCTTTCCCTTCGCCGCATCGTTTTTCTCTTTCTTATGCTTGATGTTGGCAAATTTTGAATGTCCTGACATATGTTAATTCTCCTTTTCCTATGTCCTTCTTAAATATACGATAACGCGCGGATTTATGATCTCTTTTTAATCGATCAGTACATTCATCCCGCATACATTCACTCTGCAATTTTATCATTCTTTTTACATTCTGTAAATCCTGTTTTCTTATGTAGGAAGCTCCAGGCTGATCCTGATCGCCTGATCTACCTTCCTCATCATTCCGCCGTCGATATGGCACACATATTCCTTGAGTCTCTGCTTGTCAATGGTGCGTATCTGTTCCAGCAGGATGACCGAATTCTTGACAATGTCATAGTCCCTCGTACTGATCTCTATATGGGTCGGCAGTTTTGCCTTGTTCATTTTAGAAGTGACAGCTGCACAGATTACCGTGGGACTGTGTCTGTTCCCGACATTGTTCTGTATAATAAGGACCGGACGGATTCCGCCCTGCTCAGATCCCACAACGGGGCTTAGGTCCGCATAAAAAATATCTCCGCGTCTGATCATCAAATTATCCACACTCCGATCTGCATACTAATGTGATCCGGCGCGCCTTAACTTCAAAGCACGCTGCATACTTTAGTATTCCCCGTTTCATCGGATGTATTCAATCTTGTATCCCAGCGCCTGCTCCAGGTGCCTCATCCGCTCTGTACTTCGTATCGCACACGCATCCCATGGTATCTCAGTCTATAATATTTCCGCCCTGATGATACACACGGGGGATCCGTTTGCCAAGGCAGCACACAAACTCGTAGTTAAACCTGCCGCTCAACTCTGAGAGTTCCTCCACGGTAATCCTGTCGTCCCCGTCTGATCCGACCAGTACGACCCGGTCCATAAACCTGGTCTCCGGGATGTCTGTCACGTCCGCCATGAACTGGTCCATGCACACTCTTCCCAAGATCTTCGCCCGCTTTCCATGAATAAGCACAGAACCTTTATTGGACAATGAGCGCGGATACCCGTCGCCGTATCCCACCGGTATGGTCGCTACCTTCATCCTCTTTTTCGCGACGAAAGTCCCCCCATAGCTGATCGCTGTTCCCGGCTCCACGTCTTTTACAAATGACACATGACTGATAAGAGACAGAGCAGGTCTTAGTTTCACTGTGTCCTTATCCACTTCCTCTGACGGATACATCCCGTAAGTAGAGATGCCCGCCCTTGCAAGATCATGCTTCATATCCGGAAAGTCGATAATCCCTGCGCTGTTGTCGCAGTCATAATACTGCACCGCGACTCCTCTTTTCTCTAACTGTTCCTTCATCCAGATGAATTTCTTATGCTGTCCGAGAGTGTATGTCTTATCTGTCTCATCCGCTTTTGCGAAATGTGTGAACAAGCCTTCCATCTTTACCCGAGGCAGACTGCTGATCCGTTCGATAGCGTCAGCGCTCTCCTCCTTCACCGGAAACCCGATACGCCCCATCCCGGTGTCAATCTTAATATGAAAGAATACGTCTTTTCCCTGACAGTCTGCCTCTTTTGACATCTCTTCCGCCATCTCTTCTGTATAGACTGTAGGGCGGATGTCATAGCGGATCATCTCCTCATACTGATCCGGGAACACACATCCAAGTACAAGAACCGGTTTCTCAATACCATTCTCTTTCAACTGTACCGCTTCTTCAAGACATGCCACCGCATATCCCCACACATAGGAAACATCCTCCAGCATCCGCGCGATAGGCACCGCGCCGTGTCCGTATCCGTCCGTCTTGACCACCGCAATCAAATGGGCGTCATCGCCGATCCTGTTTTTCATCTGTTCCATATTATATAACACTGCGTCTAGATCAATCTCGGCACATATTCTGTTATGCTGTCTCATAACTGATTTTCTCCTCCGTTCTGTCCGCGCAATACATTTTCTATCCCTGCTGTCAGATTACGGGCAAGCACACTGTAAGCGCCCTTCTCCTTCCGCGCCTCATCTCCGCCGCAGGCGTGGATAAATACTCCGAGAGCCGCGCCCTCAAACACACCCATTCTCTGTGCCAGAAGCCCGGTTATAGTTCCTGCCAGAACATCCCCCGAACCCGCTTTTGCCATCGCGTTGTTTCCCGCAAGGTTCAAAAATGTCTGACGCCCGCTCTGAGCTACCGCCGTCCGGCTGTCCTTTAACGCACACACTACCGGATACTCCCCGACAAACGCGCGTAGGATCTCCATACGGTCTGTTTTAATCTCCTCCACGCTTTTTTCCGTAAGCCTTGACATTTCCATCATATGAGGGGTCAAAATAAGCGGCGCACTGCTCCTCTTTAAAAGCTCCGTGTATCCGCTCAGAAGGTTCAGCCCGTCAGCGTCGATCACGCAGGGGACATCTGCTTCCTTAAGCGTATGGATAAGGATCTGTTCCGATGTCGCGCTTTTTCCAAGTCCGCAGCCAATACATACCACATCTGCCCACTTGAGCAGCCCGGCCAACTGTGCTTCGTCGTATCCGCTGTAACAGGAGACGACAGCCTCGGGCAGAAGCTGCTGGATAACCTGCCTGTTCTCCTCCGCCGTATAGATCTGAACCAGTCCCGCACCTGCGCTGTACGCTGCCTTTGCCGAGAGGAAACATGCTCCTGCCATGCCGCTGCTTCCCGTGATCATAAGTACCTTCCCATAGCTTCCCTTATGGGAATCCACACTTCTTTTGGGCAGGAGCAGAGGAAGTTCCTCTTTGTCATATGTGAAGCATACGTCTGTATTATCTTTAAAAATATCCTTGTTAATACCGATCGGCGCTGCCACTGTCTCTCCCGCGCAGGCTTTCCCCGGGAACAGTTCGCATCCGAGTTTCACACACTCCATGGAAACAGTCAGATCCGCCCGGAAAGCAGTCCCCAGTATCCGTCCTGTGCGTGCGCACACCCCTGACGGAATATCCACTGCCACTTTCCGGCAGTCCTGCTCATTCATCCAGTTTATAATATCTGCGTATTTTCCGGAAATCTCACGACTGAGTCCCACTCCGAACAAAGCGTCTGTCACAACAGTATATTCTCTGTGAGGAAGATCGGTGAATACAGAGATCCCTATCCTCTCCGCAATCTTCTTCTGAAGAGCGCATTCTTCACTCAAAGATGATTCTTTCCCCGCAAAAAGCACTTCTGCGCATATTCCCTTCTCGTGCAAAAGCCTTGCCATCGCAAAACCGTCGCCGCCGTTGTTCCCGCTTCCGCAGACGATGAGAACCTTCGCAAGATCCATCTTTCGTTCATAGAGCGCTTCCACAACCTTTAATGCCGCCCGCTCCATCAATACAAGCGATGGAATACCAAGCTGTTCTATGGTGTAAGCGTCCGCCGATTTCATCTGTTCTCCGTCGGGGAGATATCTCATATGCCTCACCTGCCCTTTCCTGCCTTTATCTGTATATCCTTAATATCTGCATCCATATCCATGTCCATACTCATGTTCATAACATACCCCGCAGCAAGCTGCGGGGTCCTATGGTTTTTGTTTTATTTTTTTCGTCCTTCCTCTCGCTGGCTGATATTATATGACAGCTTCATCAGACTGTCCGAGAGGTGAACGCTTTCAATAATCACACCCCTGGGAAGCGTCAGGTCTGTATGAGCGAAGTTCCATATCGCCTTAATCCCGTTTGCGACGAGAATATCCGCCACTTCCACTGCCTTTGATTTGGGGATAGTAAGCGCCGCGATCTCGATATCATTATCTTGAAGGAAATCCACCAGTTCATCCATCATGCGCACCTGAATACCTCGTATGGACACTCCCTCCAGACGGGGATTCACATCGAAAAGACTTTTTAACACGAATCCGCTTCTCTCAAAGGAGGCATAATTGGCAAGCGCCTGTCCCAGATTTCCTGCACCGATGATGATGAAATTGTGCGTCTTGTCAAGACCAAGTATCTTACCGATCTCTGTATACAGATATTTTACATTATACCCGTATCCCTGCTGCCCGAAACCGCCGAAATTATTAAGATCCTGCCTGATCTGCGACGCTGTGACATGCATCCTTTTGCTGAGATCGTTGGAGGATATCCTCTCCACTCCTGCCTCCAGCAGATCACCGAGATATCGATAGTACCGCGGGAGTCTGGACACTACTGCCCTGGATATTTTTCTATGTTCCACTTTTACCACCTTCCATTGCGGCCAAGCGCGTTCTCTTCACTACGGTTTATTATATAAAAATGTTAATATGATGTCAATTTTTTGTTTACAGTTCACATGTCTGCGGCTTTACGAATGGCGCTCATGTGAACTGTAAGTTGTCTTTCCGTCACTGTTCTGCTCTTGTATTTTCGCCTGTTTTCGATATAATGGATATCTGAGAGGAGAGATACAATGATACTCGCATGCCACAACATTGATAAATCTTTCGGTGACCGTGTCATCGTAAAAGGCGGTTCTTTCCACATTGAAGAACGGGAAAAGGCTGCCCTTGTAGGCGTGAACGGAGCCGGAAAATCCACAATACTAAAAATTATTATGAACGAAGAGCCCCTGGACGGCGGAGATGTCCTTCTTGCGAAAGGCAGAACCATCGGATATCTTGCCCAGCATCAGGAGCTTCTTCCCCATGGAACCATTTACGAGGAGTTAAGAAGCGCAAAGTCTGACATCTTTGAGATGGAAGACAGAATCCGCTCCATAGAACATGAACTGAAATCTCTTACCGGGGAGGCTCTGGAGAACAGACTTGAGACTTACAACCGGCTTCAGTCCGAATTTGAAGCCCGCAACGGATATGCCTGCGAAAGCGAGATCGCCGGCGTGCTGAAAGGGTTGGGATTTACAGAAGATGATTTTTTCAAAAAGACAGATACACTCTCCGGCGGGCAGAAGACACGCGTTGCTCTCGGCAAACTCCTGCTGATCAACCCGGACATCCTGCTGCTGGACGAGCCCACCAACCACCTGGATTTAAACTCCATCGCCTGGCTTGAGACCTATCTCATCAATTACCCCGGAGCCGTGTTCATCGTCTCCCATGACCGTTTTTTCCTGAACCGTGTGGTCACCAAGGTCATCGAGATCGAGAACGGCGAGATCCGCATGTATATGGGAAATTACCGTGCTTACTCAGAGAAAAAGCAGCAGATCCGCAATGCCCGTTTAAAGGAATACTTAAATCAACAACGAGAGATCCGGCACCAGCAGGCAGTCATCGAAAAGCTGCGCTCCTTCAATCGGGAAAAGTCCATCCGCCGCGCGGAAAGCCGGGAGAAAATGCTGGAGAAGATGACCCCGGCAGAAAAGCCTTCAGATACTCCGAGGGAGATACACTTTGCACTGGAGCCTTCCTGCGTCAGCGGAACCGACGTCCTCTCCGTGGAAGGTCTGTCTAAATGCTTCGGACATCAGGTGCTGTTCCGGGATGTCAGCTTCGAGATCAAACGCGGGGAACACGTGGCTGTCATCGGAGACAATGGAACCGGAAAGACAACGCTTCTGAAAATATTGAATCAGGTGCAAAAAGCCGATACCGGCTCTTTTACCCTCGGCGCCAGGGTACAGATCGGATACTACGATCAGGAACATCATGTGCTCCATGATGACAAAACGATCTTTGATGAGATATCCGACGACTATCCGACACTGAACAATACACAGATCCGTAATACTCTCGCTGCTTTTCAGTTCACGGGGGACGAGGTATTCAAAGAGATCCGTTCTTTAAGCGGCGGTGAAAAAGGGCGCGTTTCCCTTGCAAAACTTATGCTCTCGGAGGCAAATTTCCTCATACTGGATGAGCCCACCAACCATCTGGACATCGCCTCAAAGGAAATTCTTGAGGAAGCTCTCAACAATTACAGCGGAACCGTGCTGTATGTGTCCCACGACCGCTATTTTATCAACCGTACCGCGACACGAATCCTTGAGCTGGTGAACCGGACATTTGTAAATTATATCGGAAACTATGACTACTATCTGGAAAAGAAGGAAGAACTGACCCGCGCTTATGCATCTGCCGCATCCGTTTCTCCGGAAACAGGCGCCTCTTCCCGGAAAGCTGCTTCCTCTCCGGAAAACGCTTCCGCACAGCCGCAGACATCCACTGCTGCCGCAGATTCCAAATTAAGCTGGCAGGAACAGAAGGAACAACAGGCAAAAGAGCGTAAACGGAAAAACGACCTCAAAAAAACGGAAGATGAGATCAGCCGCCTGGAAGACCGCAACACAGCTATCGACCATGAACTGACGCTGGAAGAAGTATATTCTAACTCGGTGAAATGCCAGGAGCTGTCCACCGAGCGGGCCAAGAATGAAGCAAGACTGCAAGAACTGTACGATATGTGGGAGACATTGGCGGAATAGAGTGGATTCCGGGAAATAATAATATCTCCAACCGTACAACTACGGCTGGAGATAGAAAAACTTTTTGTTTTTTCATCTGTCTACTTGACAGGGGGCGGTTCAATTCAGTGCGGCAGTCCCTCCATTTTCATCATCTCTTATTGCCCATACAGAACACTGCCACCACTCCCGGACCTGTATGGCTTCCGATGACTGTTCCGATATTATTGATGAGGATATTGTCGATCCCCATCTTCTCCCGGACAAGTTTCGCCACATATTCTGCATCCTCGATACAATCCCCGTGGGTGATCATGATGATGTCATTCTCCCATCCTTTGAACCGCTCCACAGCCATGTCAACAATCTTGTTGAGCGATTTCTTACGGCCTCTCTCCTTACCGATCACCTGAAGCCTGCCTTCATTATCCATATGTATGACGGGCTTGATCTGGACAAGTGTACCGATGACCGCCGTTGTCTTTGATACTCTGCCGCCTCTGTGGAGATGGTTCAGGTCGTCTACAGTCACGTTATGGCACACATGGAGCTTATTCTCCTCCGCCCACTGCGCTACTTCCTCGATAGTCTTTCCTTTTTCCTTCTCTTTCAGTGCATAATAAAGAAGGAGTCCTTCGCCAAGACACGCGCAGAGAGTGTCGATCACGATAATCTTTGCGTCCGGATATTTTTCCTGCAGCATCTCTGCGCCGATGCGCATACTGTTGAGAGTTCCGCTTAGTGCCGAAGAGAAGCCAAGGTGAAGGATGTCTTTTCCTTCTTTTACATATGGCTCGAACATTGTCACGACTTCCTCAGGATTCACCTGGGATGTGACGGACATCTTTCCCTCACGAAGCTTGGCAAAGAACTCCTTTTCTGAAAGACCTTCCATATCTGTGTATGTCTCTCCGTCAATCGTATATTTCAGCGGAATTACCGGAACGCCTCTCTCGGCAAGCCATTCCTTCGGAAGATCGACGGTACTGTTCACTGTGATCACATAATCTCTCATTTTCATTTCCTCCTGGATAATCTATTTACTCCAACGCTAGAATAAACTCATTTTCAATTATCATACCACTTTTCTCCCGGTTAAGCAAAATTTTTTAACATTTTATCGTTTTTGTATAATTTTCTTATTATAAAAATTGAAGAACATATGTATGTCCCCGCCACAGATAAAGGCAAAACTTTGGATCAGAAAAACGCTGCCCGCTTTTTCCACAGGCAGCGTTCTTTTTAGTTTAATTTCACATTCAGATAATTGCGCCCTGAAAGGGTTTTGTTGAAAATGAGGAAGCACAGCACAAGGATACATCCGATGACAAATCCCCACAGATTGAACAGAGCCGTGAGCACAAGAAGTATCAGGCGCATGAATTTCAGCGCGTAGCCAAGTTCAAAGTTGGGCTGGGTATAGTTCGCCACTGCAACGAACGCCATATAGAGCATGACCTCCGAGTTGAACCACCCGGACTGCACGGAGAACTCCCCCATCACGATACCTGCGATCACACTGAGCGGCGTGCTCAGCATGGTGGGCGTGTTCATGGCTGCGAGCCGGAGTCCGTCAATAGATATCTCCAGCAGAAGGAACTGAAAGACGAGCGGGATATTGACCACGTCCCGCACGGCAACAAATTCAAACACGTCCGGCAGCCACTCGATATTCTGCATGAACAGCAGATAAAGCGGTGTGAAGAACACAGTGGCAACGGTGATCAGAGTCCGCGTCACTTTCAGATAGATCCTGGTTAAAGTCGGGAAATAATAGTCATTCGCCTCCTCGATCATATCTAAGATCGATGTCGGGAGAATCATCGCGGAAGGGGAATTGTCCACAAGGACCACAACCTTCCCTTCCAGCAGACATGCCGCCGCAGTGTCCGGGCGCTCCGTAAACTTAAATTTCGGGAAAGGATTAAACCATTTCCGTTTAAAGAGCGCCTCCGCAAGACTCTGCTGATTCATCCGCAGATCGCCAAGCTCAAGGCTTTCAATGCGGTTTTTCAGGTTAGTGAGCAATTCCTGGTCTACACGGTCGCTCATATAGCAGATAGCGATATCCGTGCGCGATGCCTGTCCGGCTTCTGTCATCTCCATCACCAGATGGGGATCTCGGATCCTCCTCCGCATGAGTGCAGTATTGAACACGATCGTCTCCACAAAGCCGTCACGGGAACCCCGCAGCGATTTATCTTTATCCGGCTCATCTACACTGCGTGCAGGATATGTCCGGCAGTCGATGATGATACACTCCTTATATCCATCGATAAAAAGAGCTGCCGTCCCGGAAAGCACGTTCCTTATAGCCTGATCAAAATCTGTCGCAATATCAACTTCCACATAGGGCACGCTTTTCCGCAGGAAGCCTTCCGCGTCCTCCGGCATATCCTCCTCAGACGTAGAAAGAAAGGAATCCATGATCTTCAACATTGCCTCATCCTTTATGAATCCGTCAATGTAGTAGAATACGGACGACTTTCCCCCGATCTCCATCTCTCTGCGTATGATGTCAAAGCTTTCCTTCACTGGAAGGGTCTCGTTCATATATCTAATATTTTCTTCAAAAGAAGCGCTGAGCTTTTTACTGTTTTTTTCTACCATAGTCACTGTTCCCCTGTTCTGCCAAAAGACAACATTATTACTATGGTTAGGTTACCCTGTTCTGCCCTGATTATTCCACCTATTTTAAAAATCCTGCCGACTTCATCTTCTCGATCACCTGATCCTGCCGCTGTCTCGAGAGTTCCTCACTGGCCACCGGATTATAATTGCTCGGCGCATTGGGAACACCAGCCAAAAGGGTGCATTC
>ERZ1643249.3740-NODE-3740-length-13199-cov-4.742544_pt1 | contig 13199 bp, 13 predicted proteins | sample MGYA00579263_ERZ1643249 | MGnify/ENA primary metagenome ERZ1643249 (study PRJEB29033, sample SAMEA4952264) | chicken gut metagenome | biome: Broiler Chicken; feature: Gastrointestinal Tract; material: Caecum | place: Ireland | collected 2018 | study: Broiler...
TATAACAAAAAATGTAGGCACTTTTTTTGTGTCTACATTTATCTTACAACTTCATTTATAAAAATATCTTTTTTATTGTGTTACTGAAGTTGTAGTGGTTGTTTTTTCTTTAACGGTTACCGTCCTACTTACTTCTTTTGATGATCCATTATATGTTACTTTATAGGTCAATTTATAAGTTCCCGGAACGCTTGTGTTAACCGTATCACTTTTGTTAGAAACTAAAGTAATGGTACTTTCGTTAGTTACATCTATGGAGTTATAAAGTACTACTATTGGTTTAGTATCGGTAAAATTATCACCTTGATTGATGGTCTCGTTAGTTACTTTTACATCAAAATCAGTTGTAATGGATACGCTATGTTGAACACCCTTGCTTCGGTTTGTTTTATAATTTGCATATGCTGTGTATATTACGTATACTGGGTTTGAATAACTTGTTGTATGCGTATAAGAAGTAGAAGTTGTGGTACCAACGTATGTTTCTGAACCGCCAGAACCATCTTTTACGTATATGTCATAACCAATAACACCAAAGCTTTCATCAGCGTTAAGTTCTAACATGTCTTCAGCACTTAAACCATCCCAACTCAAACTAACGGTTTTTCCTGAAACTTTACTACTTACGTTACTTACACTAGGTAAAGTATCATAGCTAGTTGAAGTTTCTGTAGGTGCCGTTCCTTTTCTAAAGTATCCCGTTACTTTCATACTCTCTGGAGTACTTGCACTTGCAAGTTTAAGTGGCATTGAATTTTTTACTACTTCTACCGCTTCAATACTAGATGGAACTTCAAACGTATCACCGGTTTTATCAAATAAGTTTTCTGCTAAATTACGGTAGAACCTATCACGAGTGGACCAAGTTGATGTTGTACTATAATGTTCTTTATATAATTTATCATATCCATACCAGAAGGTAATCGTTTGGGTAGGGGTATAACCACAAACCCAAAGTTCATTAACCGCTCTACTTGAAATTCCGTTTGCTTTAATGGTAGCTTCATCAAAGTTACTTGTTCCTGTTTTTGCAGCAACCTGAACACCACTAATGTTTGCAGCTGTCTTTGCAAGACCGTTAGTTACTGACCAGTTAAGAGCGTAGTTTATTATATATGCAGTAGAATCATTCATTACCCTTGTTTTGGTTGCTTTAGATTCTACAACTTCGTCTGTTTCTTTATAAACGAATTTAACAATCGTGTGAGGTTTTATGTAATAACCGCCGTTTGAAAAGGCTTGATATGCACCGGCCATAGTCATTGGACTCGTTCTTGATTCGTCATCACCTTTACCACCGGTAAATGAACCTATACTATGCGCTTCATGAATTTTATTTGGTTTATGTGTGTCACTTGGATCGTCTGGATTTACACATATATCTTTTTCCTTATCATATTCATAATCAACATCACGATCATAGTCAACGTTGCAAACTTCTGGAGTTATTCCTAAATTTAATACAAATTCTTTAATTTTATCGTTACCAGCTTCGCTTGAGACTTGTTGAAACGTTTTTAGTGCGGTAACGTTTCTAGATAAACCAAGCGCTTGATACATTGGTAAAATACCTTTATATCCGCCATCAGAATTCGATATCTTTTTACCACCCGTATACGTGTGAGGTTCATCAACAATGTAATTAACCGTTCCCCAACCTAGGTATTCAACAGCTGGCCCGTAATCAAATATTGGCTTTGCGGTTGAACCTATGTGTTTATTGGTATGGGTTGCATAATTGAATGATAACTGAGTATTTTTGTTTCGCCCTGCACCGACCGCTATTACTTCACCGGTTTCCGAAGTAGTCATTACTATTCCAGCTTGTACCAGATCATTTTCCCAAGTCCAAGCTTCTCCGTTCATTACCTTATTTATGAAATCTTGTTTTTCTCGGTTCATCGCAGTATATATTTTAAGAGGAGTAGTATATGGGTTTAAATCATATTCTTCTTCCAATTCTTCAACAACCGTATCAATGTATCCTTGATATTCTGAATATGTGTTATCGGTTTGTTCTGTTTTTATTAATGCTGTAATTGGTTGTGACTCGGCTATTTTTCTTTCTTCTTCGGTTATGTAACCATGTCTTTCCATCAAGTAAAGTACCGTTTTTCTTCTGGATTCAGCTCTTTCAGGATAGTTATAAGGATTATAATAAGTAGGAGATTGGAAAAGCCCCGCTATGAATGATGCTTCCGCTAGATTTAATTCATCAACTGATTTTCCAAAATAGTTAAGCGATGCTTGCTCAACTCCATATGCTCCGTTTCCTAAATAAGAATCATTAACGTAGAATTCTATTATTTCTTTTTTAGTATATTTTCTTTCTACTTTAAATATAGAAAGGTAAATATCGGTAAACTTTCTTACGATTCCTTCAAAACCTGATGCAACGGTTGAAGTATAATTATTTTTTACTATTTGCATGGTAAGGGTTGAGGCTCCTCCTGAGTCTTTTCCTAATACTTGTCCAATACCGGCTTTTACGAACCTAGGTAAATCAAATCCGTTATGCTGAAAGAACCTTGAATCTTCGGTAGCAATTATTGCATCTATCAATACTTCAGGTAATTCATCATACGTGATTTCGGTTCTGTTTTCGTTTCCCATTCTAGCAATTATGTTGCCATCTGAATCATATAATTCAGACATTTGAGTAAACTTTAAGTTATTTGGGTCAAACTTAGGGGCTTTAATTATTACGTAAGAAAAGAATACGGTTATCAAAGCTATAAAAGTTATCACGCAAACAAGCAATATATTTAATATTATTCTTTTTCTTTTGCTAAGCTGTGGCTTGCTTTTTGTTGCCTTACTTTTTCTAATTACTTTATCTTTTACTTCACTAGCTTTGGCTTTTATATTCTTTGATATATTGCTAGTTTTTTTGTTTCTTTTCTTCATCATGTTAATTACCTCCAAAATATAAATTATTTATGACTTCAAGATAGTCTATTCTAGGACTATACTTAACTTTAATTATTTTACCATATTCTTTAAAAAAATTTAACGGAATTGATTTTCTTTCATAATTTTTAATAAATTGTTCGAGAAGATCGGTACTTAATAAATAAGTTTCGTTTAACGTGTTAAATCTAACTATTAAAAACGATATAGCACCGTGTCTTTTTACGTCAATTAAGTGTTTTATTTGATGAGAATGAATGTTAGATAAGGAAAACGAGGTTTTTGAATTCGTCTCTTTAGCTTCAAAATCTAAGTATTTTCCTTTATATATCCCGTTATAATCAGTTGTTGATGGCGTTTCAAAGTAGGCTTCTTTTATTTTTCCTGCTTTATAATCAACGTTAACTAATTTTATTGGCGTTGGTTTTTTATATATGTATGCTATATCGTTAATTCTATAATACTCGTTAGATAAATTTATGTCGCTTTCGAGCCCTAAACCACGATTTGCGTAATTACTTTTATTTTTATTTAAACTCACAAACTTAAAATTAGAGTTGTTTATTTTCATAGTGTTCACCAAATAAATTATACTACAAAACAAAACTTTTTGTTATATATTTTGAAAAGAATTGTCGAAACTAATAATAATTCATTTTAATATGTTATTTTATTGTTAGGAGGGGAATTATGGATAAATCACTTATGTTAATTGTTTTTGATGAAATCATAGAAGAAATAACAAAATTGGAAGAAAAAATAATTGTAATGAATACACTTAATTAGGTGGTTTAAATGGAAGAAATAAGGTATTTATATGATTTTTTTCCGCATATTCTTAGCTTATGGATCGTTTTGAATATTTTAGGAAACACGATAAAAATAACTTTTCATATTCCTAGCAAATACATAGTATGGATATTATTAATAGTTAGCATAATTATTAATTTCGCTTTTTTTGGGATAAGTTTTGAAAGTTTTTTTGTTGCTTTTGTAACTTTTAGTTTTTCGGTTTCTTCTTATGATTTGGTAAAATACCTGGGTAAAATAAGAAAAAAACAATAAAAGCGTTAAGCAAAGGTAATCCACTTGTAAATTGACAAAATGATAAATACTTGAGATAATGTTTATTGCAGAGGTGGTAAATTATGTTTAACGGAAGGATTGCTTTAACGCCACAAGATATTTTTGAAAAGGATTTTAAAATTGATACTAGGGGATACCGACTTCAAGAAGTTGATAAGTACCTAGACCAGATAATTAAAGATTATGTAGAGTTTATAAACATAATAAAAGAACTAAAAAACGAAAATAAAGAACTTTCGGGAGAAAACTTGGAATTAAAGCATGAACTTAGAAACTTAAAAGCTAATATTGATATTGTTAAAAAAAGTGAAAAAGAAATCACTAACGTAGACATATTAAGACGTTTATCACAGCTGGAAAAATATGTGTATGATAAAGATGAATAATTATTTTTACGCAAACGCTGCTAATTTTTGTTAGTAGAGGAAAGTCCACGCTCACACGATCCTGTGATAGGTCGTAGTGTTCATGCAAAGGGAATGAATAACCTTTGGTAGGTATAACCTAACGGCGCCGAAATATCCTAAGTCTTTTAGATAAGGTTATGTTAGGCATAAAGTGCCATAGTGACGATTCGCTTTGGAAACGAAGCAAGTGGAACGGGTAAACCCCATGAGTGAGAAACCCAAATTTGGTAGGGGAACCTTTACGAAGGAACCGAACGGAGTAAAGGATGCTGTTAAGGCATAGATAAATGTTTGCGACCAGTTATCTGGTACAGAACGTGGCTTATTAAAATAATTATTATAATAAAGGAGTGAACATTTTGAAGGAAATAGGTGAAGAGTTAAAATCGGCGAGGGAAGAGCACGGAGTTAGTGTTGAAGAAGCTGCTGAAGATCTCAACCTAAGAGTATCTCAAATTGAAAACATTGAAGCTGGTAATTTAAAAGTGTTTAAAGACGTGTTTTATTTAAAATGCTTTATTAGGGATTACGCTAAGTATTTAGGATTAGATGAAGAAAAAATAATGGATGAGTTTAATGAGTTTTTCTTTGAAGAAACATCTAAAATACCCATAGCAGAAATTGAAAAAGCTTCTAAAGAAAAGCAAAGAGAACAAAAGTTAGAGAAGAAGGTAGTTTCGCCATATACGATGGAGGAAAAGAAAAGTTCTAAATTTGTTCCAATAATAGTTACTTTAATTATTTTACTTTTAGTGTTTTTAATTGGTTACTTAATCGTAACGGAGTTTGTAAATCCAAAAGAAGAACAAGAAAATAACATAACGTATTTAGAAATTTAAGAGGTGTATTATGAATTTAGCTAACAAATTAACAATGATTAGAATTTTTTTAACGGTGGTTCTAATCGCAATACTATTATTTCCGTTTTACATGGTTAACTTAAAATTTCCACAGTTAATAATAGGAACGATTCCGGTTGATACTAAATATTTTGTTGCTGCTGGAATATTTGCAATAGCGTCGATTACTGATTTTTTAGATGGACACATTGCAAGAAAATATAACATGGTTACTGATTTTGGTAAAATGGTTGACGCAATAGCAGATAAAATGCTTGTTAATTCCACTTTGATTATACTAAGTGCTCAAGGTTTTGTAGCGCCAATAATAACGGTAATCATTATCTTTAGGGATACCGTAGTAGATACAATAAAGATGATTGCTGGAAGCAAAGGAAAAGTAGTTGCTGCGATTAAATCTGGAAAGATTAAAACTACCTTTTTAATGGTTGGTATCGTACTAACTTTATGTTATAACTTACCATTTGAGTTATTTAATCTTGATATAGCTGATTTCTTATTGGTGTTAGCAACAATTTTCTCTATTATTTCTGGTGTTCAATACTATGTTATGAATAAAGATTTAATATTTACAAAAGAAGAAAAAAAAGAAAAATAGTAAGTTGATAATAATGCATGTACAAAAAATCCTTATTTGATAAAGGATTTTTTCTTTTTTGTAATAAATAAGCAGTAAAATTCAAACATTTGTTCGAAAAAACACTTGATTTTTCTTTTTTGTTCATATATAATATTTTTGTAATATATGATTGGAGGATATATACATGGCAAAAAAAGTCGAGAACGACAAGACTTTAGAACAAGTACTTGCAGATATAGAAAAACAATTTGGAAAAGGCTCAGTTATGAAACTAGGAGAAGAATCGCATAACGAAATAGACGTTGTTTCTAGTGGTTCTCTTACGCTTGATATTGCTTTAGGGGTAGGAGGATATCCAAAGGGTAGAATTATAGAAATATACGGGCCAGAGTCTTCTGGTAAAACTACTTTTGCTCTTCAAGCAATAGCAGAGGTACAAAAAAATGGTGGTAGAGCTGCGTTTATTGACGCTGAACATGCTCTTGATCCGGTGTATGCTAAAAATTTAGGAGTTAACATAAATGAACTTTTATTATCACAACCTGATACGGGTGAGCAGGCTTTGGAAATATGTGATGCATTGGTAAAAAGTGATGCAATTGATATAGTTGTAATTGATTCGGTAGCAGCTTTGGTTCCACAGGCTGAAATAGAAGGTGAAATGGGCGATCCACACGTTGGACTTCAAGCAAGATTGATGAGCCAAGCTTTAAGAAAGTTATCTGGAACCATTAGTAAAACTAACACAATAGCAATATTTATAAACCAATTAAGAGAAAAAGTTGGTGTTTTATTTGGGAATCCTGAAACTACTCCAGGTGGAAGAGCTCTTAAGTTTTATTCAACGATTAGATTAGACGTAAGACGTGGGGAACAAATTAAAAATGGTGATAACGTAATTGGAAACAAAACAAACGTAAAGGTTGTAAAAAACAAGGTTGCGCCACCTTTTAAGACCGCTGCCGTTGAGATAATGTATGGAGAGGGTGTATCAAGGGAAGCTGAAGTACTTGATTTAGCATCGGAAATTGGTATAGTGGATAAAAGCGGTGCTTGGTATGCATATAAGGGTGAAAAAATTGGTCAAGGAAAAGAAAATGCTAAATCATTTTTAAGGGATAACCCAAAAATAAAAGAAGAAATAGAAAATAAAGTAAGAGAAAGTCACGGAATTTTGAAAAATAACAGTAAGAAAGATACTAAGTAATTTTAAAACTCTTAGTATTTTTTTTTATAATAAATTTGTTTTAGATAATTTTAATAGTGTTATAGAAATAAACTCGTATATATAGTATAATTAACTTAGGTGATAACATGAACAGTATAGAATCAAGAATAAATGAATTAATTGAAATAATAAATAAAGCAAGTTATGAATATTACGTAAATGATAATCCTAGCATCACAGATCAAGAATATGATGATTATTATAATGAACTAATAAAGTTAGAAAGCAAATATCCTGAATTAAAAAGAGAGGATTCTCCAACTTTGAGGGTTGGGGGAGATGTTGTGGAAAAGTTTTCAAAAGTAACTCACAAGAGCCCAATGCTTTCTTTTGATGATATTTTTAATGAAGACGAAATAGTATCTTTTGATGAGCGAATTAGAAAAACTTGCCCTAATGCTTCTTACACACTTGAACCGAAGATGGATGGTTTATCAGGATCTTTAGTTTATGAAAAAGGAATTTTGGTAAGGGCGGCAACTAGGGGAGATGGAGTGATAGGAGAAGATATTACCCATAACGTTAAGACAATTAAATCAGTACCTTTAAAGCTAACTAAAGATATTGATATAGAGGTTCGTGGGGAAATATACATGAGTAAAAAATCATTTGAAAAGTGTAACGTAGAACGTAAGAAAAAAGGCGAACCTTTATTTGCTAATCCACGTAATGCTGCAGCGGGAAGCGTAAGGCAATTAGATAGTAGTATAGCGGCGAAAAGAAACCTTGATTTTATGGCTTATTTTTTACCTAATCCGGATGTTTATAACATTAAGACTCAAGATGAATCGCTCAAGTTTTTAAAAGAACTAGGCTTTGTTACTAATTATAAACTAAATGGAATTGCTAAAAACGTTAAAGAAATAATTAGTTATATAGATGATTTGTCAGAGAAAAGAAAAGATTTACCTTTTGAAATTGACGGAGTTGTTTTAAAGGTAAATAATTTGGATGACGAGGCTAAATTAGGCTTTACCCAAAGGGTTCCCAGATGGGGAATAGCCTATAAGTTTCCCGCAATAGAAGTTTTAACTACCTTAAAAGAAATTAAATTTACGGTGGGAAGAACCGGGAAGATAACCCCTAATGCTATATTTTCTCCAGTTCATGTAGCAGGTTCAATCGTATCAAAGGCAACCCTTCATAACGAAGATTACTGCATTGACAAAGATATAAGGGTTGGTGATGTAATTTCAATTAGAAAAGCAGGAGACGTAATACCAGAAGTAGTAGAAGTAAAAAAAGAAAGAAGAACCGGTAAGGAAACACCTTTTAAGATGATTGAAACTTGTCCTATGTGTGGTTCTAAGTTAGTAAAGGAAGATGCAAATTATTTTTGTAAAAACTTAAACTGTCCTGCAAGAAGTATCGAAGGTTTGATTCATTTTGCTTCACGTGATACAATGAACATAGATGGTTTGGGAGATAGAATAATAGAAGATTTTTATAACATGGGTTTTATTAAAAATATTCCAGATATATATAAATTGGAAAAACATAAAGAAGATTTAATTGAACTTGAGGGCTTTGGTAACAAGAGTATTAATAATTTATTGGATAGTATTCAAAATTCCAAGAAAAATTCTTTAGAAAAAGTTCTTTTTGCACTAGGTATAAGATACGTAGGTAAAAAAACCGCAAAAATTTTAGCAAAATATTATAAAAACATCGATAACTTAATAAAAGCTGATGAACAAGAACTTACCAACATTAATGATGTTGGTAGCGTTATCGCAAAAAGCATAAAAGAATATTTTTCAAATGAGAAGAACATTGCGTTAATAAATGAGTTAAAAGCGTTAGGTTTAAACTTTGAATATATTTCAACTTCTACGGATAGCAGGCTCGATGGTACAACATATGTTCTTACTGGAACGTTAGAAAGATATAAAAGAGAAGAATTAACGAATATTTTAGAAAATTTAGGAGCTAAGGTAACTAGCAGTGTAACTAAAAACACCACGGGTGTTATAGTTGGTGATAAGCCTGGTAGTAAATACGACAAAGCTTTAAAATTGGGGGTAAAGATATATAAAGAAGAAGACATTGAAGAATTGATAAAATAGTTATTAAAAAATAAGATAAAAATAATATGTTTAAAACAAAACTTGACAAATATAAAAATTATGATAGTATATATGACATAATTTTTGTTGGTGTTTGCTTGTACAGAAACACGTAGTGCAAGCAAAATAAAACGGGTTTTGTTTGCGGACAAGACCTTTTTTTAAAGGTAAATATAGGAGGAAATAAATATGAAAACAATCTATAATACATTGTATAGAACGTTCAAGAACAGCATAAAAAATGGTGGGAAGGATACGGCACTAAATTATTTTGGCTGTAAAATTAATTATTCAACAGTTTTAAAAAATATAGAAATTTTAGCAGATGCATTAGTAACAGATGGCATAAAAAAAGGAGATATAGTTTCTGTTTGTACGGTTGGCACACCAGAATTTGTTTATTTATTATTTGCTTTAAATAAAATTGGTGCAATTCCGTCAATGATTTATCCTACTGCGACTGAAAAAGATATAAGGGAATCAATTGTTCGCACTGAATCAAAAAGGATATTTGTGATTGAAGATACTGAAGTTTGTAAAAAAATAAAGAAAGCGACGGAAGGAATAGATATAAATATAGTTACGATTCCACCAACCAATTCTTTAATTGCGCCAATTAGATTTATAGCACAAGCTAAAAACTTTTGTGATAAACATAGCGTTGATAACGAAGTGTTTAAAGGAATGAATAATGTAAAAAAATATAATCAGTACATAAAAAACAGAAGTTGTAAGAGTAATGAAGTACCATATTCTAAAGATCAAATCGCAATTTTACATCCAACTGGAGGCAGTACAGGGCCTTCAAAAGAGGTTATGGTAACTAATGAAAATGTAAATGCTTTAGTAGATAATTATGAAATTTCAGGACTTACATTTAAGCCTGGAGAAGTTGTTTTAGATGTCTTGGTGCCTTTTGTTGCTTATGGAAGTGCTTTATTATATAAATCTTTAGTTGAGGGTGCAGAAGTGGTTCAAATACCATTATTTAAGCCTGAGGAGTTAGCTAAGAATTTTAAAAAATATAAACCTACTCATTTTAGTGGAGTTCCTACTTACTTTGAATCACTATTTGATGATCCAAAATTCAAAGATGAAATTATGGACTATTGTGTAACAATGGCTGCTGGCGGAGATGGAATAAAAACAAGTGCTCACGAAAGAATTAATAGTCTTTTAAAACAACATAAATGCGCTTGTGAAAACTTACTTATCGGTTATGGTTTAACAGAAAATTATACAACTGTTACAACTAATTTGAATGATTCGTACCATTTAGGAACAATTGGTGTACCATTAGGTGATAATGAGGTTATTATTTATGACACTAAGACTGGTAAAGCCGTAGAAGATGGTTTATCGGGAGAAATTTGTGTAAGCGGAAGAACCGTTACGAAGGGTTATTATAAAAATGAGGCTGAGACAAACAAAACGTTTATTAAACATGATAATGGAAAAATTTATTTGCATACAGGGGATCTTGGTCATTTTATAAATGTAGATGGAAAAAGATTTTTAGTCTTTGATGGTAGAATAAAGGATATAATAATAAGAAGTGGATATAAAATATATCCATCAATAGTAGAAGATGAAATAATGAATAATGAATACGTTGAAGAATGTTGTGTGGTTCCTGTGTATGATCAGATTGATAAACATGCTCCAAAAGTACATGTTGTTTTAAAAGATAACGTCGATCCTAAGGACGCAATTAATTCTATTAATGATATGTATGATCAAAATAAAGAAAATCATTTTCCAGAGTATCATAAACCAGTTGCGATTAAACCTAGAGATTCTATGCCACTTACCAAAATGTTGAAAATAAACAGATTAGCTCTTAGAATTGAAGATATAATTTTAAATCATCCTTTTGTTAAAGAAGCAAACATTACCGTAAACGAGTCTTCAAAATATGATTATACTTTTGACGTTTTAGTTAATGATGGAATAAAAGTAAAACCAGAAATAATTGAAAGAGAATTAATAAAATATTGTTTTGAGAAATTTGAAGAAGAAAAAATGAAAGTTAAAAGTATTAAACTTAACGTTAAGACTTTTAAAGAATATTCTGACAAAGATTTGGTTATGAAAGAAAATCAAAAAGTAAAGAGTATGTAAAATTGAATTTTACTTAATGCTTTTTACTTTTTTTCGTGATATACTGACTATAAGGAGGATGAGTTTGTGATAAATAACACTATGTTTTTAACGGCATGTAGTTTGTTTTATAGTATTTTACTTATTATTTTTGTATTTAGAAAAATAAGTGAAAAAAACAAGTTTAAAGATAAAATGTATAAGGGATTAATAATTTCAAATTTTTTTGGTATTTTAATAGAACTTTTTTGTGTTTATACGTGTGTAAATTATAAAACTTTACCAACTTTAACTATGATTTCTTTGAAAGCTTTTTTAATATACTTACTATCGTGGATAACAATTTTTACATTATATATTTTTGGAATTTCATATCAAGACCAACGAATCTTAAAATTACAAAAGATTGTAAAGAATTTGGCAATAATTGGTTTTTTATTAGCTAGTATAATAGTATCAATCCTTCCAATGGATTATATTATAAAGAATGATGTAATAATGTATACTTCGGGTAGTAGTGTTCAATTCGTGTATTTTGTTTCTGAACTTTTAGTAATCTTATGCTTGTTTTTTATGTTTAGAAATACAAAAACGTTTAAAGGACAAAAATATGCACCATTATTTATGTTTATAGCTGGTGGCGCGTTTGTAATGATTGTTCAGGCAATGCACCCTGAATTGTTGCTTATGACATCAATGGAAACTTTTATAACATTTTTGATATATTTTACATCAGAAAAAGAAGCAGTACAAAAATTAAAAGAGGAAAAGAAGTAAAAAACTTTTCTTTTTTAAGGAGGAATTAATATGGAAAATGGGGTAGGAAATACTTTAAGTTTGTTTGATAAACTCACATTAAAATATTATGACTATTTATATACTGCATCGATAGCAAAAGAAGCTGTTTCTGGAAAAGAAAGTAATGGTGGAATACTTATTGTCGGAATGATAATAGTAATTGTTGGACTAGTTGGGTTTATATTAACTAAAAATAGAAACTAATAAGATACGATTTTGTATCTTATTTTTTAATTAAAGTGGAAATTAAACATAATTTATAGTATAATATTTATCGTATGGGAGGCGACTAAAAAATGTTACCAAAAATAAAGAAGTTTATAAAGAAAAACAAAAAGCAGGTTAAGATTGGTTTGATAGTGTTAATTATACTTATCGTATTTTTAGTATTATATAAATCTTTATTTTATTCTAATTCAGAAAAAGCAACTTATGGAGTAAGGTTAAGAGACATAGAGGATAATGAATTTACAAAAGAAGAGCAAAAAGAAGTTAAGGAAAAATCTTCTGACATTGAAGGCGTTTCTTCTTTAGAAATCGTGATTAAAGGACGGTTAATAAAGTTTTTTGTTACGTTTGATGAAGGCGTTAGTAACGATGATATGAAAAATAAATTTAACGAGATGGTAGGATATATAAGTGATAAAGTTAAAAATTATTACGATATAACTTTTTATGCAATTCAAGATAAAGATGATAAAGAAAATTATCCTTTAATTGGTTACAAACATAAAAGTAATGCTGAAATAACTTTTGATGAGTTTTAGAGGTGGTAGACATGAGAAAGAAAAAGAACAATACGTGGTTAGTAGGTGCTTTAATAGTAGTACTTGTGGTAATATTAATTATTCTTATAAATTTTAGTAGGGGTAATGCGGGTAATACTAATTTAAATTTAACTGAAAAAAAGTGGATAGAAAATAATAAAAAGGACGTTATTAACGTTTCAATAGCGAATAACATTCCTGGTTTTAGTAGCGATGGTGAAGGAGTATTTTTTGACTACGTTAGTAAACTAGAAGAGCAAACGGGATTATCGTTTAATTTAATATCTTATGATGCTGGATCTGATGTGTTAGAAAATGATTTATATTTAGAAGTTGTTAGTGGTGAAGAAGTAAATGATTTGAAAGATGACAGCATGGTATTTTTTAAAGATTATTA
>ERZ1643249.3741-NODE-3741-length-13196-cov-5.823910_pt1 | contig 13196 bp, 11 predicted proteins | sample MGYA00579263_ERZ1643249 | MGnify/ENA primary metagenome ERZ1643249 (study PRJEB29033, sample SAMEA4952264) | chicken gut metagenome | biome: Broiler Chicken; feature: Gastrointestinal Tract; material: Caecum | place: Ireland | collected 2018 | study: Broiler...
TTCCGCCAAACGCTATTACCAGCGCAAGCAGTAACATTGTCAGTTTCTTTTTCATCTTTTACCTCCTTATGGGATATTGTTGTATAGCTTATACGCTTTAATTAAATTATATAGCCGATATTGTTTTTTGTCAACACTTTTGCAACAATTATGTAAAAAATATATAGGCTTTTCATAAATTATTATCATAGCCGTCCACAAGGCAAAAATGCGAAAAAATACCGTAATTACGCATAATTACCGCCTATATATAATGTTTTACGCCGTTTTTGCCGAAATTATTCGCTTTACTCTCCGCAGTTTGGCCGTCCTTTTACATAAAATTCGTAAAAAGTTGCGGCAAAAAAAAGCTCTTTTTCCGTCGCCGACGTTTCGTATGAGTTTTTTTTGCGGTTGCGGCTGCGGCGCGCGGAATTCTTTAGGAAAACAGCGGCGTCGACATATAGCGGTCTCCGCCGTCGGGCAGTATCACCACTATGTTTTTGCCGGCGTTCTCATCCCGCTTGGCTATACTCACCGCGGCGGCAAGGGCGGCTCCCGAAGAAATACCCGACAAAAAGCCTTCCTCTCTGCCCGTCATACGCGCATACCTGTACGCGTCGTCGTCGCTTATATCCATGACACAGTCGTAAATGCCTTTATCAAGCGTTTCGGGAATAAAATTGGCGCCTATGCCCTGAATACCGTGCGCGCCGGTCCGCCCCTTTGTCAAGAGCGGCGACGAAGCGGGTTCGACCGCCACGATTTTAACGGAGGGAATGCGTTCTTTCAAAAATTTTCCCGCGCCCGACAAAGTGCCGCCCGTTCCCACTCCGGCGACAAAAAAGTGCATTTTGCCCTCGGTCGCGTCATATATTTCCGGCCCCGTCGAGGCATAGTGGGCCGCCGGGTTGGCAGCATTGTCGAACTGTCCCAAAATGACGGCGCCGGGAATAGCGTTAGCCAGCTCGTTTGCCTTTTCTACCGCTCCCCCCATGCCTTTTTCCACATCGGTCAGCACGACTTCGGCTCCGTATGCCTTGATGAGACGTATGCGCTCTTGCGACATGTTGGCGGGCATGGTAAGTATTACTTTGTAGCCGCGCACCGCTCCCACCGACGCAAGCCCTATGCCCGTGTTGCCGGAAGTGGGCTCGACAATGGCGGCTCCCGGGCGGAGAACGCCGCGCTTTTCGGCGTCGTCTATAAGGAATTTTGCCACGCGGTCCTTGACCGATCCCGCCGGATTGAAATATTCCAGCTTTGCAAGAATGTGCGCCTTAAGACCCAGCTTTTTTTCAATGTTCCCCAGCTCCACGAGCGGAGTGTTGCCGATGAACTGTTCGACAGATGTGCCTATTTTCATATTAAACTCCTTCTTTCCGTTTGACGGGCGGGCGTTTGTTCCCGTCGTCTCCTTTTTGCAAAGTATAACACCCGGCGGGCGTATTGTCAACTCTATTATACGGAAAAAGGCGGACCGGCAACCCGGAACCCGCCCTTTCCTTTATCTAAACAGCATACACCCTTGTTTTTTGAATTTTTCCGCCATGTCATCCAGCTGACGTTCTGTACAGCCGAACCTTTCCGCAAGGCAGGTCTTGCACAAAAATTTCTGAGCGGCGCGGTTGACGAGTTTACGCGTCAGAGCCTCTTCCAGCGGAATAACTTCTCGTCCGCACACAACGCACCTGGGCATTATGCGTCCACCACTTCCGCGATATAAACGGCGCTGCAATGCGGTCCCACGTTTTCCATGGTCACGCAGCCGTTGGCGCTTAAAATCTGCTTGCCGGTCACGACGTTTTTAAGCAGCAGCTTTTTGCCGGAAGATTCGGGCACGCCTACGCTTTCGGTGAGGAAAGTATTGTTCCATCTGGTTTCGCCGTCGCTGAGATTAAATTCGCCTATCGCGATTTTTCCGTCGTCCAAAAACTTTGCCAGCAGTACCACACCGTCGGGATAATTGCAATAATAGACATCGTTTTTTATGCTGCGCTCGATGTTCTTTTCCATTTTGTGACCGATGAAAAAGGGCTGGCAGTACTTTTTGTCCTGATCTATGCGGATAAGGTCCTTGTTTGTGACAAGTTTAAGCGTTTTGTCGTCGATCTTGCGAATATCGTTGCCCAACATAAGCGGCGAAGAAAACATGCACCAGAAGGCAAAATGCGTAAAGTATTCGTCGTAAGTGCATCCGCCCTGTCCGACGTGGCCGTCGCCGTTCATGCCCACCACCAGCATATCTATGTCGTTAAAGCAGCCCATGCCGTTGTATTCCATGTATTTGAGCTGATATTGTATTATGTCCTTTACCGACGCCCAGCAGTCGAAAATATCGCCCGTCGAACGCCAGCTGTTGGCGCCCGTTTCCTTTATCCACACGCGCGTATCGTCGGCGCCCCATGAACAGGCGGAAAACAGTATGTCTCTGCCACAGTTGGCAAGCGCAATGCCCATCCGCTTGTACAACAGGTGCCCGGGCGTGCCTGTCGAATGGAAACAATAGTCGTACTTTAAGAAGTCGACGCCCCACTCGGCAAAAGTGGCGGCGTCTGTAAATTCGTGCTCGTACGAAGCGGGATAACCGGCGCAGGTCACCACTCCGGCGCACGAATACATGCCGAATTTAAGCCCTTTTTTGTGAATATAATCGGCAACGTACCTCATTCCGTGCGGAAATTTTTCGGGATCGGCTACAAGTCGACCGTTTTTGTCGCGTTCGTGCAGGCTCCAGCAGTCGTCGATAACGATATATTCGTATCCGGCGTCTTTAAGCCCGTTTTCGACCAAGGCGTCGGCAGCCTCGAGCACGAGTTTTTCGTTGATCTCCTGTGCAAACGTGTTCCACGAATTCCAGCCCATCGCGGGCGTGTTTTTTACCATTTTCGTCCTCCTATGCGTTTTTATTTAAGCGTTGCGATTTCGCTTTGACGCAGTTTTTTTATTCTCAGTCTGTTGAGCATTCCGCCGTCCTCCGGTCCGCCCGCGCAGTACGCCAGCAGCACCGAGCCGTCGGCGAGTTCGTGTATTGCGGTATACGCATAGCCGCGGCTTTCGTCGTTTTCGATTTCCTTAAAGGCTAGCGGCCTGTCCTGCCGCAAAACCGCCGCGACCAACGGCGTTCTGGCCCCCGTCCACACGTTTCTTACATGCTGGCTTTTTCCGTTCCAAAGCGGCACGGGATTCCATACGTACAGCGATTTGCCGTGGCTTAGCCGTTTCATGCTTATGGGCGACACGGGAGCGGTAAACTCCGACGGAACGGGAGCGGTCCATTGTACTCCGCCGTCGCTGCTGTAACTTTCGTAAATTCTGCCGAATTCGGTGCGAATCATCATTTTTATTCTTCCGTCGTCCGTTTCGATAAGGCCCGGCTCCTGCCATCCGGCATGAAAGCAGCTTTTGGGCGCGTAATCGTAGGCAATGACGGCGGTTTTTTTCCAGACGTTTCCGTCATCGTCCGACCTGAACACCCAGATGTGTTCGGGATTGGCGGCTGCGCCTTTCTTAAAGGTTATTCCGTCGGCGTCATCACCGGCGGTAACGGGACAAAACGCCACCGCGAGCATAAACGCCCCGTCTTTAAGGTGCAGGACACGGTCGTTATTGAGAATAAAAAATCCCGGCTCGTCTATTATCTTTTTCGGTTTTGACCAGCTTTTTCCTTCGTCGCACGAACGCATAAAATGCGGAATACACTGATACGGCCGCCGCTTTACCAGGAAAAACATGCCTATGTCGCCGTTGTTCATACGTATAAGCGACACGGACATGAGATTGACGGCGTCAAGTTCTCCGTGCGTCAAAACGGGAAAAGCAGGCGAAAAGTCCTCTCCGTCGGGCGTCGAGATACAGCCGTAAATATCGGCGGGCGCCCCGTCGTCGCTGTCTCCGCCCGAATAACGCGAGTAGGCAAACAGCACCGACCCGTCTTTCAACGTGACGAACGACCCTTCGCTGTTGCGGGGGTTGTCGGCCGACGGCGCAAAGTCTTTTACTATTCTGCCAAGCATTTTATTTTCTCCTTAATTACCGACGGCTTATGTGCGTCCGCACGGCTTTTGATTGTCTGATTGTCTATAGTTAAATTATATCACTTACGCGGCGGATTTGCAACCGCCAATTGCTTTTATCGTTTAATGATTTGTTCTTTTTTCTTAACGAATTGTGCGATTGCTCCATGCTATGCGCACGCTAAGCACCGACGATTATTTTTATTCCGTCGCGTATGCCGGCATACAGGCGGTCTTTGGAATACATCAAAATACGCAGTTCGACCGAAGCGCCGCTTGCAACCGGAATTTCGCACTCAAGCATTTTGGGCGATGCGGCGCCCGCTTTTTTGTCCTTATAAACCAAGCCGCCGTTGACGTAAACTTCGGTATAATCCGATTCAAGCCAATTGAAAACCATGCCGTATTTTTTGCCCGACGGCAAATCGAACTTTGCCCTGTAAATGCGCCAGCCGCTGTGAAAATCGTTTTGATGCGTTCCCACTGTCGATACAGGCATAAAGGAATTCATGTCGTTGTCGGCGATTTCCATAAGCGGGTCGGGTTTTTCGGCCGTAATGGCGGAGACGGTAAAGTCGGTAATGAGATAGCTCTCGGCGGAGGACAGCTCGTTGTTTTTAACGGGCACAAGCGTAAACTCTATGGTTTTTGGGGGCAGACCCGCCGCTTTAATAATCAAAGTACCGTTCTTGCCGCCGCGTTTTGCGGATATAAGCGCCTGGCACCTTCCGGCATACAGTTTACGGCGCGGCTTAACGTCCGATTCGTGGCTGTTGGGGTCGCCGTTGCCTACGCCTCTTACGAAAATATCGCCTGTCGTTTCAAAGTGCAGCAGATTTGCCGCCTGCGGCAGCATAACGCCCTTCTTGTCTTTAAGCGATAAATTTACCACCGCCGTGTCCTGTCCGTCGTCGCCTATAATAAGGCTCGAACATTCCGCCGCAATTACCGCCGCCGCTCCCGCGGTTGTACATTGGTCGCGGCATACTTCGCTGCCGCCGACAAAGCCCGCCGCCTCTATGGTTCCCGGTTCGTAGGGCACCATCCATTCGGGAGTGTTTATGCAGTCGGACGCCTTTTTGCCCAGCGACCGCCCGTTTAGTATCAGTTCGACGCTGTCGCAGTTGGTGACAGCGGCGACGCGCACTGTTTCGCCTTTACGATGATTCCAATGCGGCATTATATGCACCATCGGCTTGTCCGTAAAACACGCTTTGTTGAAGTAATACGAATCTTTTGCAAATCCGCAGGTATCCATTATACCGAATTGCGATGACACCGACGGCCATTTATAGGGAGTGGGTTCGCCGCGATAGTCAAAGCCCGTCCAGATGAAAATACCGGCAAAATAGTCGTTTTTGCGCACGAAATCCCATGTCTCGCGCACCGTTTGTCCCCAAGGAACAGTCTCTTCGTCGTAGCCGGCGAGCACGTGTTTGTCGCTGTCGGTCTTGTAGCAGCCCCGTGTGGTGACCGCGCTGTTGTTTTCCGAGCCGATAATGGGCTGAGCGGGATTCTGTGCATGCATTTCCGATATTTTGTCTATAGCATAGTTTATACCGGTAACGTCCATTTCCATGCCGGCGCCCTGCATATTGCCGTTTATGGCGCCGGTAATAAGCCGAGAATCATCCAAACTGCGCGTAACGGCTTTAAGACGGCGGAAAATGCGTGCGCCGAGTTCGGTGTTTTGCAGCGGTTCTTCGTTGAAAAGCGACCAGAATATTACGGAAGGGTGATTGCGGTCGCGCTTTATAAGCGTGCGCAGATTGGCTACAAATTCTTCGCCCGTCTCGAAACGGCGGTTTTCGTCCATGACGATAAGACCCATTTCGTCGCACGCATCCAGAATTTCCTTGGCCGGCGGATTATGCGCGCAGCGATAGGCATTCGTTCCAAGCTGTTTTAATAGTTTTATGCGGTAATATTGCAGCGAATCGGGCACGGCGACGCCCACTCCGGCATGGTCCTGGTGATTGCACGTGCCTTTGATTTTGAGTGGTCTGCCGTTGAGAAAAAAGCCCTTTTCGGCGGTGACGGCAAATGTACGGAACCCTGTCCTTTCGACGACGCTGTCCTTTTCTTCTCCGTCGGCGACAAGCGTTATTTTTACGGAATAAAGATTGGGAGCGTCTACGTCCCACAATTTCGGAGAAGTAACGGTAAAGCTTTGCTTTATTACAACCGACGATGCGGCGGGAACTTCGGTTTCGGCAGATGTGCTTTCGCATATTTTTTTGTCGCCGTCATACAGCTCTACGACAGCTTTTGCCCTGCCGTTCTCGTACGCCGAGTTTTCCGCCTGCGTTTCGATATACACCGTCCACGCCTCTTCGGAAGTTTTGACGGGCTTGATAAAAACGCCGTTGTGCGCGATGTGCAGCGGCTCCTTGATATACAGCCGTACATGGCGGTAGATGCCCGCGCCTTCGTACCACCACCCTTCGGTCGCGAGACCGTTTATATGTACCGCCAGCGTATTTATGCCGGCCGGTCCGTACTGAATTCTGTCGGTAATATCGATGCCCGTCTCGACGTACGCGCTGTACGAGTGCGCCGCCAGCGAACCGTTGAAGTAAAATTCGGCGTTTACCGCGGTGCCCTCAAAGCACAGATAGGCGTGCTTACCCTTTAGCTCCTCGCCCAAAACGAAAGTTTTCCTGTACCAGGCGTTGTCGCGGTAACGATAGCCGTGGGACAAAAGGTTGTCGGCCGAAAAACCGCTGTACGCCAGATAGTCGTGCGGCAAATCTACGCGCTGCCAGTCGGCGTCGTCGTAACTCCTGCCCGCGGGACCCTCTATTCCGCCCGCTTTGCAATGCGAATAAGTCTGAGCATGGCTGTTTTTGTCCTTGTCGACAATGTCTCCGAGATGGAATTTCCAGTTTTCGTCGAGAGTAAATACGCTTCTCATACAACAATCTCCTTGCGTCTTTTTTATAAGAATATTATAAGACAAGCGCGCGCCCGAAGTCAATGTGCGCGCCGCTCTTTTTGTAGGACAAAGTTGCTTAAAATGCACTTTTCGGGCAACTTTTCGCAATTTTGTCCAAAATTCAATTATGACAAAGCCGATTATTCTTCGACAATAAGCGTCGCCGCCTCCTGTTCTTCGAGCAAAAGCGAAAAGACGTGTTTTCCGAAGACGCGCAGATTTACGGACAGTTTTTCGTCCGCGTTGTTTTTGAGACATACCGCGATTTTTCCGTCTGTACGCCGGCACGCAAACACGCTGATGCGGCTGTCGTAGGACGAAGTGCGCATGGCCGTGCCGTCGCTGCCGCAAAAGTGCGACACCATATACATTTCGTCATACACGCGCGTCGTCGCCACCTTTCCGGAGGAGCGGTCCAATAGCACCGGCGCCAAACATCCCGACTTGCGGTCGTGATAAGGTCCGCCCTCGTCATTTAGCATGAGATTCCATTCCGTAATCGCGTTTGCACCGTGGCTGAGATTGCCAATGGCTTCGCTTGTATAGTTGCCGATAGGTCTGCTCATGCCGCTGCAAAATTCCGACTCTATTATAAGTTTTTCGGGATACATGTCGCGCAGTACTTCCACCGCGTCAAAATGTTCGCCCGAATACCAGTGGAAGGCGGCGCCGTCGACATCCGAATTTTCAAAGGCATATTCCGCCCTTTCGAAAAGCCGCTCTTTGTTGTGATCCCACACCAGCACCGCGGCGTCAATGCCTTCTCTTTTGAATTTTTCCTTTAGCACGCGCGCAAACCGCGTTTCCTGTTCGGCGTCAAAAACGCAGCTTTCCCATGTCTGAACGGCGTGCGGTTCGTTTTGCAGCGTCACCGCCGAAATTTTAATGGAATGGCGTTCATAACCGCGTATAAAGGCGCAAAACGCGTTCGCCCAATCGCCGTAATATTTTTCCATAAGGCTGCCGCCGTGCAGTCTGTCGCCGTTGTCCTTCATGAATGCCGGAGGACTCCACGGCGACGCGAAGAACGTCATTTTGCCGTCCGTATAACGCAGCGCATCCGATATAAACGGAATCTTGTATTTTTCGTCTTCCGTTATGTCAAACTGCCGACCGCCGTCTTTAACGTTGTCGTACATGTATAAAGAAAAATCGCTCGACGCCATGGGAATACGGCAAAAGTTGTACTTAAGGCCGGTTTTGCCAAACAGCAGTTCGAGCGTTTTTTGTTTTTCTTCGGGGGAAAGAAGGCTGTAGTTGTAGGCCGCGCTGTCGGTAAAAGCACCGCCGAAACCCAAAATCTTCTGTCTTGTCGCGTTGTAGACGTTTACAACCTTTTCTTCCGTTTCGTTGTCAGCGGAAAACTGCGCCGCCGCACTTTCCTTGCGGCCGCCATCGGACAGCCTTGCTATTCTCGTCACTTCCATAACCAAACCTCGTAAAAAATAAAGCTATGGTTACATTGTACCTTATAGGAGGCGTATTGTCAAATACAATCAGCCCTTGAAATACTTATTTTCCACACAGCACAGAGCGCCCGGAATATCAAGGCTTGATACGCTGCTGCCTATAAACGCGCCGTCGACGGGCAAAGACACCGCCGTTCCGGAGTTTTCGTTGCAGCAAACGATGAATTTGCCGAAAATATCGAAATCGCGCGGGCCCTCTCCTCCGCACGGGAATTTGCCCATGGCTTCCAGCTTTTCGGAAAGCGTGAAGATGCATTGTTCCTTTCTTACCGACGCGTATATTATGCCGTCCGACATGCGTATCGCGGCGGCGGTGCTGCCGGACAAACCGCACTGTAAAAGCACGGTGTCCTTTACTTTCAGTCTGCCGCCCGAAAAGTCGCACAGCGTTACCGACGGCACCAGCTCGTTTATTGCGTATAAGCTCTTGCCCGACGGCGAGAATACCAAGTGTCTTACGCCGTAACCTTCGGGCATATGCGTGACGTCCGCAACGCCGAGATTTTCGTCGTACACGGTAATAGTATCCAACCCGAGATCTGTGCACAGCAGATTTTTCCCGTCGGGCGTGAATCCCACGAAATGCGTGTGCGCGCTGTTTTGGCGCGGCAGGTTTACGCCCCGCCCCGTATGAACGTCGCACGTCGCGCAGTTTTTGGATATGTTGCCGCTGAGATAGTTGACGATATACACGCCTTTTTCGGATACGGCGAGATGACAGGCGCATTCGCCGAGAGTATCCTTTGCCTCGGAAATATCGGAAAAGTCCGGCTTTATCGAAAAGCAGCTGCTGTTGCCGCCCGCTCCGCCGTATTTTAATATTACGTACATTCTGCCGCCGTACAACGCGGCGTACATGGGGTAGTCGCACGCAAATTTTTCCGCCGCTTCCAGCGATCCGTCATCGCCGAGACGGCACCTGTAAATACCGCCGCCCGCCTCTTTTTTTTCGCAGCCTAAAATAAAAATCTCTTTCATTACTCTCACCTACATGGTTTTCGGGCTTTCCGCCTTAAATTACATCATTGTTTCGGAAGAATTGCCGTCGTCCTTTTCGGCGGCGTTATATTCGTCGCTCCAATCGAGGTCGCGGTACTTTTCCGCCTCGGGCGTGACTTTTATCCACTCCGTCAGCATGTCCAGCATATCCTTGGTCCAGACGGCCTTGTCTATCTGCGCGGTGGTAAACTTGCCGCGACGTATCATCTCGAATCCGAAGTCGTCCTTAACGTGCGTTTTAACGGCGCCGTCCACCACTTCCGCCACGAGATGGGAGGGCACGAACAGCACTCCGCCCCCTCCGCCGTACACTATATCGCCGGGCAGTACGGTGGCTTTTCCTATGCGCGTGACGTAATTGAAGTCCTTCATGACAAAGTCGCGTATGGGCGTGGGGTCTATGCCGCGGTAATAGACTTTTATTCCGTCTATTTCGCGCATTTGCTGAACGTCGCGTATGCCGCCCCAGATGACCGCTCCGCCGTTCTTCGTGCGGGTTTTTATCGCCGTAGTGAGGTTGCCGCCGATAAAGGTGCCCTTGTAAATTTTGTCGTACATATCCGCCACGACAACGTCGCCCTCCACCAGGCTGTCTATCACCCACTGGTTAAAATTGCCCGCTCTGCCCTCGCTGTCGCCTACGGCTTTCATGGTGTCGTAAAGGTCGGGGCGCGTCGGAACGAAAGTGCACGTCACGGCTCTTCCCACAAGCGGCTTGTCGTCGCCGCCCATCAGGCGCAGATCCCCCTCGAACTGGCTTTCGTAGCCCTTCAAAAAGATGGGTTTCCACAGCTCTTCCAGCGTCATCGTGCGCATTTTTTCCAAATATTTATCGGCAACTTTGGGTCTGCCGTCGGGAAAGCGCTCGCCCTTCCACCGGGGAGTAAGCGCTATTATGTCTTCTCGGTTTGAAAATCTTATCATAAATCACCTCGCCTTACAAACTCAGTCCGCCGTCGATTATGATGTCGGCGCCGGTAATATAATTTGCCTTGTCGCTCACCAAAAACGCCACCGTTTCGGCAATTTCCTCCGGAAGGGCAAATCTTCCCACGGGGATTTTCTGCGAAAACAAGGCGCGTTTTTCGGGGTTGTTGTACACGTCGGCATTCCGCGGCGTAATCACCGCTCCCGGCGCGACGTTGTTTACCGTAACGCCGTACGGAGCCGCCTGCTTGGCTATGTTTTTAACAAGGCTCATAACCGCGCATTTGGTGGCGGAATACATGGGCAGCTCCGGGTGGCAGCAATGCTGATTGACGCTGCCTATTGTGATTATGCGCCCGGTGCCCTTCTTCATCATCGCCGGATAATACGCCTGCATGAGCGCCAGCGTCGAGACCACGTTTACCTCCAGCTGCTCGCGCATGCTCCGTTCGTCGATATCCAGCCAGTTTTGCTTGTGCTGAACGCTCGCATTGAGAATGAGCGCGTCCACTGCGCCGGTTTTTGAAAACAGCGATTGCGTCTCCTGCCATTTCGATAAATCCGCGGTCACGGCGTTTGCCGCGCCTATTTCCCGGCGTATATTCTCCGCTTTTTCGATATCGCGGCGGCAGTGCACCGTGACGCTGTAACCGTCTTGCACCAGCTTTTTTGCTATTTCTTTGCCGATACCCTGCGTCGAGCCGGTGACCAGCGCTTTTTTTACAGGCATATTTCCTTACCGTCCTTGTCGAAGTTTACAATGCACTTTTTGCCGTCGGCCTCCACTTCGTACTCGCCGTAAAAGCCGCGGAAAGACGCCGCGCCGCCCTTTGTTTCGAGCTGCTCGTTTGTCGTCCACACGTCTTTAACAAGGTGTTTGATGCGCTGAAAAGCCGGCTTCTCGCTTAAATCAAAGCGCAGCAATCCGCCGCGGTAAACGTTTTCGCCCGCGGTCATATTGCCCGGTTCGGTAAAAGCGGCGTATCCGTCCACCAGATTCCAATATATGATCTGCTCGACGTTGGGATAGGAAAACCATGTGGAATACAGCTGCTCGATGATGTCCGCCTGCGCTTGCTCGTCCGCGCTCTCTTCCGTAAATGCCGGGATGGTGATCTCGGTGATCTGGAAGGGCTTTTTAAGCCGAGCGAAGTTGTCCATGACTTGTATTAAATGCCTGAGATTGTAAACCCTGCGCGTACTCTTAAAATAGTCGTCCTTGTTGTAGAACATGTGGTACTGCATTCCTATGGCGTCGACACGCGCGCCTTTTAGCAGCAGGTTTTCGATAATCAGATAATAATTGTTCCAGGGCAGCGGATTTTTGTTCCAGATGTCTCCGCTCCACTCGTTTATGCACAACTCGTTTTTGGGGAAGTATTTAGCCGCCTGTTCGTAGCAGAAAACCATAAAATCGGGATCGGCGTAAATGGGCGTTTTGCCTTTATCCCAAAACATCTCGTTTGTCACTTCTATTGTGGGTATTTTGTCGGCATAGCGCCGGGAAATTTGCTGCATGCGCTTGACGATATACTGCTTTATCTCGGGGACGGTTTTGTCAACCAGCCAATCGGGGAAAAAGTTGTCGTAGCAGAGCGCATGTTCGCGCGGCTCGATATTGTTTTCCTCGCAGTACTTGATGCACAAATCGACGGGCGGGCGGCGATAGAGCGCGGGACTGCCTATCTCGTAGCGCGTCTTGCCTTCTTCCGGCTCGGTCGCGTCCCAATAAAAGGGCAGCGTCGCAAGATTGAACACTTCCTTGAATTTTTGTCTGTAAATGACGTTTTTGTTCGTGTCGTCGGGAAACTCGTCCAACATAAACAAGTTGCAGCCAAAGCGGAATTTATGGTTTTTGAGCGTAACTTTAACCTTCTTCGCATTGGTCTTGACGACAAAATTTCCCTTGCGGTTTTTTTCTATTCCCTCTTGAATAGCTTTGTTTGTTTCGCTATGATGCGAGCATCTGTCTGTTCGTCTGTTTTAATGTAATTTTTTACATCGTAATCCATATTTTCACCTCTTATATTTATTTGCCGTGTTCGGCTAAAATATCGTAAATATCAGGACCACTCGCGGTCGTTGGACCATTCTCCGTCCCATGCCGACGTATCGCTCCAGGGCTTTTCGGCTCCCGCCTTTGCGAATTTTTCGATGAGCGGCTCGTTTAGGCTCTCTATCCCCAATCCGGGCGCGTCGGGAACGTCCATATATCCGTTTTCGAAACTGACGGCGGGATTTACCAACTTGTACCATTCGGGATGGTCCACAGAGTGGAATTCCACCGCCAGAATGTCTTTAAGCGCCGCCGCAGCGTGCACAGCCGCCAAAAATCCTATCGGGCTTTCCGCCATGTGAATGGCCATCGCCACGCCCGCCTTGCTGCACATATCGCCAAGACGCATCATCTGCCCGAACCCGCCTATCGTAAGCATATCGGGATGCACGACGTTTACGCCGGCATTTATTACGCCTTCAAAATTTTCGGCGAGATATATATCCTCGCCCGTGCACAGCGGCACCGAACCTTTCGCGGCGAATTTCGCAAGATGACCGGAAAGCTGCCACGGAGCAAGATCTTCCATCCAGGCAATATTGTATTTGGCTATTCTGTGCGAAAACTCTATCGCGTCCTCTATCGCTACATGTCCGAAGTGGTCTATCGCGAGCGGCACCTCGTAGCCGATGACTTCGCGCACCTGGCGCACGTAATCTTCAAGATAGTCCATGCCCTTCTGCGTGAGATGTATGCCCGTAGCATAGTGCGGAACGGTAAAAATCTCGTAGTTTTTGCCGTACATTAGCGACCTGTCGATGGAGCCGGACTGGTGGCTTATCGCCTTTGCATTATACTTTATATAGTCCTCGATA